>Ga0256845_1002476_pt1 | contig 13366 bp, 9 predicted proteins | sample RiftiametaG_FD_189101 | JGI IMG/M metagenome (GOLD analysis project Ga0256845, IMG submission 189101) | Tube worm associated microbial communities from hydrothermal vent at the East Pacific Rise, Pacific Ocean - Riftia | ecosystem: Host-associated > Annelida > Integument > Unclassified ... | reverse complement strand
GGTTTTGGCTTTTTTAATTCAAAACTTATGATGGTAATTATTATGATGCAGTTTGGTAAAACGTTAGATTTTAATTTGGAAAACTGAAAAAAATATACGATAATAAATTGGCAAAAACATCATAAAACCGTCAAATCTTATGATGTTTAATTTGGACAATCTTACGATGTTAATTCGGACGGCTACAGATGGGAATGTGGTAAATCCATCATAAAACCACCAAATCTTATGATGAATAATTTGGTAAAAGTTATGATGTTAATTTGGACGGCTACAGCGGCGACGGCTACATCATGCTTGAGCCCTTTGAGAATCTTGTTTTAATCAACAGATCTGATCGTGGTTCAAGCTTTTAGTTCAATTTTTCTTATGCAAACCTCAGGTTAAGTAGAGTTGGATCGCAACTAAAATAAGCCGCTAAGATCAAAAAAGCCCAGCCGCTAGTTACTTTGCGCTTCGTGGCGCACTGGTAAATTATACGACAGCAATTCGGACGGCTACATCTTGACTACAAAAACTCCACATCAACTCTATCCACTTTCATACGAATATATTTTCCTTCAAGATATGCAAACTCTGAAAGCAATATTTCATCTTCAAAAGTAATAACTGATTGCAGCTTTTTACCACAATGCTTACCTATGAACCAGCAAGGTAGGCAATTTTCAGATTGAGTGATAGCTAACTGGGGTTCAGGTACCTCCTCTACAATGTATTCACTGAAAACTTCAAATGAAATTTCAATATTATAGTCCTTACCCACATTTATCTGATAAGGACATATGTTAGCAAAACAAGTTAGGGTAACGCCGTCAATTTCAACAGTTATAATGTCCTCTACATCCTTGTCTATTTTTAAGACCTTAGCTTTAAATTTATTCATTTCCAGCTCCTTACATTGTTACTAAGTATTTGGATTAAATAACTTTTATCATCAATTTCACATAGGGAATCACAGGTCATAATTATTCACACTTTCTTCCAGCTCCACAGATTCGGTATATCGTTTTATTACTAGCATTTCCGTTAAGCGTTTTCCATACATCTTTTCCAGATTTAGTATGTAGAGTCGTAATCTTACCTTTAGCATTTGTACCAACAAAAGCAAATTTAGCTTTTCCTTTTTTGCTGCTTCCCATAAATTTAACAAATCCAGTTCTCATTTCTCCTTTGTATTTATAAATTACTTTATAACCACTTTTCATAACTCCCCGAGCAATAGATAGGTATTCTCTTGCTGACTTAGCGCCAAACTCTCCTCCGTGAGTATTAAAGTGTCTAACTAATTTTGATCTGTTTGCAAAACTTGCCCCTCTGTTTAAAAGGCTACCTAACTTTGCTAAACGACTGACAACGTTGTAACCTAAAGCAACACCCGACGGGCCAATGACGGGGCCCATACCAGCTCCTTCACTTGCAGCTGTAACGTACATTTTAGCTTCTTCAGGGGTAATCTTACCTTGAACAACCTGCTCGTTTACAGATTGACTATAAATACCTAAAACAGATTGCTTCCCATCCGGGTCAACATACTTGTAAGGATTATTATTCGCATAAGTATAACGATTAAAGTTATGAATATTTGAAAACCCCACTGGGTCATTACTCATAAACCGCCCAATCATTGGATCATAATATCGCGCCTGCATATAACTTAGGCCTAGATCTTTATCAAACTTATGTCCGGTATAACCTACATCATCTTTTGGTGTTTCAATACTTTCACCAAAGGGCTTATAATGCATCACCGATTGACTCGATTGTGCGCCAGCGCCTTCTTTAGCCACCAATTTTTTGCCTAAGAAGATGTAATTAGTTGGCCCTCTATCAGTTTCTCGATATAGGAGTTGTCCTGCTTGATTATAAAAACTGTATTCAACTTTACCATTATCTTTTTGTATCTTCACTCGACGATTATGTCCATCATAAACAAAACGACTGTTCCCTGACTCGGTGAAACATTTAAAGACACTCACTATATCGGCAATCACTGACAGAAACAACTCACAAGCTCTCACATCAATTCAGTTAATCTAATCTATATTTTTGACTCGAATAAGCCGACAATCACCATTCAATCATTATCAAGGAAGATATATGGCGATTAAACGTGGTGACCTAATTGAGCCGCTGTGTTAGGCGCGCTTTTCTTTGTGGGCAAGCTCATGAAACTAAAAAAGATTATGATTACCACCGTCAATGGATTGAAGATCGGAGCTTGAATTGCACAATACTTTTCTATTGAGGTGTTTAGTTATTCGGTGATGCATAACCATTATCACTTAGTGCTTTACTCCGATCCTAAAGCACCAGAGTCATGGTCTGGTCTCGATATGGCGGAGCTGTGGCTAAATTTTTCCTGATAAACTGGACAACCATAAGTTTAAAACTCAGCGCGGACTTGCCTCCAATTAAGTCAATTAAAAGCTGGCGATAAAAGCAGTTTCACCTTAATAAGTGATTCCCAAGCGAACCACTTAACTTGTCCTTAGCAACTTCTTATTGTGCCAAAAATGAAAGAAACTGGAACCCCCATTTTCTTTCATATAATCACTAAATACTTTGAAGACCATATTGTCGAATTTTATTAAGAAGTTCTCGATGATTAGGCAATTCTTTCAGTGCCTTTTCAGTCATTTTTTGTATATCATTAAAAATAGTCTGTGCTTGTTTTGTTTGTCCAAATGCTCCTTCGTTGTGAGAAAGATCAATATTATTATTCATACCATAAAGAATAAACTGATAACTTTCCATGGTAAAAGGTTCAAATGTATTTGGAAAATCATACTTACTAATTGGTTGAGTTTTCCAATGCTCAAGTCTTTCTAATAAAGAATCGGAAACCGTTTTAGGATCTCGGTTATCAATCCAAAAATCGCTATCATCACGCTTTGATAAATAATAATGCATTTTAATAAAATCAGCGGTTTTAGCCCAACGATAATTAAATGATTCATTAAAGGTTTTTTCTACTTGTAACAACGCATTTTTATGACGAGGAAAAAGGTCTGCTAGCATATTTGAACCAGCTTCCATTAAAAATATGGCTGAGGCTTCTAAAGGCTCAATAAATGCAGCGGCCATACCTAATGCAAGACAGTTCTTATGAAAACATTTTTCTCGTTGCCCAACATTGACTTTAACTCGATTAGCTTCAAGATCTTTTGCTTGAGGACCAATATAATCTCGTAAGGTTTGCTCTGCACGGTCATGGTCGGTGTAATTATCAGAATAAACGTATCCCACGCCTCGACGACTTGTCAGGCTTATATCCCAAGTCCATCCGCCTTCATGGGCCGTTGATACGGTACAAGGGACGATTGGGCTATCTTCAGATTCATAAGGAACCTGCATAAACACGCCATGGTTAGTTAAAATTGTATCGCTAAAGGATTTAAAAGGGATTTTTAAAGCATCACCAATTAATAACGCTTTTGTTCCCGTGCAATCAACAAAAAAATCACCTGAGATCTTACCTGCATTATCAGTTTCTAATGAACTGATATAACCTTCTTCATCAAGGTTTACAGAGTTAACATTGGCTGAAATATGTTTTACACCCAACTTATTTGTTGCTAACTTTTTTAACAACATGCCAAACTTCCCTGCATCCATACTATATGCATAACCGACAAGGCCATCATAAGCTTTTGTTGTAATCATTTTAGGGGCTAAACCTTGCTCACAGATTTGCTCTTGCATTGAAACTGCATCAGGGTATGACTTACCATTTGCTAACCCAAGCTGCCAATAAGGGGCTAGATTAAACTCCTCTGGCTGTACAAATGATGTAAACAAATTATAGTAATATTCGCTCGAGCCATTCTTGGGCGTTTCTCGCCAATTGACAAATTTGGTTCCGTGTTTGAATGTCGCATCACACTCACGCATAAATTCAGCTTCATCAATTTCAAGTTTACTCAACGTTTTTCGCATTGTAGGCCAAGTCCCTTCACCCACACCAATGGTTGGAATGTCTGGCGACTCAATTAAGGTGATATTGAATGAGTTGTCATCCACCACGTTAAGCTGCTTTGCTAAGTTACAAGCACTAAGCCAACCGGCAGTCCCGCCGCCGACGATAACAATATTATTAATTGAGTCTGACATTATAAATTCCAAGTTTATTAAAGAATAAGGATTTATACGCCATTCGAGTTAAATAAATATTGTCCTAGATCAAGATTAGTGGAGCCATGTATTTTGGCTAAATAAAAACGGGCGTTAATAATTGAAACAATTAGAATGTGAATTTTTCATTTTTCTCTATCACTAAAAACAATTAACCCGGCAGCTACCGGGTTAATTGTTACCAATAACAAACCGCGATTATTTTGCTGCGTTATTCATCGTCATTTTAATGTTAAAAGCGATACCGGCTTCTTCAATGCTAATATCGTAAACATATTTCATTTTCAGGTTCTGAAATAATGTAATCATATTTTTCATTTTTTCTACATCCTCAGCTGGTGCCTTAGCTAATCCTGCAGACATCATAGGTTCTAACATAGTAAAAAATGCTGATAAATCTGCACCATTACGTATTAAGGCGGTAGATAAACCTTTACCTTGGTGAATTGCTGCAATTCGATTTTTGACGTCTTCTGCTTCACCAAATTGTAAGACAACAGCATTGTCTGACAACGAAATTTTTGCTGAAACTCCCATAGGAAGAACTAGTGGTTGAGCTTCACCGTTAGCTTCAATTTGCATTCCAGATATCGGTGGATAAAAATTTCCTGCTGCCATCAATAAGTTTTTAGGGTTATTTGCTGTTATCACAATCATTCCTTCTAACTGACTCATATCTCCAGCGGTAACAGCCGCCACATCCGCTTTAGTGATATGAACACTGAGCCCCTGAACGCCTGCAATCATTTGAGTTCCCATAGCAATCATTGACGAGTCATTCGCTGCCATTTTGGCTTGCATATTAACTAAACCTTCGCATTGGTAGCTTTCGTTCATTACGTCTTTACGAAGGCCGCTTAAGAACGAAGCCAAATGATCAACATTGATCCCTAATCCCAAAGAGTACAGATCCTGATCCATTGAAAAATCAGGCAGTAACCCTAAGAGGTCACTTAATGAATTTAAAAATTTACCATCAGTATGTTCAATAATCATTGCCGCATCCATGACGATAGGATTACTATTAATATCATAATGACGATAACCAAAAGCGATCCGTGGCCACTTAGCGATAATTTTTTTCGCATCAGCAAAACAAGCATTTTGAGTAATATCCTCTAACGACTTCCCTTTGTTCACTTCTAACAATGATTGTTTTAATAAATTATCTTCACTGCTAGACAAATTTATCATCGCAGCATTAAAGTCAAAATAACTCATCGCATAAGGCAATAATTTATGCTTTAATTTTAAATTTTGTAACTTATTAGTATTCGCTAAATTTTGTTCAGGGAAATCAACACCAGCCAATAACTTTTGCATTGCTTCGTTATCACTCAATGCGGCTAAAGAAACGTTGTTGCCGTTAATTGTAATGAACATTTTAACCGGTGCATTTTTACTAATAATATATTCACGTATTTCTGCTTTACCTAACGTGAAGCGACGAGGCGAAATATTATTATCTTTTTCAATACTATTTAGTTCGCTAGTAAAAGTAGCTATATTGCTGCTCTTCCAAGCAATCACGGGATAAACACCTAAAGAGTAAACCGCAAAATCATTCATTTCAGTAACATTACCTGAATAAAAATACTGAGAAGCTTGTAAATATAAATTAGAAATTACTGTTGCAGCGGGACTATTAAGGTCATCGGTTATTTTTTGAAATTCAACAACCTGATCATCCAAATAACTTTTCATTTTTTTCATTGTTTCTGCATCATAAGGATTAACATATGGGAGCGTTTCTAAACCGCCAAAAAACAAAGCGCTATCAGCCGGCACACGTTGCAATAATGATGACTCATTTCCACTTTGACTTTCAATTGGTGATTTTTGCTTATACCAGTAACCACCGGCGGCAACACCTGCCACAAGTAGAGCTATAATTATTTTTTTAGACATGAAGTATTCCTTTAATTTAGAAAGATAAGTGATTATCGTAGATCCTACAGATAATTGCTACTTGAGAAAACAGGCAACGATTAGAAGTGTGCGTTTATTCCCATATTCATTAAGTTATAACCCTTCTCTTACATAAAATATCAATTTGCTATAGATTGTCTACACACGTAATATACACTCAAAAAATAACTATATATTCGCGGGTAGATATCATGGAACAAAAAACCTCAAGCTTGCTATATTGCATACTTGTATTAAGCTTGATTACAAGTTGCGCTCAAAAAATCACCTCGCTATCAATAGACAAAGATAAAAAACTCCTTGTTGGAAAAGGTTATCTTTTACTCGGTATAGATACGAATAAAGACCTATATAAAATCACATTTTCTGGTCCAACCAGTGTAGTGCTAACTTCTCAAGACCTTGCAAAAGGAAATAATTACATCCTTTCGGAACTTGAAGCAGGAGAATATTCCATAAGAAAATTATTTAATAGCAAATATAGTTACTTTTCTTTTAATGAAGAGGAAAATTATAAATTTACTATCACTCCAAAAGAAATTAGCTATGTAGGTCATTTGGAAATTGTTTCTATAGGGTATTGGTACCCTCAAGCATTTTTGCAGTTAACTAACCGTAGTTCTGAAGCGATCCTTTTTATGAAAAAAACTTTCCCAAACATACTATCAAATAGAAGTATCAATTATGGAGGGCCAGGGGAGGATGATTTTTTCAGCTTTTTAGCGCTTTTAAAAGGACAAAAAAATGATTAAATATTTAATTTATATCTCAAGCCTCATCGCTATTTGTCATTTACAACCAACAATTGCTGGGCCTATTCAATCAAAAAAACTATTAACTAACCCAAACTTTACAAATATTCAAATATCGCCAAATGGAAAATACATTACGGCAAGATATAAAGACAACAAAGTCCATAATATTACCTTAATTAATGCTGAGAATAACGATATAATTTCTAATCTAACGATAGGTTTAGATACTAAGTTAATTTCTTATCACTGGCTTAATAATGAACAATTATATTTTTCTGGAAAATATAAAAATAAAGTAATTCCATTTATCGGCACGATTGAAGGACAAAAAATCAATTTTAAGGTCTCAATGGCTGAAGGCTACCTTGTTGATACGCTTCCCAAGGAACCAAATACATTGATGTTTGCAAAACGCAAAAACTCTAGTCACTTTGATTTGTACATTATAAATATTGATGATTTTATAAATAACAATTTCAAGCCTGCAAAAAAAATCAAACATAATGATGATATTATATTTTACTATTATGACAAAACATTCAATCAAATATTAACCATAGATTACGATGATAATACAAAAAAAATATCTATAAAAAAACTACCCAAAAAAGGTGGCCGTTGGAAAACGATTGTTAATAAAAAAATTGAGGACTCTGAATTTGATATCGTCGGAGTCTTTGATGAAGACAACTTAGCCGTATTATCAAATCAAACAACAGATAAGGTATCATTACAAAGATTTAATATTAGTAAACAAAAATTTGAAGATACCATTTATCAACATCCAAAATTCGATCTGAAAAATGCAAAAATTAATAAAGATGGCAAACTGATTTACGTTAGCTATGAACAACATGGGTTAATACAATTTGACTATTTCAATCAAACATCGAAAAGACTAGCTAAAAAGTTCTCTAATACTTTTAAAGGAAGGGAGTTTTTTTCCGTTGATAGAAGTGCAGATCATAATAGAATGATAATTTTTGTACAAGGTTCAACTGAGCCTGGCGAATATTTAGTTTACGATTATTCAAAAGATATTTTACACCGACTGCTCAATTCCTATCCAGACCTTACGAAAAAAAAATTCTTCCCTTCTAAAATAATAAAAACAAAAACTGAAGATGGTGATGAAATAGAATCTTTCCTTACTTTAGCAGGAGAAAAGTTTAACCATTCTACCTTATTAGTAATGCCTCATGGAGGACCTATAGGTGTTAAAGAAGATGATAGATTCAACCCAACAGTTCAATATTATGCAAGTAGAGGATTTTCAATACTTCGAGTAAACTTTAGAGGATCCGAAGGTTTTGGTAAAGAATTCAAAAAAAGAGGGGTTGGCGAATTTGGTAGATTAATAGAAAAAGATATCTCTTCTGTCATTAAAAATATTTCAAAGAAATACAAGTTTAATAATATGTGTGCTGTCGGGTCTAGTTATGGAGGATATTCATCCGTTATGCTGGCAATGAAACATCCAAATAAATACCAATGTGTTGTTGCCTCTTTCGGGCTATACGATTTTCCACTTATATATAACCAAAATAATCATGTTATACAAGAAGATGTAAGAAAGCTTATTGAAAAAACATTTGGGCCATACAATAAAGAACTTAAAAATTATTCACCTGTTTATTTTTCTGAAAAACTAAAAACTCCCATTTTACTTATTGCAGGTATTGAAGATGAAATTGCAAACTTTGAGCAAACACATCGTTTCGAATACATGTTAAAAAAACATAATCAGCCGGTCGAAACTATGTATTATAAAGATACAGGTCATGGTCATAATTTATGGAGTGGAGACCGCCACCAAGAGGCAGTAAGTTACGATTTCATAATGAGAACTCTCAAGCTTTCTTATCCAAAACTAAATAAAATGACTAAGTCAGAAAAACTGGCTATTGCCGATGATTTTGTCAATATTGCAGACGCATACTATTTTGGAGAAAATATAGACAAAAATGAAAAAAAAGCATTCGAATATTATGAAAAATCAGCCAAGTTTGAGCATCCAAGAGCCAACTTTAATATTGGGGCATATTATCATAGAGGTGATCAAGTTAACAAAGATGTCGAGAAAGCAATTGAATATTATAAGCAAAGTGCTCGTTTAGATAATGAAAATGCTAACCGTCGGTTAGGTAGGATGTATTCAGAGGGTGACTTTCTAAAGCAAGACTGGAGAAAGTCCTTATCTCATTTAAACAAAGCTCTAAAAATCGAAGATTCGCCTGAAAATTATATGCAGCTAGCTAAATTTAGATGTATCGCTCCTGCTCCCTACAGAGATAACACCCTATGTTTAAAATTAATGGACCTAAGAAAGTTTAAACGTCGGTCAGAAAATACTTTTAAGAGAGCAGTACAAGAACTTCAAACAATAATTCCTTCAATACTTACGGATGCAGAGTTTTCAAAAAGTGAAAGAAAAATAGTTGATAAATTAATCTTAGATGCTTTTAATTTAACCGAAACTAGAGTCGAAATTGATTCAAAACGCATTGGCGCTTTTGAGTTCATTGAGGGTAAAGGCTATGGTAATTTAAATAAATATAATGATATTTCTCAAGGAGGTAAACTCAAGAAAACTGAAAAAGAAAACCATTATTTTGGAATAATATTTGAGGTAGATATCCCTGGAAATGATAGCTACTCTGATAAAACGGCCGTAGTTGCAAAATGGAGTAAAAATATGGCGGATGGTTCAATAAAACCTTTTAGCTCTACAGTATTGTATACCTCACCTGAAAGTAAGTGGTATTTACTAAAAAGCTTCAAAGTTTTTGAAGATGCATCTTCAATAACATTAGATATTCTGGATCTGAACGGAAATAAACTGTTAAATCAAACATTTACTATAGATAAGGAAATTTAAGTATAATTCTCCAACAAAAAACATTAATAATGTAACTCATTCAATGACATATCACTTCCAGATTTACATTATTATTCAGCTAGAGTTAAGCTGACAAAGTCAATAATTAAGCATAAACTAGCAATAACCTACTAAGATGAGGGAATATCCATGCCTAATTTCGGATTTATCACCAATAAATTAAGAAACTTTCAGTCCTTTGTACTGATAACACTGATTTTCCTATCATCAATATTAGCTAACGCAGAGCAATCAAATAACGAGCCAGAGCAGTTCTCTGCCGCTGAGTTAGAGCAACTATTAGCCCCAATCGCATTGTACCCAGACACCGTTTTATCTCATATTTTAATTGCATCGACCTACCCAATAGAAATTATTCAAGCTGAACGATGGCACGCTAATCATTCAAATTTACAAGGCTCTGCAGCTGTGCAGGCGGTCGACGAAAAAAATTGGGATCCTAGCGTTAAAGCGTTAGTCGCATTTCCTCAAATATTAAAACGTTTAAGTGACAATTTAGAATGGACTCAAAGACTTGGAGATGCCTTTCTGCAAAACGAAGAATTACTTTTATCAAGCGTTCAGTCATTAAGACAGCGCGCTTATCAATCGGGTAATCTTGATAAAATGGATAAATTATCGGTTTCTCGCAATCAGCAAACAATTGTTATAGAGCCTATCCAAAAAGAAGTCGTTTATGTCCCTTATTATGATACACGAGTGGTTTATGGCTCATGGCGCTGGTCTCATTACCCTCCCGTTCACTGGAGTGCGCCTAGTTATGTGACTCACCATACCAGTCACTGGTATAATCCTTACACGCCTTTTTATTGGGCTCCAAGCGTTCATATTTCTTATGGATTCTTTTTTAGCTCTTTCCAATGGCACGATCGTCATTTAGTTCGTATTTCGCGGCATCATTATCAGCCACACCATTATTACAATCGCCAGCAAATAGTGAATCATCGTAATGTGACTCGTTGGGCTCACAATCCAACTCATCGCCGTGGAGTTTCTTATCGCAATGTTTCAATTAGTAATCGGTATAAAAGTAATCGACCTAGTCAGGTGACAATTAATAAACACCGCAGTACCCAAAAGAATTCAGTATTTCATGGAAAAAATCGACCTACAAAAAAATCCTATAACAATAAATTTAATGCTTCAGCAAACATTGCGAGTCAAAACAGAATTAAAAAAGAACTCAAAGATGGACGTATTAGTATTAAAGATCGTAATTCTCGACCCGCTCATATTAAAGCTTATAACTCAAAATCTAAAAAATCGAATAGAGCTAACCAGTTTAAAACAAAAAAGTTCAACCAAAATAAAATAGTTAGAAAACAAAAAACGGTGATAAAAAGTTCATCCGCAATAAACAATCATAAATCCCGACCAACAAAAAAATATAAAAAACATCCATCATCAAAATCTAATGATACAAACCGAGGAAAATACAATAAGCCTCGTTCAAATACAAAACCGAGAATAAAACAGAACAACCGTTATAAAAAACAAAAACATCATTCTATCCGTCAAAAACAACGTTAAAATAATCTTTTATTTATCCTCTTCGATAGGAGCAGGCTGAGTTATAGGTTCTAAACTTAAACTATCTAAAGCCTGCGCTGGCGCTTTCTTTTTAGGTCTTTCTTCAAGTAAAACGGGCGCTGGTGGATTATTTGTTGAAGGTGTTCGGTTTGAAGCTGAAGCTTTTGAAGTCGGTTGTTTTTGAATCACCTGATTGTTGTTATTACCTGATAATTTTATTTTTAATGCTAAATTATTTTTTGAATCTGCATTTTTTAATGCTTCTTCATGAGAAATTTTTCCTTCACTATACAATTTTAATAATGCGCTATCAAAAGTCATCATTCCAGCAGTTTCCGACTTTGCCATTACTTCTTTTATTTCTCCGATGGAACCTTTTTTAATTAAATCACAAACCCTTGGAGAACCTAACAATATTTCAATTGCTGCACAACGTTTACCATCAACCGTAGGTATTAAACGCTGCGAAATAAATGCTTGTAAATTTAATGACAAATCAAGAAACAGTTGTTTATGTCTTTCTTCAGGGAAAAAATTAACGATTCTATCTAACGCTTGATTAGCATTGTTAGCATGCAAAGTAGAAATACATAAATGTCCCGTTTCAGCAAATGCAAGCGCGTGTTCCATTGTTGCTTGGTCACGGATCTCACCAATTAAAATTACATCAGGAGCCTGCCTTAATGTATTTTTTAAAGCATCTTCATAACTGTCTGTATCTACGCCGATTTCTCTTTGATTAACAATCGATTTTTTATGTTGGTGCACAAATTCAACGGGATCTTCAATGGTAATAATATGTCCTGAGGAATTAGAATTTCTATAGTCAATCAATGATGCTAAAGATGTCGATTTACCTGAGCCTGTTCCACCAACAAACAAAATAAGGCCACGTTTTTGCATCACTAACTTGGGCAAAATATCAGGAAGATTTAACAATTTCCAGTTAGGAATATCAACTTTAATGGCTCTAATAACCATTGCCACTTGATTACGCTGTTTAAAAATATTGACTCGAAAACGACCTATGTTTGATAATGAAATAGCTAGATTCATCTCCGGCTTTTTGTCAAATTCAGATTTTTGCTCTTCATTCATCACTTGATTGGCGATAGCCTCAACTTCTCCAGGATGCATAATTTTCCGGTCTATTGCCATCAACTTACCATGAAATTTTGCACTAGGCGGAGCGCCCGTAGAAAGAAACAAATCTGAACCATCTTTGTCAGCAAGTATCTTTAGATAATCGTCAAATTCCATATTTCAATCTCTATTAATAAACCGATGAAAACGAATTTATGAGCATTGAATTTCATAAAATCGAATTTCACAAAAATAGAGTATAGATGGAATTTTAACTAAAAAATAAAAAATTTAACTGATTGAAAGACCATAAAAATATAGAATGGACAACAAAAGCACTAAAGCTCCAGTAAAAACAAAAACTTTCTTCATTGGACTAGACGAGTCTTTTTTATTAGACGATTGTTCAAGTCGTTGTAAAGCAATCATCGCTTTAGCTTTTTTTATTCGCTCATCAATTTCACCATCATATTGTTCGCTATCAAATGATGATGATTGCTTATCTTCAAGATTTTTGGATGAAGCATTAAGCATTTGTGATTTTGAGTTTTCAACTACCGTTTTTTTAACATCAACCGTAGGAATAATCACTGTTTCAGCGCCTATAAGCAATAATTTCTTTTTCCAATTTTCAGCTTGAGGCTTGGTTAAATTCTTTTTTAAAGTTAATCGTTTACCCGTAAATAATTGATCGACATGCTTTTTAGGTATTTTCATTTGAGCAATGAAAGCCTCTTTAACCGCTTTTTCATCAAAACCGATCTTAATGGCTCCAGCGTAAACCACATTGTATTCCTGTTCATTTAACATTAGGCAAGTCCAAAGATTCAATCAACTAAAAATAAGCTTCATTTAACCGACTAGTTGAGTATAACTTAAAAAGAAAAAGTGTAAAAAAAATATCAATAACAACTGTTAATTCCCAATTTACTACCGTAGGATTGGTCACTTTCCAACTAAATTACTATCCTAATCCTATCACATCCTTATAACGCTAATCTGGGAATGTGAATTTCTCTACAGAATTTCTAAATTTCTC
>Ga0256845_1002475_pt1 | contig 13367 bp, 16 predicted proteins | sample RiftiametaG_FD_189101 | JGI IMG/M metagenome (GOLD analysis project Ga0256845, IMG submission 189101) | Tube worm associated microbial communities from hydrothermal vent at the East Pacific Rise, Pacific Ocean - Riftia | ecosystem: Host-associated > Annelida > Integument > Unclassified ... | reverse complement strand
TCCACGTATAAAATAACCTTATTCCTCTCTTTTGTGCTTTCTTGTTTATTAATTGAATTTATGAAATGTAAACTTAAGACGTAGTGAAACTAATCAATTATAGATTGATAGTTTTTTAAAGTGAAATTTTATTTAACAATTTAATCTTACGTTTTACACCTATTTTCTAAAATGTTCCTTGCATTTATTAACGGGACTTGTATCACGGTTTTTAAGGAGTGAAACTAGTACTTACGAAAAGTGCCGCAGCAACCGCAATTGCGGTGTAAGCAACCGTTTTACTAACTTCCCAATTTGCAACTGCGATAGCTGCTAGTGCCCAAGCACCGACCAAGGCGAATTCGCGCATATTTCTTGTCCAAGTGACAGTAAGATTTATTATTCCTGCAATAAGAATCATTGTTACGGTTCATGAAACTTCACTGTAACCCCAAGCGTTCCATCCGATACTTGTTAAATAGACCGCCACGTTTGCAATACTCGCCACAGTAACCCAACCGCTATAAAATACAAAGGGCCACCATAGGAATGCAATTACGGAAATTGGTGCATCCCAAAGTTCCATACTATTTTTCATTACAATTTTTAAAAGTGAAAAGAGAAGTACAAAAATTGCCAAAATTGAATATTCCATAAAACCAAAATGTAATCCACATCAAGTTAGCAAAACAGGATAACACAAACCACCATCCTGTTTTCAATATAAATTCGTCATCACGAACTTTTACAAACAAACTACGGCTTTGGTAAATTACAAATGCTAAAAGCAATAAATAAATTAGTCCCAAATGGAAAATGCATATCCAGCTGGTGTAAAAAGATTTTTTGAGGAGTTTGAAACTTCACCAATCGTAATATTGTTGATTGCTCCAGTATTGGAAAGATAATTTATGAAAACTGTAACCACGAAGGAGATGATATTAGCTATTTGTAGTGTTTTTTTCATATAATGCTTTTATAAAAAGCTCATAAAGTTAGTTTTTTTGCTAACCAATTCTTTCATAATTAAGAAAAGTTTAAAAACTTACTTTTCAAAAGGAATATAGCTTTAAAAATGAATTACAAACTTTATATTTGCAACATAAAAACCAAATTATGTCATTTACAGATCTTTTTGAAAGCGGGGAACATTCCCGAAATTTAGGACATTTTGCTTCTATTGCAAATATGGCTTCCATAAATGGAAAAATAAACCCAGAAGAGGAAAAAATGTTAAAGCGTTTTGCACGTAAATTAGATATTTATGAGTCTGAATACGCCGAAGTTTTAAAAAATCCTTCCAAATATCCAATAAACCCTCCAAATTCATCAGAAAGACGTTTGGAGCGTATGCACGATTTGTTTCAGATTATTTTTGCAGATCACGAAATAGACAATCACGAACGTTTTTTGATTGAAAAATATGCTATAGGTTTAGGATATACTGCTGAACTTGCGCAAGATTTAATTAAAAGATCTATTGCTATTTACAATGGCGGACTAAGCCTTGACGATTACCGTTATTTGTTGAATAGAAAAGATTAATTTCTTACTTCACATAAAAATTACACCCGAGACAGTTGTTTCGGGTTTTTTATTGCGTATTTTTCATAAACTCTTCCGCCTTTTCCACCATTTTTGTATTTCCGCAAATAAACGGTACACGCTGGTGCAAACTTGTAGGCTGAATATTCATAATACTTTCAAAACCACTACTGGCCTTGCCGCCCGCTTGTTCTGCAATCATCGCTATTGGATTACATTCGTATAAAAGCCTAAGTTTTCCTTGTGGATCTTTTGAAGTGCTTGGGTAAATATAGATACCGCCTTTAATCATATTTCGGTGAAAATCTGACACTAAAGAACCTATGTATCGTGAAGTGTAAGGACGATCCTCTTCTTCCTTTTGGCAGTATTTTATATAGTCTTTTATGCCCTGCGGAAAGTGAACATAATTCCCTTCGTTTACAGAATAGATATGGCCTTCTTCAGGAAATCTCATATTAGGGTGCGAAAGATAGTATGTTCCAATTGCTGGATTTAAAGTGAAACCATTTACACCGTGACCCGTTGTGTAAACAATCATTGTTGAAGTGCCATAAACTATATAACCTGCAGCAACTTGATTTGCACCAGGCTGTAAAAAATCATCAATAGTTACAGGGGTTCCAGAAGGCGTTATTCTTCTAAAAATAGAAAATATTGTACCCACAGAAACGTTTACATCTATGTTTGAAGAACCGTCTAGCGGATCCATCAAAACCACATATTTATTATCGTTTTTCTCGTTTCGACCTTTTATTGTAATAAAATCGTCTTCTTCTTCGCTTGCAATTCCGCAGACAATTTCACGATTTGTTAACGTGTTTATAAAAACTTCATTTGCAAAAACATCTAGCTTTTGTTGATCTTCGCCTTGTACATTCATATCGCCCGCAGCACCCAGAATATCTACCAAACCAGCTTTATTTACTTTGTGATTTACTACTTTTGCAGCCAAACGAATAGAGTTTATAAGCCGCGAAAGCTCTCCTGAAGAGTATTTGAATTCGCTTTGGTTTTCAATAATAAACTCGCCGAGGGATTGATTTATTTTTGCCATAAATTTGAAGGGATTCTTGAATTTAAAGCAAATATCGTGAATTTTAAGAAATTGAACCGATATTTGCGAGGGAAACCGAAATCAAAATTGAAAACAAAATTTCCTGCAAGGTTTTTTTTAACTTTGTTTGAAATTTGAAGTTGAAAAAATTAATTATGAAAGTTCGAAAAGCAACAAAGGAGGATATGCTACAAGTTCTTGAACTTATAAAAGAGCTTGCTATTTTTGAAAACGAACCCAACGCAGTTGAAATTTCAGTAGAAGTTTTGAAACGTGAAGGTTTTGGGGAGAATCCTTTGTTTACCTGTTTTGTTTCTGAAATTGACGATGAAATTGTAGGCGCATCCTTAATATATTATCGTTTTTCAACTTGGAAAGGACGTTCGCTTCACCTAGAAGATTTAATTGTGAAAGAAGTCTATCGAGGCAAAGGCATTGGCGAAGCACTTTACAACCGAGTTATGAAATTTGCGCATGATCAAGGTCTTAAACGTGTGGCTTGGGACGTTTTAGATTGGAATACGGGTGCAATCCGTTTTTACGAACGTAGTGGTGCTACTATTATGAAAGATTGGCGCGTGGTACATATGGATGAAAAGGGATTGACTAATTATATTGAAAAATTAAACGAATAAACTCCAGCCACGAATTCACGAATATTTCTTTATAATAATTCGTGGCTACATTATATCGATTATGAAAATTTTTAAATTCGGAGGAGCTTCTATTAAAGATGCGGCAGGTGTTAAAAATGTTACGGAAGTACTAAAAACAGCTAATGAAGCCAATTTGGTTATCGTAGTTTCAGCAATGGGCAAAACTACAAATTTGCTTGAAAAAGTAATTGCAGAATATCTAAAAGAAGACAAAGCAAAGTGCAAAGAATACGTTTCTGAATTTAAAGAGTGTCATTTAGAAATAGTTAATGGTCTTTTTCAAAATACTAATCATCCCATTTATCAAAAAACTTCAGAAATATTTGAAAGATTAGTTTCATTTTTAAAAGTTAATAAATCCAGGAATCATGCTTTTGTTTACGATCAAGTAGTTGGTTTTGGCGAAATGGTTTCCAGCACAATTGTTTCAGCGTATCTTTCAGAAATTGGTTTGAAAAATGAACTTTTGGATGTGCGAAAATGCATAAAAACCGATGCAAATTTCCGAGATGCAAATGTAGATTGGGAAGCCACACAGAAAAAAATTCAGAAAAAAGTTAATACATCTAGTATTACCGTTACCCAAGGATTTTTGGGTTCAGAAAACACAAATAATTTTACCACAACCCTTGGCAGGGAAGGAAGTGATTATACTGCTGCAATTTTTGCATATTGCTTAAACGCCGATAGCGTTACCATTTGGAAGGACGTTGCAGGAGTTCTAAATGCAGATCCACGTTATTTTACGCAAACAGTTTTGCTTAATCATATAAGCTATCGCGAGGCAATTGAGCTTGCATTTTACGGAGCATCTGTAATTCACCCAAAAACACTTCAGCCCTTACAAAGAAAGGAAATTCCGCTTTTTGTGAAATCTTTTTTAAATCCCACAGCCGCTGGAACCTGTGTTGGTAAAGGTGTAACGCTAGACCCGCAGACTTCTTGTTTTATTTTGAAGAAGGATTTGGTGTTAATTTCACTTTCATCTTTAGACTTTTCATTTATGATGGAAGATAACATTGGCGATGTGTTTAAATGGCTCCATAAACATAAAATGAGGGTAGAAATGATTCAAAATTCTGCCATCAGTTTTTCAGTATGCGTAAATGATAAGTTCAATAATCTTGAAGACTTGCTGGTAAAACTTCGCGAAAAGTTTAGTGTAAAGTGGAATGAAAACGTTACGCTTTATACCATTCGTCATTTTAACCCTGCTGAGGTAAAGGCACTTGCCGAAAATAAAAACGTCTTATTAAAACAAGAAAGTAAGGAAGCGGTACAGTTAGTAATTAAGGAATAGTATGGATTGGTTTCCTTATCTTTGCAGGATTCAAATAACCAAAAATTTTCATGGGATTAGTTAATGCAAAGGAAGTTGCAAAAGCAATAAACGTTGATAAATTCGGCTTTCTGAGCACTTTTATGGGCTGGTCTTTGATGAAGATATTGAACATTACCACCCTCAACAAAATTTACGATAGAAACAAGCATTTGCAAGACCTAGAGTTTGTAAATGCGTTACTTGAGGAGTTCGAGATTAAATTTGAAATTCCAGAGGAAGACCTTCGTCGTATCCCAAAAACAGGACCTTTTATAACAATCTCTAACCATCCCCTTGGTGGAATTGATGGTATTTTACTTCTTAAATTATTATTGGAACATCGTCCAGATTTTAAAATTATAGCCAACTTTCTACTTCATAGAATTGAACCGCTGAAACCTTACGTTATGCCTGTAAATCCTTTTGAGGACAGGAAGGACGTAAAGTCTAGCATAACTGGTTTTAAAAATGCATTAAAGCATTTGCAAGATGAACATCCGTTAGGAATTTTCCCTGCGGGCGAGGTTTCAACATATCGTGACGATAAGCTTTTAGTGGATCGTCCGTGGGAAGAAGCCGCTATGAAATTGATTAAAAAGGTCGAAGTGCCCGTAGTGCCAATATATTTTCACGCAAAGAACAGCAAGTTGTTTTATAGAATGGCAAAAATGAGCGACACATTACGAACCGCCAAATTGCCATCTGAATTGCTTACACAAAAAGAACGCTTAATAAAAGTGCGCATTGGTAATGCAATTTCAATAACCGATCAAAAGGAACACGAGTCATTATCTGCTTTTACAGAATTTCTTCGGAAGAAAACCTATATGCTTTCCAATGCATTTCAGAAGAAAAAATTGTTGGATAGCATCCCGAAAACCTTAAAATTTCCGAAGCCACCAAAGAAAATTGCTGGGCCTATTCCGTTAAAAGCAATGGAAGCAGAAATTGAAAATCTTCGCGAAAATGATAAACGACTTCTTGTAAGTAAAAATTATGAAGTTTTTTTAGCCGAAGCAAATTCAATTCCTTATATTCTACAAGAAATAGGAAGATTGCGCGAAATTACTTTCCGTGAAGTAGGCGAAGGCACCAACAACAGTACCGATCTAGATAAATTTGATAGCTACTACCACCACATGTTCCTGTGGGATAATGATGCCCGTAAAATGGCTGGAGCTTATAGAATGGGGTTAGGTTCACAGATTTTTAAACGCTTTGGGATTGATGGTTTCTACCTTCAAGATCTCTTCCGTTTTGAGCCAGAATTGTATGACATGATGAGCAAATCTATCGAAATGGGTCGTGCTTTCGTTATTAAAGAATACCAACTACGGCCAATGCCACTCTTTCTTCTTTGGAAAGGAATTGTACACACAACTTTAAGATATCCTGAGCATCGTTATTTAATTGGTGGCGTAAGTATTAGCAATAAATTTTCAGAATTTTCTAAAAGTTTGATGATCGAGTTTATGAAATCGAACTATTACGATCCGTATGTGGCACAATACATTAACCCAAAAAAGGAATATAAAGTACAACTTAAAGATGCTGATAAAGACTTTATTTTTGATGAAAGTGAAGCTGATTTAAACAAATTCGATAAAATAATTGATGAAGTGGAACCGGGAAGTCTTCGATTGCCTGTTCTTATTAAAAAATACATTAAGCAAAATGCAAAGGTTGTTGCCTTTAACGTAGACCCGCTTTTTAATAATGCTGTGGATGGGTTGATGTATATTCGTATAGCAGATTTACCAGAGAGTACTATGAAACCTGTAATGGAGGAATTTCAGGCAGAACTAGAAAAAAAGTATTCAGAGAAGAATGGAGAAAATCTTGATACTGAAAACACCAAAGAAGACACAAACACAGACTAATTAATTTTAAAACCAATCTATTCCATTATGGTCGCAACAACTATTGATGAAGTCATTACCCGATTGGCCCAGATTATTGATGCTGAATGCGCCAACAATTCTCGCATGGCGTATTTCCCTATTCTTTATCGTAAAGTAACAGTTCGCATAAAAGAAGGAATCTTAAACAACGAGTTTGAAAACAATCCGCGAATGGAAAAGCTAGATGTTCTTTTCGCCAATCGTTATATTGATGCTTATGAGTGTTTAGAGAAAAACATACCTTATACAAAAAGCTGGAAAAATGCTTTTGAGGCTGCGACAAACAGTAATCTCCTAATTATGCAACATTTACTTTTAGGCATAAACGCACATATTAATTTAGACCTTGGAATTGCAGTTGCTGAAACGGTTGGTGATGATGGTGAATTAATGGATTTTGAAAATGATTTTAATAAAATAAACGAAATTCTCGGATCGATGATAGCCGATGTTGAAGGAAAAATTATTTCGGTTTCACCTTTATTTGGGTTACTCGATAAATTTGGGAAGGGTCGCGAAGATAAGTTGGTTAGTTTCAGTATTAACGTAGCACGTGATGGCGCTTGGCTTTTTGCCAACCAATATCATTTTTCGTCTACTAAAGAAAACGTTCTAAAAACACGTGATGTTAATATAGCAACAATTGCTGAAAAATTGATTTATCAAAAAAGCTGGCTACTTAAATGTTTAGTAAAAGCCATCGCTTTTTTTGAGAAGAAAGACGTGCCGCAGATAGTAGCAGTTCTTAAAAGTGAATAGCTTTAATCCGTAAATTCCTCGAGGCTCTGCCTCGGGGTCTATCTTAAAAGTATGAAAAACAGAGAGTTTTTCATACCACTTTGTAAAAGTGTATTTTGGGGTTATGGGAGGTCATATTTTTAATTTGAATCGTAATTATAAAGCCTTTGAGTTTTTTTCAAAGGCTTTATAAATTTTTAGAACCATCCTTTTTTTCCTACTTGATAGGTTTGGTAGAATTCTTCGTCAGTTTTTGTGAGGTAGATAATGCCTTCAATAAAAGGAATAATGCCTCCTATTCCACAGGTTATTACACTAATTACAATTTGTATTATACCTTACTGTGTATATCCTAATATAAATTTATGAATTCCTAAGTAGCCAAAAATGAGAGCTAAAACACCTGCAAGTATTTTTTTGTTTTCACCGTTGTTTGTGGCTTTATTCCAATCTTCCTTAAACTCGTTTGCAGTGTGTTTTGCTTGTTGTTCAAAATTTTCAGCTGCTTCATTAACTCGCTTTTTAGTACTGTCGTAATCTGAGTTGGTATTTTCTTCCATAATATTAATTTGATTGGTTTTTTTTAGTGTGTTAAAAGTATAAAAAAATTATAGAAAAGCACTGTCCACGGGTTCCCAAAGTTCAATTTTTTTCCTTCGGGGTCTAGAATCCAGCCAAACTTTCCATAATCATATGTCTCCATTTTACCTACAATTGTTACACCTTCTTTCTTTAAAATCTTTAAGAGTTCTTCTAAATTTTCAACACGGTAATTGAACATGTAGTCCTTTTCGCTAGGCGAAAAATAGGTTGTGTCGGCTTTAAAAGGGCTCCATTGGGTAGAATATTTATTCCCGTTTTCGTCTTTCCACCAAAAGGTGCAACCGTAATCATCGGTATTTAAACCTAAGTGATTTTTGTACCATTCCTTAGTTTTATCTGGGTCTTTTGTTTTGAAGAAAATCCCTCCAATTCCTGTTACTCTATTTTTCATATTTTGAATGTTATAATTATTTTTTCAGCAATAACCGTTGCCAGTTTTTCTTTGCTTTCAACCGTCCAGCCAGCAACGTGTGGACTTAAAATTACGTTGTCCATTGTGAAAAGTTCTTTCAGTGAAGTAGGAAAATTGTCTGAATCAAAAAGTGTTTCAAAAGAAAGTTTTTCAAATTCTAAAACATCTAATCCGGCTCCTAGTATTTTTTCAGATTTTAAGGCTGAAACCAAATCTGCTGTTACCACGCTTTTCCCACGAGCAGTATTTAGAAGCCAAAACGATTTTTTAAATGAATTAATCAATTCTGAATTAATCATTTTATCCGTCAATGGCGTCCACGGCGTATGAAGACTTAATACATCTACTTTTTGCTGAAGTGCTTTTAACGAAACTTGTTTTGCGTTTTCATCGCCAATATTTTCCTTTATATCGTAGCAGATTATTTTGCAATCAAAACCTTTTAGTTTTTTAGCAAAAGCTTTGCCCATATTGCCGTAACCGATAATTCCAACGGTTTTCCCATCCAGTTCTATTCCGCGGTTGAGTTCACGATTCCACAAGCCATTTTTAACCTCTTTGTCGGCGTCATTTAGTTTATTGAACAGCGAAAGAAGCATGCCCAACGCATGTTCGCTTACGGCGTTTTTATTACCTTCTGGTGCGGCAATTAGTTTCACTCCAAGTTTTTCGGCATATTCTGTGTCGATGCTTTCTAAACCAGCGCCGACGCGTGCAATAAATTTTAAGTTTTTTGCTGTGTCAAGAAATTGTTTATCAATATTAAAACGACTTCGGATTACAATTCCGTCGTATTCTGAAATAATTTTTTCAATTTCAGCTTTTGAAGCTTTGTAGTTTTCTTCATTTATAAATCCTGCTTCTTTAAGCATTTTCAACAATAAAGGATGATTATTATCTAGATGAAGAATTTTCATTTTTGGAAGGTTTAAAATCTCCTTGTAGGATATGTAAAATTTATTCGTGTTGATTTGGATTTGCCTGCGGATACGGAATCATTTCTTTTTTGGTAAGTGTTTCAACTTTATAGTAATTCTTCTTTCCGCCAAACCAATATTCCACAACCGCTTGATTTTCTTCTAACTTAAAAGGAATCGTTTTAGGTGGTATATTTTGAGCTTCTTTCATTGGGTCGGCGTCCATAATAACATTGCGCTTCGTATCATTTTTTAAATAACCAATGTATTGATTGGGAGCATTTACATTGCCTTTTGCTTCCAGAATTTGATTTTTGAAATAGATATTTTGAATTACAACATCTGGTTTCATTTCAGCAAAAGCGATAGATACATTTGTTCCTGAACCGGCTTCTTGCACACCGGCAATCCAATCTTGAAAGTATGCTTCAGAAATTTTAAAAGGTGGATTTTGAACAAGTTTTTGGTCATTAACATTCTGAGCTCCGCCACAGTTTGAAAGACTGAAAAGTAAAATGGGCAAAGTTAATATGAGTGATATATTTTTTGTCATTTTTGAAAATTTATGAGTGCGGTGAAATAAATAGGCAAACCGATTTTGTTTGTTTTCACGGATGATTATTGTAAAAATACAATTATTTTTGGCTTCTGAATTGAAAACTATCGATAACCAATTTCAGAGAAAAACACTATTATGAAAATATTTATTTACATTTTAATAGCCTGTGCCGCGGGACTTGTTATTTTCAACCTAACAAAATTGGATTTTGAACATTTACTTCAAGGTGATAGTTATGTTGCTGTTATAGGTGTTTTGGCTGGGCTCTGCGCAATTTTGGCTTTGGGTATTTTGATTATTTCTAAGAAAATAGCCTCTAAAGCGAGAAAATAAACTTCTTAATTTTGCTGATTAACCGTTTCCAGTTCTAAGACTTTTAAAAGCATTGGATCTGTTTCGTTGAGTATTATTTCGTACTCGTTTGGCCCATAAAGTTGTTGGGCAATGTTTGCTTTTAAGGCTCTTTTTAACGCTTCGGTATATTTTGAAAGGTCTATTTGCGCTTCATTAAACTTCGCATATTCAATAAATTCTTTTGAAAGAGTATCTTCAATTTTAAAATTATTTCTGAAATCATCGAATTTCATTCCTTCAAAGAGGGTTCTGTTTTTTTCAAGATATTCAAAGATAAAATAGTTCATAAACCCGCTTCTTGAAACATATTGCAGGGTTTCATTTTCAACACTTGTATCTTTTGGGACAAAAACATCTGGTATAATTCCGCCGCCGCCGTACACTACTTTTCCTTGTGGGGTGACGTATTTTAGAGAATCTGCAACTTTTATGCTGTCTGCGTGTATTAATTCGCCATTGCGGTAACGTTTTTCATAATCGTTGTAATAAGTATCATTGCCATTGCCGTACGGTCTTTGTATAGAACGACCGGTTGGCGTGTAGTAACGGGCAATTGTTAATCGCACGGCACTACCATCCCCAAGAGACATTTCGCGTTGTACGAGTCCTTTACCAAAAGAGCGACGACCAATTATAGTTCCTTTGTCGTTATCTTGAAGTGCTCCTGCAACAATTTCGCTTGCAGAGGCTGAATTTTCGTTTATTAAAATGTAGAGTTTTCCATGTTCAAAATCGCCTCGACCAGTGGCGTACGTTTTATTTATATCGCCACTTTTGTTTTTTGTGATAAGCACTAATTTGCCATCTTCCAAAAATTCATCAACAACTCTTTCGGCAGTAGAAATATAACCGCCAGGGTTGCCTCGAAGGTCCAAAACCAGTTTTTTTATGCCTTGGTCTTTTAACCTTTCAAGTGCGGTTTCAAATTCTTTATAAGTGGTTTCAGAAAAACGGTTCAGTTTTATATAACCTAAATCATTGGTTAATTTATATGAAGCATCTACGCTAACGAGCGGCACTTGTTTTCTTCTAACTTTAATTTCTAAGGTTTTCTCCTCACTTGGTCTATAGACATCTAACGCAACTTTGCTATTTATTTCGCCTTTTAAATAGTTTGAAATACTGTCGCGATTTACTAATTCACCAAAAAGTTTTTTACCATCGGCGTACAAAAGCCTGTCGCCACCTTTAATACCAGCTTTTTCGGCAGGACCACCTTCAATACTTCGTATTACGGCTATGGTATCTTTATACACATAAAAGCTTACGCCAATACCTATAAAAGCTCCCCGCATATCGTCTGCATTATGGGCGTATTCACTTTTAGGAATATAAACGGAATGTGGATCTAGGTTTTCGAGAATTCCGTTTACGGTAACATCTATAATGCTGTCCGTATTTACATTATCCACATATTCGTAATCTATGTAATCTATGAGCCGGTTTAGTTTGTCTTTTTTTGAACTTGTTGCGAAGATTTTTTCAGATTTATCACCAAAATTTAGTTTAGAGCCTATAAATACTCCTATAGCAAGCGCTAAGCCAATCCATAGTGGAAGGTTTTTTTTTTGTTTGCTTAACGTTATTGGCGTTTTATTTTCCATTATTAAGATTCCAAATCTGCGATGTGCTGTATGCTTACTCCTGCTTTTTCTAAAAAGCGAATACCTTCATTATCTTTATACTCGTTTAGATATACAATTCTTTTAATACCTGCTTGATGTATCAATTTGCTACATTCTTTACAGGGCGATATGGTAATATAAAGTGTTGCACCTTGACTGGCCTGTGTACTGGATGCTACTTTTAAGATTGCGTTTGCTTCGGCGTGCAGAACATACCATTTTGTGTAGCCTTCGTCATCTTCGCATATATTTTCAAAACCTGTGGGCGTTCCGTTATAGCCGTCGCTAATTATCATTTTGTCTTTCACAATAAGTGCGCCAACCTGTTTACGCTTACAATAGGAGAGTTTGCTCCACTCTTTTGCCATTCTTAGATAGGCTATGTCGTACTTGCGTTGTTTATCTGAAGGGATGTTCAAAATTCAAAATTTAATACTTCATTCATATTGAATGCCTTATTTATAATAGGTAGCGAAATTACTGGGAAGTTACACGACTGCCAAAAAAAATGATGTTAAGTTGTTGCCAAATGAGTCTATGAGTTTTGAACTGTGAGTCTTTGAGGATTTTTAATTTAACAAATATTCAATTGAATCAATCTTGTTTCCCCTTAAGTCGTGGTTCGTGGGTCTTTTTAAAAAATCCAATTTTCAATAAGCATTGGGATTATCATACCAATTACTAATGAAGAAATAACCAAAACCCAATCCTTTTTGTTGAAACGGAATATACTTTGAAAAAGGACGGCAAGTATTAAAATGATTATTACCACAATAATTTGGGCAGCTTCAATACCTAGGACAAATTCTAATAAAGGTAGAAATTCTCCACTACTATCTAAGGCAGTAAAGAAAGATGCGAAACCCATACCGTGAATTAATCCGAAGAAAATGGTAATTATATAAAATACTCCCATTTTTTCACTTTTTTTTGATTTTACGGCCATGAAAAGGTTGAATAATGCGGTCACCAAAATTGTAATTGGGATTAAAAATTCAATAAGTTTTGAAGAAACCGATACTATATTATAATTCGCTAAAAGCAACGAAAGTATGTGCCCAAGGGTAAAAAGAGTAACTAAAAGCAATATTTTTTTCCACGAAGCAAACGTGTAGGCAGCACAAAGCACAATTAAAAATAGAACGTGGTCATAGGCTTTCCAGTCTAAAACGTGGGTAAGACCAAGATTAAAATACAACCAGAAATCGGACATTGGGGGATTTTTTTCAGGGTTTGCTCAAATATAGGGATTGTGGAGATGATTTCATATCTTTAAAACAAATTCTAAATTTTTATATTATGAAAAAATCACTACTTTTTCTATTAATAGTAACCTCTTTTAATTCCTTTGGACAAGTAAATCCTGATCTTTTTAGAACTTAGCATTTAACCTTTTTATTGGGGACCGATCTTTCAGATCCTTTTGATATTAGCGAGATAGAGCCGCTAATAAGACCCTTTATTATTATTTCAGAGACTACAGATCCTGAAATTATAGAAATAAATGGTGAGGGAGCGTGTAATATACTCACTCCATTTAGGTTTTCGGGAATCCAAGATTTCACCACCTAAGTTAACCGATTAATAATCAATTATTTAGCATTATTTTTCTTGGTGTTGTCAATACTATTTTGTATATTTATAGTACTGATATTCAGATTAATGACTATAAAATTATCCATAAGAGAGAGATGAAATTA
>Ga0256845_1002474_pt1 | contig 13370 bp, 17 predicted proteins | sample RiftiametaG_FD_189101 | JGI IMG/M metagenome (GOLD analysis project Ga0256845, IMG submission 189101) | Tube worm associated microbial communities from hydrothermal vent at the East Pacific Rise, Pacific Ocean - Riftia | ecosystem: Host-associated > Annelida > Integument > Unclassified ... | reverse complement strand
AACTCTCTACACACCAATGCTTATGATGAAGCCATTACAACACCTACAGAAGAATCTGTAAGAAGAGCAATGGCCATACAATTAATTATAAATAAAGAGCTAGGATTATCTAAAAACGAAAACCCAATACAAGGTGCTTTTATTATTGAAGAATTAACTGATTTAGTAGAGGAAGCAGTATTAACTGAGTTTGATAGAATTACCGAGCGTGGTGGAGTTTTAGGGGCAATGGAAACAATGTACCAACGTAGTAAAATACAAGAAGAAAGTTTGTACTACGAAACACTAAAACACAATGGTGAGTTCCCAATTATTGGTGTAAATACTTTCTTAAACTCTAAAGGATCGCCAACGGTTATTCCTGCAGAAGTTATTAGAGCAACTGAAGAAGAAAAACAGTACCAAATTGATATGCTAACTGAACTACACAAAGGAAGTAAGGATGTAGTTGCTGACCAATTAAATAAGATTCAAAAAGCCGCAGTACAAAACGAAAACATTTTTGAGTACCTCATGGAAGCTTCTAAACATTGTTCTTTAGGACAAATTACTGATGCCCTATTTGAAGTGGGTGGACAGTATCGCAGAAACATGTAAGCACAGAGCCCGTTCCGAATTTATTTCGGAATGGTGCGAAAAGCCTGTCCTGAGCACGTTTTGCGTGAGCAAAAGCTCCGAAGGGCTTATCCCAATATTACTTGACGTTAGGAAAGTAAACAATTGGGATCCACCCGGAGTCCGGACTGACTATTATTGATGTTGTTGAACGAAATGTCATTCTGAACGATAATTTTGTACTCTTTTGTCATCCTGAGCTTGTCGAAGGGCGATAAAAGGGCAAACAAAATGAAGTGATGAATCTATTGAATTAAGTACTACAAACTCAAAAGATACCTCGACTTTGATTTGTATGAAAAATTCATTGTATTAAGTGTTTAACCAATTAATAAACTTTTTATAGGTATTATTTTTCTCTGGCTTCTGTTTTGATATTTTCACTTTACCCGATTTCGGAGCTTCTATTTTTAATATTTGATTATAAAGTGGTTCTATATTATTAACTCTTTCAGACAATTCTGTAATCCATTCATCTTTTTTCTCTTGGCTATAGTTAGTGTTATTAATTTTATTAATTGATTTGATAATATGTTTTTTTGTATTTCCAAAAATTGTAGATGTGTATTGAAGATAATTATTAAACCCATCAATATTTCGATTATTTGAATACGCATTTAAGACTTCAAAAAGTATCCTAAAAATATCTAGCTCATATTTATGCATGGTTAAAACATAATTAGAATACGCTGAGCTAATATTATCAAAAGAAGCATTTGAAATATGAGTTAAAACAACGTTATTAGGTGTTTTAATAAATTTTAACAAATAGACCGCTTGAGCTTCTTCAAAATCTGAAAACGTAGTTATTTCCGTCTCATATGATGGACTCACTTCAAGTATAAAATATTTATCCTTTTTGTCATGATTCAACTTAAGCCATGCAGATCTTAGTTTGATATAATTTTTTAAAATCACCTTTATAATTCCTCTATAAATATTGAATTCTTTTTCTATTTCAATTATTTCAACCATCTGATCTAAAGTTAAATCAGATAATTTCTTGGATAATAAAAAGTGAAATCTTTTTAACTTTTCATGCTCTTCTCCTTCTTTTACTTTTACTCGATATAATTGATCAGTAATCTCAACTAGAGTCGCCCAATTATGATGTTCCTGACTTCTTATTTGAACTTCAACTAGTCTTTTAAAATTATCATCAATATCAGGCTGAATCATTAAATGGTGAGATTTATAACCACTTTTTCGGGGTTTTAAAATGTAATCTCTTTCCTTAACTACATTTAACTTGGCTTTAATTGCTTCAACTATTTTAGGAATATACACTTCGTTCTTCACTATAATTCGACAACCAGCTATGTCTCCCATCTCAATGAGTCCCATATTTTCTTCTCTTTTCAACTTAGAGATTATGGATTCAATTCGTTTAATTCGGTAAGTTCTAACGGCACTTGATCGAATTTTTCTACTCTCTTTAGTAACAGTTCTAAATATGTCACTCATTGGGTCTTTAAAAGAAATTCTATAATCATGCAGAACTTCTAATGACTCCTGAGAAATCTCTCCATTCTCTCTATATTCCTTTCGAATCTTGCTACCAAGTTTTTTAATTTTACTTTTTGAGTGCTCCAATTTCAATTAAGTTATAGTATATAAATTTTCAATAAAGTTAATCAATACCTATAGGCTTCAGGTTTTTAGATTTCAGAAATTCTTAACAGTTGTTGATATCAAAAAAGTAAGATTCCGGATCAACCCTTCGACTCCGCTCAGGATGACAACTCCGGAATGACGTGCCGCAGTAATTATACGTTGGCATGTCAGAAATACGGTCCAGTATATTTCTGTATCGTCATTGCGAAAATTTGTTTTTCACAAATTTGTGGCAATATCGGCAATAAGGTTGCTTCACTTCGGCTTCGCTCAGCATAAACTCTCCTCGCAATAACACATATCAAAAAAATCTGTACTTTAGTAAACCTAACTCACTTTATAACAACAAAATGCAATCAGCACACAAAATCATAGAGAAAGCAGCATTTAACCCTAAAATAAGGCTTTATATACTCCTAACAATTGGGTTCTTCTTATTCATTTCACTAATAGGAATTCCCTTACTTATATTTTGGTTTTTAGGATTGGGTCAATATGTTGGTAAACGTTTTTATGAAAACTTAGAGTGTCAATTAACTACACGCCACCTAGAATATAAAAAAGGCGTATTGTTTAAAGTGGAGAAGACCATTCCGTTAGAAAACATTCAAGACTTAACCTTTATCCAAAATCCATTGCTTAATCTTTTTGATTTGCGCATCCTTAAAATTGAAACTGCGGGTAACAGTAACCCAAGAGGAACGGACATGAAATTAATTGGAATACTAGATACCGCTAACTTTAAGAAAAAAGTGCTCGAACAACGAGAATTATTGAAATTAGGTGGTCAATCCGAAAGTAATTCGTCTAATTCTAGTAATGAAACCAATGAACTCTTAGTAGAAATCAGAGATTTATTAAATGATATTAAGAATAAATAAGCTCCTTATTTTCGCTTATTTCTTTTTCTTCTTCTTGTTTTTCTTTTTAGATTTTTCTGAATTTTCAGACTGCTCTTGATCTAATCTGAATTTAATAGGTAAATTATAACTTACAGCTACCCGTTTTCCTCTTTGTGTACCTGGTTTCCATTTGGGCATAGCATTCATTAACCTGAGCGCTTCTTCATCCAATAAATCGTGTACACCCCTTAATATTTTCGCACCTATAATTTCGCCTTCTTTGTTCACCACAAAATTGACATATACAGTTCCTTGAATTGAATTTTTCTTTGCCTCTTCAGGGTAATTAAGATTATCCTTAAAATATTTAGATAGACCATCCCTTCCGCTAACAAAGTCAGGCATGCTTTCTACAATTGTAAAAACTTCTTCTTCAGCTGTTACTTTCGATTCTTGTGAGAATCCAGTAACAGAAAATGTAATAACGATAATAAGACTCAAAAATATTTTCATTTTCTAAAAGTAATAAAAAAAAGAAGGTTCATTTTCATCCAAAATGATTTTATCTCCTCGTAAATTATCATGCTAATTCAATTTTGCTAAATTGTTTATCTCAGCATTTTCTAAATGCTTTTGTTTATAGCCTTTCAGTACACTATTTATCATAGCTTGTCCTACTCTACTACTGGTAGTTATGGAGTTCATTTTTTTGAGCAATGGAAAAAATGGTCTTAATACCACATAAATAGCATTGTAGGCTTTCACCTTAGATTTCACGCCTTTTTCAGGTAAAATAGCTCCTGGTCTAAACAAGTAAACGTCCTTATATAAAGTAATCAATTTATTTTCTGTTTTCCCTTTTACACGCGCCCACATCACCTTTCCTTTTTCGGAGCTGTCTGTTCCTGCTCCAGAAACATAATTAAAAGTCATTGCTGGGTTTGCTGTGGCAACCACCTCAGCAAAATGTATTGTTAAATCGTAGGTATATTTATGATACTGTTCCTCACTTAACCCCATAGAAGAAACGCCCAGACAGAAGAAACACGCATTATAGCCTTTCAACTCAGTTACAATGGGAGAGAGATCAAAAAAATCAGCATGAATAATTTCTTTCAATTTAGGGTGCTCCACTCCTATTGTTTTCCGGTTAATCACCAAAACCGATTTTACTTTGGGGTGATCCAAACATTCCAACAAAACAGCTTTACCCACCATTCCTGTTGAGCCCGTAATAATTGCGTTTATTTCCATATTGCCAAATTAATCAATTGAACGGGGCTTACTAGTAAAACGGTTATCTTCAATACTTTTTTTTAAAAAACTTGGAACTCAAATAAAACTACTAACAAACTTGTTAGTTACAAACTTATTAGTTACAAACTTATTAGTTACAAACTTGTTAGTTACAAACTTGTTAGTTACAAACTTGTTAGTTATATTTGTTATATTAAATAAATGATTATGAAGCTACCTTTTAAGCATGGAAAAGTTATTGAAACAAATCACTTTGTTAACAGATCAAAAGAAATAGAATATCTTCAAACCAACTTTTCATCTAAGCTAAACACCATTTTAATTTCTCCAAGAAGATGGGGTAAATCATCTTTAGTAGTAAAAGCTGCTCAAGGATTAGCAAAGAAAAATAAAAAGGTAAGAGTGGTTCATATCGATTTGTTTAATATAAGAAGTGAACATGAATTTTATGAAATTTTCACTCAAAAAATTTTAAAGGCAACCTACACAAAATGGGAAGAGCGTATAGAAAAATCTAAAACCCTGTTTAAACAAGTTATCCCAAAATTTAGTTTAGGATTAGATCCTGAAAATGATTTTTCTATCGGTTTTAATTGGGATGAAATAAAAAAGGATGCTTCCGAAATATTAAACTTACCAGAGGTCATCTCTAAATCTAAAGACGTAGAATTAATTATTTGTTTAGATGAATTTCAAAATATCGCTCATTTTAAAAACCCATTGGCTTTTCAAAAGAAATTAAGAGCTCATTGGCAACATCACCAAGAAGTTAGCTACTGTTTATACGGTAGTAAACGAAATATGATGACCGAACTATTCGAAAATAAATCAATGCCATTTTACAAGTTTGGCGACATTATTTTCCTTAAAAAAATTGACAACAAGCATTGGGTAAATTATATCTGCAAAAAATTTAAGCAAACAGACAAGGAAATAAACAAAGAACTGGCTTCTTTGTTAGCTGATACAGTAAGTAACCACCCTTATTTTGTACAACAATTTGCCAATGTAGTTTGGAGAAATACAGTTAAAACTTGCAGCGAAAAAATAATAGCAGCGTCAATAAATGAATTAGTAGAACAATATGACTTATTATTTCAGAAAGAAGTTGATGGATTAACCAATACGCAATTAGAATTTTTACGAGCTTTATTAGATAACGTAAAACAAATGAGTACTAAAAAAACATTAGCAACATACAAAATGGGAACATCTGCAAATGTAATAAGAGTAAAAAGTGCGTTAGTAAATAAAGAGGTAATAGATTTATTTGGAGGAGAAATAAGCTTTTTAGATCCTTTATTTAAAATTTGGCTAAAAACAGTTTACTTTAACTAAAAATCCAAGAATTTAAATTTGATGCTTTGATAAATCGGAGTTATACCTCAGTAAAGAAATAAAGAAAATTGGAGATAGTAAATTATGATTAATTTGAAAAGCGTTGAGTACGATTAATCGCTACCAACTGTTTTGCCTTGCCATTTATTAAACACCACACAGGCTGTTAAATCACCAGTTACGTTAATGGCAGTTCTAAACATTCCTAAAATACGTTCTACACCAATAATTATTACAATACCTTCGGTTGGTATTCCAACGCTCTGTAGCACACTCGCCAAAATTACCACTCCTCCACCTGGTATAGATGGTGTACCAATAGAAGCGGCAACAACAGTAACCATTACCAATAAAATGTTTACTAGAGTCATTTCTATACCATAAATTTGAGCAATAAACAAGGTAGAAATAGCTTGATAAACAGCCGTTCCATCCATATTTACGGTTGCCCCAATTGGTATTAAAAAGTTACTAATAGAAGGGTCTATTCCTAATTTTTCTTTTGCTGTTTTTAATGATAAAGGCATAACAGCAGCTGAACTGGTAGTTGAAAAGGCTAATAATTGAACATCCTTTATTTTTTTCAGGAACTCAAAAGGGTTTGTTTTTCCAAGAATACTAACAATTAATAAATAGACCACTAATAAAAGCAGCAATCCTAATAAAACAACAGCAACATAGAATCCAATTCCTTTTAAACTATCTATTCCCACACTTAAAGTCAGTTGAGCCATTAAACCAAATACCGCAATTGGTACCAACCTCATTGCCCATTTCACAATAGTCATACATATTTCTTGTATAGCAGAAAGTAGTTTTAGAATTGGGCTTTTAGCACTATCTGATAACTGTACAATAGCTACACCTATTATTATGGTAAATATAACGATGCTTAACATTTCTCCAGAAACCATAGATGCCAATGGATTAGCAGGTAATAATTCTGAAATAGCACCCGGAATATCAGAAAATATAGTAGAGTTATTGGGTGAAACAGCTTCACTACTTGTTAACGAACTGGCTAAACTTAAATATTTCCCAGGTTTAAGAATTAAAGCTAAACCAACACCAATAGCTATTGATATAATGGTGGTAATGATAAAATAAATACCAACACCTAATCCTAATTTTTTTAGTTGATCTCCTGTCTTGCTAACAATTCCACTAATAATCGATGAGAATATTAAAGGAATCATAATCATTTGAACCAGTTTTAGAAACAACATACCTGGTAGTGCCAACCAATTACCAATAGAATTGGCAGCATCTTCATTGATGATATTTACAGAAGGACTTAACAATAATCCTAAACCTACACCCAAAACTAAAGCAACAACTACTTTTATCCATAACCTAGATTGAACTAAAGATTGTAAGTAATTATCTAAAGATATAAGGGGTTTGAAATCCATTGATTTTATTAACTGTTGCAAAGCTATACATAAAAAACGCTCAACAAATAGTGGTGCTATTTTAATTTTTAGGTGACATCATTAAAAAAATGTAGTTTAGTAATCCTAACTAATTTACTTATGGCTACTAAATACATTATCCTCTTTATCTATTTCGGAATCCTTTTTATGATCGGCTATTTTGCCTCTAAAAAAGTAAAAGACATTAAAGATTATTATGTTGGTGGTAAAAAATTAGGCTTTTGGGCAGTAGCCTTTTCATCAAGAGCAACAGGTGAATCTGCTTGGTTATTATTAGGTTTAACAGGTTTGGGAGCCATGGTTGGTGCATCCGCATTCTGGGTCGTTTTAGGTGAAGTTGTTGGTGTATCTATCGCTTGGTTTTTTATGGCAGAACGGTTTAAAGAACTCTCCGACAAGTACAATTCCATTACCATACCTGATTATTTAGTCAGCAGGTTTAATGCTTCTGGTAATACACTTCGGATAATAGCTGCAACAGCATTATCGGTATTTGTAATTATTTATGTAAGTGCTCAAATAGATGCTACCGGAACTGCTTTCGAAACCTTTTTAGGATGGAACTACTTTACCGGAGCTATCCTTGGATTTGTTATCGTACTCACCTACATATTTACTGGTGGTTTTGTTGCCGTTGTTTGGTCAGATTTATTCCAAGGAATTGTCATGCTTTTAGGGTTAATTCTATTACCAGTAGTCGCCTATTATTCAATAGACCCTGCTGCTCCAATTAACCAAGAATTGTTAGATTTAGACCCTTCCTTTTTAAATATTTGGGGAGAAGGCGGATTTAATACCCTTAACTTCTTTACCATTTTAGGCTATGCTGCAATTGGTTTAGGGTTTATGGGGTCACCTCAACTGTTTATCCGTTTTATGTCCATTAAGGACAAATCAGAAATTAAAAAAGGAAGGTGGGTTGCCGTTGTCTTTACCGTAATAACAGACTCTTGTGCTGTATTAATTGGTATTTACGGAAGGTACCTGTTAACAGAGGTTGGTCAAACACCTGAAAGTATTTTAGGAAATGGAGCTCAAAACGTATTACCAATGTTAGTAGAAAAAGTAATGCCTTTATCGTTAATCGGTATTTACATTGCAGCAGTACTTTCAGCAATTATGTCAACTATTGATTCTTTGTTAATTGTAGCTTCAAGTGCCATTTCAAGAGATTTTTATCAGCAGATTTTTAAGCCCAACAAAACAGAAAAACAAATGACTAACATTTCTAGAGTTATTACTTTGGCATTAGCATTACTGGCTTTAGGTTTGGCCTTAGTTATTGCAGTAAACTCTCCTGACAGAACCATCTTTTGGTTTGCTATATTTGGTTGGTCAGGTATTGCAGCTACCTTCTGCCCTACCATTATTCTATCCATTTTTTGGAAAGGGTTTTCAGAAAAAGGTGCCATCGCTTCTATGATAACTGGTTTCTTATCTGTCCCAATTTTTAAATTCGGTTTCACCGCAATAGATAGTGTTGGTATTTATTTTGATAAATTAGGCGAACTCGCTCCTGCTTTTGTGTTAGCAGCTATTATTGGTATATCAACTACTTTATTTACACGTAATAAGGCAGCTTAAAAACGCTGTCAATTCGAGTGTTTTGAGGAAGGAAAAATGTATCGAGAATAAGCTTTTTTGTTCTTACTTCGACTAAGCTCAGCATGAACTTAACATTCCGATAAAAATCAGAACACTCGAACTGACAAAAGTTTCAAAAAAAATCCTCAACTAAAGTTGAGGCTTAATTACTAACTAAACTATATGTACCCTAAAATTTCTTAAACGTAAAATTGTAGATGTACACCTCTTCAGACTAGAGGAATGCCAAACCGTATAAATTTCGGCATAAAAATTGTAAATTTACGGCATGAAAAATTTGATCCTTATTATCAGTGTTTTACTTATATCGTTCAATGTAAACGCTCAAAAAAAAGAAAAAACATATAAAGTAATGGCCTCTTGTGGTACTTGTCAATTCAATATGAACTCTGAAACAGGTTGTGCTTTAGCCATACAATTTGGAGGAAAAAAATACTGGGTAGACGGTACAGGAATTAATGATCATGGAGATGAACATGCTGATGATGGATTTTGTAATGCAATTAAAAAGGCAAAAATACAGGGAACTTTTGAAGGCAAACGGTTTAAAGCAAGCTCTTTTGAATTGATTCCTGAGAAAGAAAAGAAGAAAAAATAATTTTGATATCTAATTCATTAAAAAAGCCTTCCGAAGTAAACTCGAAAGGCTTTTTTTATTTTATAATTGCTTCTATAAAAAGCTAGAAGTTAAGGCAGCTAATTTTGATTTTGCACCATCTATAATAGCTGTTTTTGTAGAAACATCTTCATCTGAAGCTCCTGATTCTTTTAACAAACCTAATTTAGATTCTGCTGCTACAATTTTAGAACTTAAAGAAGTAATCTTAGCTAATAAAGCCGTTTTCTTTTCTGTTTTTAAAGCTTCCTTTTCCACAACTTCAGATTTTAATTCAGTATTATATTCTGCTAGTTTTTCAGGGTCACTACTCTTCTCTTCAAGTTTAGCGTCTCTTGTAGCTTTCATATCTGTTAATTTCGCTTCCGCAGTTTCTTTAATTTCTGCAACCTTATCTGCAGTAACATTCTTTACAGCGTCAGTAGCAACTTTAGTAACAGCATCAACAGTACTTCCATCAACATTTACTGCTTTAGCTACATTAGCTTTTAATTCATTAGCCTTATTAGCTGTAACTTCATCAGTTTTTTCTTCAGAAGCAGATTTTGCAGCTTCTTTACCTTTTTCTACTGCAACATTTGCTTTTTCTTTAGCTTGTTCTGCTTCTTTAGCAGCATTTTTCAAATCTCCTAATCCTTGAGCAAAAGCTCCAAAACTTACTATTGATAAAGCAAGTACTAATATATTTTTTTTCATATCTATTAAATTTGGTCTAATTCATTCATTGTTGCATCAATTTCAGCATCAGCTGCATCAATCGCTTCAATTTCTAGATTTAATTCTTCTAATTTATTCTCCAGTTCTTGTGTTTCTTCTATTTGAGCTGCATTGTTTTCTTGAACTTCTGCAGAATCTCCACAAGACATTACTGTCAACCCAAAAGTTACAGCAATAATCATCATCTTTGTTTTCATTGTTAGTAGGTCTTAATTATTAGTAAGCGACCAAATTATAGAAAACTATCGGGAATTCTTTTTTTTGAAATTTTAAAATAGACTGGCCTTTATTTGCTATCCAAATAGTTGACCAAGCTTTTAAGTTTATCATCCCAAAAGCTTTCATAAAATTTTAACCAATCACTTACTTTTTTTAGAGATTTAGGATTTGGATAAATCATTTGCTCTCTCCCATTTTTCTTTATACCTACCAAACCTGCATCTTCTAGAATTTTAATATGCTTGGTAACTCCTTGCCTCGATATATCAAATTTTGCTGAAATATCAGTAATAGGTAGAGCCACACTGGCAACCACAAGAGCGTGTAATATTTCACGCCTTGTAGGGTCAGCAATAGCTTTAAAAATCTTATCTATTTTATCTTGCATTCATTATTTGTTTAAGTAGTCTTGAAGCTGATTAACACAACCTTCCCATCCGCCACTAAAACTTTCAAACATTTTTATAGCCGATTCTTCAGGATAATTTGAAATTCCAGAATGTTCTAAATATAGTTTTGTTCCTTCACCTTCAGATTGCAATACCCATTTTACGGTAGTAACAACATCAGTTCCTTCCACTATCCATGTATAAATTAATGTGTAAGGAGTTGCCTCTTTTACTTCTCCGTTAATTGTAATACACCCTTTTTCTTCACTTGCAATAAAAGTGTAAGGTGTTCCTACTTCCGCTTTGAAATCTGCTTTAATAAACCATACTGAAATTTCTTCTGCTCTAGATATTGCATCCCATACTTTTTCTACTGGATGATTAATAATTTCTTCTCTTGTAATAATGTCTTTCATAATTGTAAATTTAAAATTAATATATAGTTACGCAACTAATCAGTTGCAATAATATGTATTAATTTTAAATAAGCAACTATATGGTTGCTTATTTTTTTCATATTAAGAAATTTAATTTAGAAGTATATTTACATCAAAATAATTATCCCATGTTAAACAAAGTTGAACAGTTAAGAAAAACACACGGAGAACCTTCTGAAAGAGCACAAAAAAAAGTACTTAACTATTTAACCGAAGATGTTAAATCATTTATTGAAAATGCTCCATTCTTAGTACTCTCAACAAGTAATTCTGAAGGAGATTGTGATGCATCTCCCCGTGGAGGTAAACCAGGATTCGTGAAAATAATTGATGAGAAAACATTAGTAATTCCTGATATTAGAGGAAACCGCTTATTACAAAGCACATCAAATATACTATCAAACCCAAAAGCTGGAATAATCTTTTTTATTCCAGGAAACAATAAATCTGTTCGTGTAAATGGCAGCGTTACACTTTTAGAAGTTGAAGAGATAAAAAAACTAGGTATAAATAATACTATTTTTAATCCTGACGAAACATCACAAATAATACAAGGCTTACTAATAACAGTAGATGAAGCTTACCGACATTGCCCACGAGCACTTTCTTTCTCTAACCTTTGGAGCTTTAAAGAAAGTTAGATTTTAATCATTTTTCAACTAAAAAGAGCGAAAAATAATTGTTTTTCGCTCTTTTTAGTTGATTATTTACTTTTTCTACTTAAAAAGTATATCGAATTCCTAAAGATACTCCCCATCCAAAATCAGAACCTCCAGAAAAGAAATTAAACATTGGTCTTGTATCTAAACTAATTGCAAGCGGAACATCTGCAGGACCATTTAAATTATACTCAACACCTATTTCTCCTCCAACTCCAACAGCTGTTGAATTAGAAACCAAAAGCAATTGTGCTCCAGGCCCTGCATACCAATTAAATCCGTCACTGATAGCATCTAGGCTCCATACCCATTGATATATTCCTGCAATACTCATATAACTTCCTCCATTCTGTGAGTTTAAACCTAAATCAAATTCCAATCTATTAGCATCTCCTAAACCATGTTGATAGGACGCTTCAAAACCGCTTCCGTAATTTCCACCACCCAATCTAACTCCTAAAGCATGGTCTTCTACTTGTGCATTTGCTGAAAATGATATAACTATTGCAGCTACGATTGACATTATTATTTTTTTCATATTCTACCTTTTAATGTTTATCAAACAAAACTATAGATGAAACAGAGCTATAAAGACATCCTTTATTATTAGATATTAACAAAGTTCTTGTTAATTTAAATAACAACTATTGTTTCTTAATTTTGAGATATGAAATACACAGCTACCATTATCATACTTTTTTTATTGATTGGATGTAAAAACACATCAAAAACCAATAAAAATATCAACTCAAAAACAACTACTTATCAATTAATTGAGAAAGAATTTACTCATAAAGGAGGTAAATTTACTGAATACAAAGAGCTTTACTTAAGCTGTTCAATACAAGATTATTTTATAAAAATTTGTGAAAGTAATGTAACTTCAGAACAACTAACACCTTACATGAATAAAAGTATTCAAGTGGAAATAGAGATAAAAGATGGTTTCCTAGACCATTGTGATGAAATTCCTGAATATGCGCAAAGTAGAACAGGAACTTATGTTATCATCAAAAAGATAATTAAATAACTATTTTTTTGCTTGAGCTTCTTGCATAAGCTTTTTAAAATCTGCTTTTACTTGTTTACTATAAGCTTCATCATGCATATATTCACCTTCATCTTCGTCATATTTAATAATTGCTGTTGGAGAGTCTAAATTAGATATATCAACTCCTTTAAATTTACTAGCACTCACCAAATCTATTCTAAATTCGTAAAGATATTTTCCTCCAAATTGAGTATTCTCTTCTGTAGAAATTTGAATCCTTTCTGTTATTGAACCTTCTTTATTAATCTCCAACATGTATTTCATACCACTAAAAAGAACAAACTGAAACTTACTACTCTTCGTTTTAACCATTTGCACAACCCTATTGTTTTGATACAACTTAACTAATGCTCCTTCAACTTTTTCATCTTTTTCATAAACAGAACCTCTAATTTCTAATGAGCTTGTTTTTGTAATAAATACCGTTGTCCTTATAGCACTACTTAGTATTATAAATAAACCACTATGGATTGAAAATCCATAGTTTTTAATATGTAAAAGAATGAATTCTTTTTTTAGTTACTCCAATATCCAATTCCCCTTTTCTGAATTAGGTTTGTTTTGATGGTGCTCTAAAT
>Ga0256845_1002473_pt1 | contig 13375 bp, 10 predicted proteins | sample RiftiametaG_FD_189101 | JGI IMG/M metagenome (GOLD analysis project Ga0256845, IMG submission 189101) | Tube worm associated microbial communities from hydrothermal vent at the East Pacific Rise, Pacific Ocean - Riftia | ecosystem: Host-associated > Annelida > Integument > Unclassified ... | reverse complement strand
CATCAATACAAGAAAAACCACTATCAAGCATCAGGATTGCTTTTAGTTTATCGGCGTGCTTTCTTTGCTTACAATTACGGTGTAATTGCTTAATTTCATCTCTCTCTCTCTCTTATGGATAATTTTATAGTCATTAATCTGAATATTAGTACTATAAATATACAAAATAGTATTGACAACACCAAGAAAAATAATTCTAAATGATTGATTATTAATCGGTTAATTTAGGTGGTGAAATCTTGGATTCCCGAAAACCTAAATGGAGTGAGTATATGTAAAGTACAAAAATATTGATAGACAGTGGGTTAAGATTTTGTTAAGAAGTAAGTTGAAGCGTTATTTAAAAAGTTAAAAATCATTTTGATTGCTAAAATCTGTATTACATAAAAAGTGTTTTTTATAGATAATTAAATAATCCAAAGAAAATAGGATAATTTTTTTATACTAAAACTGCTAAAGGTAGTACTTTAGCGCCCAAGTTAATTAACCAAAAAAATATTATGAGAACGTTATTATTAAAAAAAACTACGATTATTTTTGCAGCCCTTTTACTAGGTTTTAGCCAAAGCTATTCTCAAACTGGCTGTACAGATCCACTAGCTAATAATTATGACCCTAGTGCTACACAAAATGATGGTAGTTGTACTTACGACGTTACATCTATTTTGCCTACAAATAGCTATACGCTATACGCTACAATAGACGAAACTTCTGGGCTTATTTACTTCAATAATTCACTTTGGACGCAAAATGATAGTGCAGACCCCAACCTTTATGAGCTTAACCCTGCTGATGGAGCTATTACAAATAGTGTTTCATTAGCACCAGAGATAAACCAAGATTGGGAAGAAATATCACAAGATGAAGATTATGTCTATGTGGGTGATTTTGGAAACAATGTTAATGGTAACAGAACTAATCTTCATATTATTAGGGTGAGTAAAGCCTCTATGCAAACAGGAACTCTTGAAATGGATATTATAAACTTTACTTATGCAGATCAAGTAGATTTTACACCAACAGGAGCAAATAATACCGATTATGATTGTGAGGCTTTTATTGTAACGGACGATTCTATTTATCTTTTTACTAAGGAGTGGGTAAGCAAAAAAACTAGACTTTATAAAATGCCTAAAACCCCTGGAACCCACCAAGCCCAATTGCAAGACACCTATAATGTTAGTGGGCTAGTAACTGGTTCTGTATATAAAAAAGACGAGGGAATTATTGCTCTTTCAGGCTACAGCAATACGTTACAGCCTTTTGTAGTGTTGTTATATGATTTTACAGCCGAAGACTTTTTTGGCGCAAATAAACGTAAGCTAGGCCTAAATTTACCTTTTCATCAAATAGAAGGTATAACTACTGTAGATGGCTTAAATTATTTTATTACTAATGAAAAATTTACTACTATTCCAACGGCCCAAAAGTTACATACTTTAGATCTTACGGCATATTTAGAAGCCTATCTTTCTGTTTCGCCTGTGGAAGGCTCAGCTAGGTTTAAAATATTTCCAAATCCAGTAACAACAATACTTCAGGTTGAAGATAATGAAAGCTTGTTTCCTATAAATTATACAGTTTTTGATATCACTGCAAGACAGGTGAAGCAAGGAATATTAACTGGTCAAAATGCAACCATTGATGTTTCGGAATTTTCATCAGGAACTTATATTTTAAAGCTTGGACAAAAGACGATAAATTCATTTAGAATAATAAAGGAATAGGTAATTTCTAAAGCTAAAAATTCTTTAGTTGGATTTTTGAAGTGATAAAACTTTAAAGAATCTTATCACTTCAAAATCTTCCTATAATGCCCAGCATCATTCAAAACAGATACTGCCTCCATAATCTCAGGATTGTGTTCAATTTGGTAATCATATAACCCTTCACGATAAAAATAGCGTTTCAAAATCTCATCGGTTAATAACGATTCTATTTCTACTTTTTTATCTACTACGGCTTTGTCTTTTGCAGTGTCTATAGCCGCCATAAGTTGGTTGTAACTTATTGAAATTTCTTTACTCATGTCATCATCCTCAGCAATTTTTAATGCTTCAGCAAATTTCTTTTCGGTCTCGGTTTCATACTCGAAGTTGTTGTTTTTAAGGAAATTTAGAAAATCCTGAAAATCACTTTCAGTAAAACTAAAATTATTTAAGTCCGTTATTTGATGACTGTAATAGTATTTTGTAGCATAATCAAAAATGGCGCTGTCTTTTAAAAGCGCTGTAGTAATTGGGCTAAAAACGGCTGATTTTAATTCAATATCTGGCAATATTCCACCACCGTCATAAACCGTTCTGCCGCCTTTGGTTTTAAACTTATTGTATTCTTTAGCATCTTTCCTTATAGGATCACCATTTTCATCACGATGCCAATAATCTAAGGCTTGTATACAACGGCCGCTTGGTGTGTAGTAGCGAGATATGGTAACTTTTAACTGTGTGCCATACGTTAGCTTCTTAGGACGCTGTACAAGCCCTTTTCCGAAGCTACGAGCACCTACAATTACAGCGCGATCTAGATCCTGCAAACCGCCTGAAACAATCTCGCTGGCAGAAGCGCTACGTCCGTTTACCAAAACTACTAATGGTATTTCAGTATCTACTGGCTCACTTTTGGTTTTATAAGTTGTATTATACTTTTCAATAACCGATTTTGTGGTTGTAATTACTTCGCCTTTATTAACAAATAGATTTACTACGCTTATGGCTTCATTTAGCAATCCGCCTGGGTTTCCGCGTAAGTCTAAAATAATTTTTGTTGCGCCTTGCGATTTTAAATCTACCAAAGCAGCTTTAGTTTCAACGGTAGTTTTACTGTTGAATTTTGAAAGAACAATGTAACCAATGTCGTTTTTTATCAACTTATAATACGGCACCGCCTTTACATCTACAGCATCGCGGGTAATGGTTGCTGTGGCTGTTTTACCTTGTCTTATATAGGTTACTTCTATTTTAGATCCTGCAGTACCTTTTAAAAGATCGCCTGCATCGTCTTCTAAATCGGCAATGGTTACGTTTCCTATTTTTATAATTTCGTCACCTGCCCTTAAACCTGCTTTGTCCGCTGGGTAATCTTTAAAAGGCTCAATGATTATTATTTTATCTTCCTTGCTTTGTGCGGTTGCGCCTATGCCTGTATAAACACCTGAATTGTTAATTTTGGCATCTTCTACTTGTTGTTCGTTCCAATACATTGTGTAAGGATCTAAATCTTCCAGCATTCCTTTTATGGCTTTATCCATAAGCACTGCGGGTGTTACCTCGTCCACATAATTCATGTTCAGTTCTTTGAATAGCGTGGAGAAGATTTCAATCTGTTTTGCAATTTCGAAGAAATCACTTTTGAAACTTACTGTGGTAAAAAATATACCAATGGCTATGATGGGAACTATTATTCTTTTTTTCATCTTTTGAAATTTTAATTCTTTTTCTTTCTATTCTTCAGAAATATACGAAGAACAATAATTATAATAATGGCAACAAAAAACAACGGCCAAAGGTATAAAAGGCCCAATAAAAACACCGAAACACCATTCCAACCACCTTGTAAAGCGTTTTTCATTTTTTGACCGTAGGATTGGGTAATTCCTGTTTCTGTAGTGGTTTTGTAAAACTCAATGTTTATGGTGCTCATTGAAACCTGACTTTGAAGATACTGCAAACGCCCTTGTTTTGCTTCAATTTCTTCACGAATATTTGAGAGTTCGCATTCTATTTCTAGCATTTCTTTTACGTTGTTTGCTTTTTTCAGTAATTCTAGATAACGTTCTTCAAGGGTGCGTTTTGCTTTTAAGCGTGCTTCCAGATCTACAAATTCTTCTGAAACATCTTGGCGGGTAATAGTTCGTTGGTCAAAATAATCTACGCCTTCAGAAATACCATCTATAAACTCTTGAAAATTTTCAGTAGGAACCCGAACGATTAAATCTTTATAAATACGATTGTAGCTTTTGCCGCTATTGTTGCTCTGTACCAGCCCTTTATATTTTGAAGCAAGCTGAAGAATTTTTTTGTGCGTGGCTTCAATATCTTTTGTTTCATAAACTAAACGGGCGGTTTTTATTATTTTCTGTTCGTCTTGTTCTGGTGCGGATTCTGGAAGAAGAGATTGTATAATTACTGTTTCTCCAGCTGGCTCCATCGGAACTAATTTAGAATTTCCGTTGGAACATCCCAAAACGAACACTAAAAGTAAAGCGCTAACTATTTTCATCCCGTAATTTTTTAAGCAGTTTTACCATCGCTTTTTCAAGCTGGGCATATTGCGGTTTACCTTTTCCTAAATAAAGAAAGAGCATCACAAATTTCTTGCCGTTAATTTCTTCAAGATTTTGTTTATTAAGACGATATGCTTCGCGAACTTGCCTTTTGATTCGGTTTCTATCTACTGCAGATTTAAAACTTCGTTTTGGAACGGCAAAAGCCGCAAGGTTTGTTTCAAGGTTTTCCTTCGGAAGAAAAAAGATTTTTACAGGAAATTTAGAATGTGTTTTCCCTTCCAAAAACAGACTTTCTATTATTTTGGTGCTTTTTAGTTTTTCAGTCTTTGGAAATTTTTGGTTCACTTTGTAAATATATAAAAAGAAAGACCTCAAAGGTTTTTATAATCTTTGAGGCTTAAACAGTATTTTAGGAAAGTGTTATTTCGCTTCCCAAAAATTATTTTCAGCATCAACGTCTGCCATTCTTTTTGTAGCGTCAATCAATACATATTTTACTTTTTTGCCATTCTTAATTTCGAAAGAATAGGTAGGATATGCCCATGGCCAATCTTCCAAAGTAGTACGCTTTAAATCTGTAAATGGGTTTGGTTTTTCACCCCACATCATTCGTAATGGAATGTAGAATAATTCTTGCGAACCATCTTCATAAGTAACATAAAGGTCTATAGGCATTGGCATTAAACCAATTCTTTCTAAAGTAATTTTTGTGTTCTCTACTTCGTTCTCAACTGTTTTTATTCCGTAGTCTATTTGGTTTGTGGTTTGTGCCCAATCTATTAAATACCAATCCAATTCAAAGCCTGAAACTTTTTCAGCAACGCGAATAAAATCATTTGGCGTTGGGTGCTTAAATTTGAAATCGGCATAATACTTTTTCAATGTTTTTGAAAGATTTTCAGGACCAATAATATATCCTAATTGCACTAAAAACACCGAACCCTTACTATAAGCATTCACGCTAAACGCCCTGTTTATGGCATAGCGGTCTCCGTGAGTGGTTTGTGGTTGTTCGTTACCGCTTAAAGCCATACCTATATAACCCCTGTAAGATCCAGCATGTGGATTTGATTTGTTTTCCTCCATAACATAATTCATTGCTTCGTTTGAAATGTAGGATGTAAACCCTTCGTCCATCCATTCATGCTTGCTTTCGTTAGTTGCCAAAACAAACTGAAACCAAGAGTGGGCAAGTTCGTGGGCTGTAACGCCAACTAAGCTACCAAAACTTCTTTTGCCAGTAATCATTGTAGACATTCCGTATTCCATACCACCATCGCCGCCTTGAATTACTGAATATTGCTCGTAAGGATATTCGCCTACTTGCTCGTTGAAAAATTCCATAAGTTCAGCTGTTTTTGGCTGAAGGTTTTTCCAGTTTTCGACAATTTCTGGATCATCTTTATAGAAAAAGTGAAGCGTAACACCATTGGGTCCAGGATAGGTATCGTGAATATAATTAGCATCTGCACCCCAAGCAAAATCGTGAACGTCTGGAGCTAAAAAGTGCCAGGTGTATTTGCCATTTACGGGTTTCATCCATTTCTGATTGGGAAGTGTGTAGCCGTGGCCTACTGCAGCTGGATTTTGCAAGTAGCCAGTACCTCCAATTGTGTAAGCTTCATCAATAGTTATAGTAACGTCATAATCGCCCCAAACGCTGTAAAATTCACGCCCAATGTATGGATCGGCGTGCCAGCCTTCAAAATCGTATTCAGCTATTTTTGGATACCATTGGGTCATTGTTAAGGCAACACCTTCAGCATTATCTCTACCCGATCGACGCACTTGTAATGGCACCTGTGCATCCCAATTCATACTAAAATTAGTACTTGCTCCTGGAAGAATAGGTTTGTTTAACATTACTTGCATAACCGTTCCTTTAATTACATATTTTAGCGCAGCACCATCTTGCGTAAAAAGGGTTGGTTTAATATATCCAATTTCAGAAGGCGAAAGTTTTGAAATCCTATCCATTACACGGCTATCTGGATCTACAATGGTACGCGAACGCATATCCATCTCGCTACCCGGTTGAAAAGCGTTGAAGTATAAATGATAAAAAACTTTGTTTAAAGTATCGGGTGAATGGTTTGTGTATTTTAACTCCTGCGTGCCTTTATATTGAAAGGTTTTTACATCCATTTCAATATTCATTTTATAATCTACTTCCTGTTGCCAATAACTTTTATTGTTTTGAGAAAATGCTGAAAATGATACTAGAACTAGAAAGAATCCGTTTAAAAATTTATTCATTATTTAGACATTTTATCAGCCATAATTAAGGCGTTATACAGATTTACCATTTTTCCAGATTTTGAAATTTCTGAAAAAGATTTTGTGTTTGAAGGATCGCCTCCAAGAACAACTTTAATGTTAGTAGTAAGTCCGCTATCCATTAATACTTGCTTCACTTGCTTTGCAGAAAGATTAGGATAATACGAACGAATCACTGCAGCAATGCCAGCAACTTCAGGTGCAGCCATTGAGGTTCCTTGCAAAAATTCATATGTGTTTAGTGGTGTAGTTGCCCAAATTTTAACGCCCGGAGCAAAAACGTCCACATTTGTTTTTCCGTAGTTTGAAAAGTCTGCAACCAATTCGATACCGTAATCAAAATTTAGGGCTCCTACTGTTAAAAATGTATCTCCAATTTCAGAACCATTGTCAATTTGATCGTTTGGATAGATGTTAACGGTGTCTAAATCTAAACCATCATTTCCAGCAGCATTAACGATTAAAACATCTTTTGAAGCGGCATATTTAATGGCTTCATAAACCCAATCTGCGTGTGGTGAGTAGTATTTTCCGAAGCTAGTGTTTAAAACTTTTGCACCATTATCTACAGCATAGCGAATTGCCAATGCAATATCCTTATCATATTCATCACCATCAGGCACAGCTCGTATTGCCATAATTTGAACATTGTTTGCCACTCCGTCCATACCTATTTTGTTGTTGCGTTGTGCGGCGATAATACCCGAAACGTGTGTTCCGTGTTTTACGTTATCTTTTGTTGGGTCTGGGCCTGATACGTTGTTGTCTCCATAAAATTTGTCTGTAATATCTTCAGGATTATCGCCCAATATGCCACGAAAATCTTTGGTCATATTAAAGTTATCATCCAATCTTCCTTGAAAATACTTTACCCCACCTTCTAAATTTTTAATAACCTCTGGAACAGAATCTGCAAAATTTAGCATTTGGTTTAGCATGCTTATTTCTTGTTGTTCTTGGGCTGATGGGTTTTTTATAGCAGAAAGGTCTTTCTTTGTATAATCTGCTTTTCCAAGTTTTTTAACCATTGCTTGGTGCGTTGGCTTTAATTGCGAAAGAATTTGCTCATAGCGAGTTTTGTTAGCCATTATTTCAGAAGATTCTTTTTGGTATTCTGCCTGTGCTTTTTGGTACAAAGCGAATTCCTTTCTGTCGGCAGCACTAATTGAAGATTCACTTTTCCCTTCATATTTAGGCTTTAATTTTCTGATGATGCGAACGTATTCCATGTTTTCACCAACAATATTTCCGAGGAAATTCCAGCCGTGAATGTCGTCTATAAAACCGTTTTTGTCGTCGTCTATTCCGTTTCCGGCAATCTCACCTGGATTGGTCCACAGTACATTTTTAAGATCTTCGTGTTCAATATCTACACCGCTATCTATTACACCAACGATAACTGTTTCGCCTTTACGCTTTTTTATTATTTCGGTGTAAGCTCTGTCAACACTCATTCCTGGAACAGTATCTTTTACCAAATCCATTGCCGGCCAATACTTTAATTGAGCATCAGTTAGCAGAGCATTTTTTAAAGGGTTGGCATCAATATTTTGAATTGGAGTACCTACAATTGCAGCACCACCGCCACAACTTGCCAAAACAGTCGACATAGCAACTGCGAAAAGAGAGATCTTGAAAATTTTCATTTTTGAATAAAGTATTAATTAAAAAAATCGTTGAGGGATAAGGTTTCGTTAAGTCGAACACCTTTATCAGTATTTTGAACTGTTATTATTTGGTTGTGTGCATCGTGTTCCAGAAAAAGATAGAAATTATTATCCGCTGCTTTTTTTAGAAATTTTTCTTTTTCAGGTAATGTTAACAGCGGTCTTGTATCATATCCCATCACAAACGGAAGCGGTAAATGCCCTGCGGTTGGTAGCAAGTCTGCCATAAATACCAGCGTTTTGCCTTTATAATTTATATGTGGAATCATTTGTTTATCGGTATGTCCATCTACAAAAAGAATTCCGAAGTCCATCTCATTGGCTTCCGTAAAATCTGAATTTGGCTTGTCAACAAATTTAAGTTGCCCACTTTCTTGTAACGGCAAAATGTTTTCTTTCAAAAATGAAGCCTGTTCACGTCGGTTTGGTTCTGTTGCCCATTGCCAATGGTCTTTGTTACTCCAATAGGTTGCGTTTTTAAAGGCTGGCTCATAGCCAGTTTTATCTTTATTCCATTGCACACCGCCACCGCAATGGTCAAAGTGAAGATGCGTCATAAAAACATCAGTAATATCATCACTATTAAAACCGTGTTTTTTTAAAGAATCATCAAGATTGTAATCGCCCCATTGATGGTAATACCCGAAGAATTTTTCACTTTGTTTATTGCCCATTCCAGTATCAATTAGCGTTAGCCTATTGCCATTTTCAATAAGAAGACAGCGCGCGGCAATGTCTATCATATTATTTTGATCTGCTGGATTGGTTCTTGTCCAAAGTGTTTTTGGAACAACGCCAAACATAGCGCCACCATCAAGTTTAAAATTACTGGCTTCAATAGGGAATAGTTTCATAATGAGAAGAAATGAACCGCAAATTAACAAAAGCGATACATACCAAAGGCGAAGTATAAATTAATTATACTATTTTTAACAATTCATTTCGATTTAGAGCAATCGAAAAAGATTTAATTTACCGAAACCCCCAATTGAATGGTAGAACTTGCAGGAATTATAATTTTAGGAATTTTGGCCCAATGGGTCGCGTGGAAGTTTAAAATCCCAGCTATTTTGCCGTTAATTTTAATTGGACTTTTTGTAGGACCAATATCTACGTTACTATCTGATGATGGTAGCCAATGGATTCAACCCATCTGGAATGGCGAAAAAGGACTCTTTCCTGGTGAAGGGCTTTTTTACTTTGTATCGCTCGCTATTGGTATTATTCTTTTTGAAGGTGGCCTAACCTTAAAACGTGGTGAAATCTCTAAAGTTGGCCATGTTATTGGAAAACTTATTAGCATTGGTTCTGCAATAACTTGCGTTGGTGCAGGTATTGCTGCACATTATGTTTTTGGGCTTGATTGGCGTATTTCTTTTCTTTTTTCAGCATTAATAATTGTTACGGGACCTACTGTAATTACGCCTATTCTTAGAAATATTCCGCTGAAAAAAGATGTTTCAGCAGTGCTTAAATGGGAAGGTATTTTAATTGACCCAATTGGTGCTCTTGTAGCGGTATTAGTTTTTGAATTTATAAGTGTAGAAGGCGATAGCGGCTTTACTAAGCAAGCTTTAATGGAGTTTGGAAAAATTGTATTAATTGGCTTTACTTTTGGTATTTCTGGCGGATACGCACTTTATATGTCGATAAAGAAGAAATGGATACCACATTATTTATTAAATGTAGTTTCTCTTTCAGTAGTGCTTCTTATTTTTGTTGAAAGTGATTTATTTGCGCACGAATCTGGTCTTTTATCGGTAGTTGTGATGGGAATGTTTTTAGGTAATAGCGATTTACCAAACCTGAAAGAATTGCTATACTTTAAAGAATCGCTAAGTGTTTTACTTATTTCCATACTCTTCATTTTGCTGGCGGCCAACATTAGTCTAGAAGATTTATTGCTAGTTTACAACTGGAAAACCGCCACACTTTTTGCCATTATAATCTTTGTTTTGAGGCCGCTGGGTGTTTTTCTCAGCACCATAAACAGTTCGCTCAAAACAAATGAAAAACTTTTTATAAGTTGGGTAGGTCCACGTGGTATTGTAGCGGCGGGTATTGCTTCACTCTTTGGAACAAAATTAGTTGCTAAGGGCGTTCCTGGAGCAGAATATATTACACCATTGGTTTTTGGCCTTGTGCTAGTAACGGTTTTATTAAATGCTACTACCGCTCGTTTATTTGCCTCTATGGTTGGAGTTTTTCTTAAAAAATCTGAAGGTATTATGATTGTAGGAGCATCAAAGATTTCACGTTTAATAGGCACTTATCTTTTAAAGAATAATCGCCATGTGGTTCTGGTAGATACTAACCGCTTAAATATAAATAGAGCAAAAGAATTAGGCTTAGACGCTATAAATGCAAATATATACTCTGATGATTTGGGAGATAATATTGAACTTAATGATGTGGGTTATTTACTGGCTATGACAGGTAATAGTGAAATAAACCGACAAGCTATAAACCGTTTCGGAAGTGTTTTTGGCGAAAACGGAACTTTTAGATTAATGACACCTGAAGAACAACGAGATCATTCAAACCTAACATCTTCCGAGCTTTTTTCACAGACCCATGACTATGTTAAATTTATGGATGTGGCAGAGAATTATCCTTCAATACAAGAAATACCTGTAGATAATAATAAACAGTTTCTACAAATGTTGAATTTGCTTGGGAAAGATGATAGTGCCATTCCACTGCTCTTAAAGCAACCCGACGGTTATTTAGAGCTAATAATTGACCCTGAAGATTTAGAAATATCTGAAGGTTGCAACTTAGTTTATATGGGAAAACCTGTTGAATTTGAAGAAGTTTTAAATGCAAAACGCCCAGAAGATGAAGCGAGAGTTGAAAAATAATTTTTCAAAAAAGGCGTTCTATAAAAAATCATTAATGAGAACTATTTTCTTCATAATCGCAATATTTTGTAGTCTAACCATTTTTTCTTGTAAAAAAGATGATGGTATTAGTTGCACAAGTTGCTCTTCGCCCAATACTTCAGATTTTCAGGTTTGTGAAGAAAGAGATGGCAATGCCTCTGTGGGTGGACAAAATACAGACACCTCTTTTGCAGTTTATATTGCTGGATTAGAAGCTGCTGGTGCTACTTGCGGGAATTAGATAGTGTTTCTCTTACAGCTACAAAAAAGGTTTGCCACGAATACACGAATTACTTATAAAATTCGTGTATTCGCGGCAATTTTATTTTTTGACTGAACTTCGGTCACACGTCATCCAGCACCCATCAATCATTCAACTTAAGCACCGCCATAAAAGCTTCTTGCGGAATTTCCACATTACCCACTTGACGCATACGCTTTTTACCTTTTTTCTGCTTTTCTAGAAGTTTACGTTTTCGTGAAATATCACCACCATAGCATTTTGCGGTAACATCTTTTCTTAGTGCTTTTACAGTTTCACGCGCAATAATTTTTGCTCCTACCGCCGCTTGAATTGGAATATCAAATTGCTGTCTTGGAATAAGCTGACGTAATTTTTCACATATTTTCTTCCCAATATCATATGCATTATCTCTGTGAAGTAATGCAGACAAGGCATCTACAATGTTTCCATTTAACAGCAAATCTACCTTTACAAGATGGGACTGGCGCATCCCAATAGGAGAATAATCAAAAGAAGCATATCCTTTTGAAACAGTTTTCAGTCTATCATAAAAGTCGAAAACAATTTCGGCTAAAGGCATATCAAAAGTTAATTCAACTCTTTCAGTGGTTAAATATGTTTGGTTTACTATTTCGCCTCTTTTTTCAATACAAAGCGACATTACTGAACCAACGTAGTCAGATTTTGTAATTATTGTCGCTTTAATAAAGGGTTCTTCAACGCGATTAAGATATGTTGGATCTGGCAAATCGGATGGGTTATTTACCATAACGATAGTATCCGGTTCTTTGTTAGTATAGGCGTGATATGAAACGTTTGGTACGGTTGTAATAACCGTCATATCAAACTCTCTTTCAAGTCTTTCCTGGATAATTTCTAAATGAAGCATTCCTAAAAACCCACAACGGAAACCAAAGCCAAGTGCCGCAGAACTTTCTGGCACAAAAACTAAAGAAGCATCGTTTAATTGAAGCTTTTCCATTGAGCTTCTTAACTCTTCGTAATCTTCTGTATCAACTGGGTAAATTCCAGCAAAAACCATTGGTTTTACATCCTCAAAACCTTCAATCATATTAACGGTTGGGTTTTTGGAGTCTGTAATGGTATCGCCCACTTTTACTTCTTTCGCCTCTTTTATTCCGGTAATTAAATACCCTACATCACCTGTTCTTACTACATCTTTAGGCTGTTGTTTTAGTCTTAAAGTTCCTACTTCATCTGCAAAATAGCTTTTACCGGTAGCCATAAATTTTATGTGCTGCCCTTTTCTAATTTCGCCATTAAGAACTCTAAAATAAGTCTCTACACCTCGAAAAGTATTATACACAGAATCAAAAATCAAAGCCTGTAAAGGTTCATCGGCAACACCTTTTGGAGGTGGAATACGTTCAATAATTGCGTTCAATATTTCGTCAATACCAATGCCTGTTTTGGCACTTGCAGGAATAACTTCTTCAGCTTTACAGCCTAAAAGATCCACGATATCATCTGTTACTTCTTCTACGTTTGCAGAAGGGAGATCTACTTTATTTAATACTGGAATGATTTCCAAATCATTTTCTAAAGCCAAATAAAGGTTAGAAATGGTCTGCGCCTGAATGCTTTGTGCAGCATCCACTATAAGCAATGCTCCTTCACAAGCGGCGATGGAACGAGAAACTTCGTATGAAAAATCTACGTGGCCGGGAGTGTCAATAAGGTTTAATATATATTTTTCGCCTTTGTAGGTGTAGTCCATTTGTATGGCGTGGCTCTTTATGGTTATACCACGTTCGCGCTCTAAGTCCATAGTATCAAGTAATTGTGCTTGTTTTTCGCGATCGGTCACGGCGCCTGTGGCGTCCAAAAGTCTGTCTGCCAAGGTGCTTTTTCCGTGGTCAATGTGGGCAATAATGCAAAAATTGCGAATGTTCTTCATAAATTTATCCTTCTTCGTGCTACAATCTGCAAATATATACTCACTACACATAGGAACCCTAAAAATCGGGTTTAATAATTTGAAAATTATCTAAGAGTATTTTCTCAAATTCTTTTTCTTTCCAGATTTGATTATCTAAAAAAAGAATTACTTGATTTC
>Ga0256845_1002472_pt1 | contig 13376 bp, 10 predicted proteins | sample RiftiametaG_FD_189101 | JGI IMG/M metagenome (GOLD analysis project Ga0256845, IMG submission 189101) | Tube worm associated microbial communities from hydrothermal vent at the East Pacific Rise, Pacific Ocean - Riftia | ecosystem: Host-associated > Annelida > Integument > Unclassified ... | reverse complement strand
GAATCTTGTTTTACAAATTCATCAAACGAAATCATTTGTAGCTGATTTCTATTAAACCCTTTAATAAAATCCATAATAGCTTGTATTGAATTACACTATATAAGATACGGAAAATTAATGAGTTATGGAATCATTAGGACTAAAAATAAAGGAGTTGAGTTTTTGCGCAGTCTGACGATTCAGGTAACACCCCCCCAATTATTTGAAATAGATACGCTTTCATTGAATATAACAAGAACTGTTACAATAACCAATGCAGAAAATGTGGATTGGGAGGATATAGACCAAGATGAGAATTATATTTACATAGGAGATTTTGGAAATAATGATGGGAATAGGCAAAACTTAAGTATTTATAGAATCTCCAAAACTGATTACTCTACGTCTACAACTATTCTAGCGGATAAAATTGAATTTTCATATGAGGATCAAATTAATTTTTCCACTACTCAAAATAGTGATTGGGATGCAGAAGCATTGGTAGTGTTGAATGATGAGTTGATTGTTTTTACAAAGCAATGGCAAAGTAATGGTACGGTAGCTTATTCCGTTCCAAAAGAACCTGGAGTATATAAGGCAATAAATAAGGGAATGTATCCAATACAGGGATTGGTCACAGGCGCTACAATGAATTCACTGACCAATGAACTTTTCATTGTAGGGTATTCCCAAATTCTAACACCGTTTATTGCTATAGTCAGTAATATTTCAGAGGGAAATATATTTAATGGCACTGTTCAAAAAACAAATTTAGATATTGGATTGGCACAGATTGAAGCAATAGCCCAAGTAGGTGAAAACACATTTTTTATTTCTTCAGAGAAGTTTGTAAATAATAGCCCACCTATAACTTTAGAAGCAAAGTTGTTTTCTCTTAAAATGAATAACCAAATTGAAATCCCTGAAGAGGAAGGTGAAAATATAGAAGAAGTTGAAGAAGAGAATAAAGAAGTATTGGTATTGTTTAAGGCCTATGGTTCTAATTTATTACAATATAAATTAAATACTAAGGATGAAGTTTTAGGAAATGCTATTTTTAATAGTTCAGGACAACGACTTACCTTATACCATGGAGAAAGATATGGATGAAAACATGATTGATATATCAATCTATAGAACCGCTATTTACTACTTTACTGTTTATCTGCAAAGCGGAGTTGTTTCAAAACCATTTATAAAGGAGTAATATCCTGTATTTTAAGGAATTATTAACAAATAGCCGACTTCTTTATATTTAATTTTGTGGAAACAATAATCCATAATTTAAAAATGAAAAAACTAATTCTATTTATGTTTGTTGCAATTCTTTCTTCTTCTATAGAAGCACAAATTGCAGCCCCTGCAGCAAGTCCATCTTCAAAATTGGAACAAAAAGTTGGTTTAACCGATGTTACAGTTGATTATTCCAGACCTTCTATGAGAGGTAGAACAATCTTTGGAGATCTAGTACCTTATGGTGCAATATGGCGTACAGGAGCAAATGCAAGAACTAAAGTTACTTTTAGTGATGATGTTGTTGTGGATGGCCAGACTTTAAAAGCTGGTACCTATGCAATTTTCACAAAGCCTAGCGCTACATCATGGGAAGTATATTTTTACACTGATTATAATGGTGGTGGAGCTCCCCAAGATTGGGATGACAGCAAAGTTGCTGCTAAGACTACAGCCCAAGTTTATGAGTTATCAATGGATGTACAATCATTTACAATATCTATTGATGATGTTACTGATAATTCTGCCGTTATAGGTTTGCTTTGGGCTAAAACGTATGTAGGCGTAAAGTTTGAAGTTCCTACCGATGCTACCGTGATGAGTTCTATTGAGAGTGCAATGGGTGGGCCAAGCGCCAACGATTATTTTGCATCTGCTGTATATTATTTAGGTGCAGATAAAGATATAAACAAAGCTAAGGAATGGATAGATAAAGCTATCTCTATGAATGAAACTCCAGCATATTGGCAGTTGAGACAGCAATCCCTTATTTATGCTAAAGCAGGGGATAAAAAAGGAGCTATAAAGATTGCGAAACAATCATTGGCTGCTGCAGAAGCTGCAAACAATGCAGATTATGTAAAAATGAACAAGGATTCTTTGAAAGAGTGGGGAGCTAAGTAATTCTTCATTTATTATTGAAAATAAAAAGCTCGCATAATAGCGAGCTTTTTTTATGTCCTTATTGGGGGATTCTTTAATAGTTTATCAAAAGCTTCTAGAATACATGCTATTGCAATGACCAAACCACAACCGAAAGCATTTAGCCACAAATAGGACATCCAGTCATTGTACCAACCAAGGATTACGATAACTTGAGTAATTATGGCTGCAATAAATACGGCATTTCCTTTTACAAACTTAAAGAAGAATGCCAATAAGAAAATACCCAAAACATTTCCATAGAAAATTGAACCAATGATATTGACCAACTGTATTAAATTATCAAATAGATTGGCAACACAGGCAATGGCAATGGCAATAAGACCCCATGCCAAAGTAAATATTTTGGAAGCGTTCACATAGTGTTTTTCTGTGAAGTTGCCAGCCCTATTTCGTTTGTATATATCCAATGCTGTTATAGTTCCCAAAGCATTTAGTTCTGATGCAGTAGATGACATGGCAGCAGATAAAATTACAGCTAAAAGCAATCCCACCAATCCTCTTGGTAAATAATTTAATATAAAATGGATAAAGACATAATCCTTATCATTGGTCTCAACACTACTCCCTACTTTTTTTATCAAAGCTTTTGCTGTGTCCCTGTTGCTTTTATCTTTAGTGTTTATGCTAATCATATGTTGCTTGGCTTCCATTATAGCATCATACTCTTTTAAATCCAAAGCAACAGAAAATTGATTTTGAGCCATTTTTTTCTCCACCTCTAATTCTTTGTGTTCTTTTTGCAATGCTTGGTAATCTTCAGCATACGGCGATTCCAGAACCGTTTTGGTTGCCACTGGATTAAAATTTAAAGGAGAAGGATTATATTGGTAAAAAACAAAGACCATGACACCTGTCAATAGGATAAAGAATTGCATTGGAATTTTTAAAATACCATTAAAGATAAGACCCAACTGACTTTCCCTAACTGATCTCCCAGATAGGTAACGTTGCACCTGACTTTGATCTGTACCAAAATATGCCAAAGCCAAAAACATACCGCCAGTAATACCGCTCCAAAAGGTATATCGACTGTCAGTGTTAAAAGAAAAATCAAGGATGTTCAATTTATCACTAGCACCAGCTATTTTTAATGCTTTGCTAAAAGTAATGTCTGCTGGGAGATACCCCAGTATAAAGAAAAAAGCAACGAACATACCACCCATTATGATGAACATTTGTTGTTTCTGGGTAACGCTTACTGCTTTTGTACCCCCTGTGACCGTATAAATAATAACCAGTAAACCAATAATAATGTTCAACAGGCGTAAATCCCATCCCAATACGGCAGAAAGAATAATTGAAGGTGCAAAAATGGTAATACCAGCGGCCAAACCTCTTTGAATTAAAAAAAGAATGGCTGCAAGTGTACGCGTTTTCATATCAAAACGTGTTTCTAGGAACTCATATGCGGTAAACACTTTCAGTTTATGATAAATGGGAATAAAGACCAGACAAATAATAACCATAGCCAATGGTAGTCCAAAGTAAAATTGAACAAAGCCCATACCATCATGGAAAGCTTGTCCCGGAGTAGATAAAAAAGTTATTGCACTTGCCTGTGTAGCCATAACAGAAAGCCCAATAGTTCCCCATTTAGCCTCTTTGCCTCCAAGAACGTAATCAGTTACATTTTTACTGCCCTTTGTTTTCCATACCCCAAACCCGACTATAAAAAGCAATGTTACGGTGAGTATAACCCAATCTAGTGTTGCCATATTACTTATTTGCAATCATTATAAAATAAAAAGCTAGGACGTATAATATGTTCAATACAAGAACTAAAGTGTACTCTTTTTTCCAAATAAATTTATCATTCATCGGTTATCGTTTAATGTCAATATTTTTTTCTAACTCTCCTTTTCCCAAAGACAACATATTGGCAAATATTTTATAGGCACCAGATACTCCCGCAGGCAATTCCCTAAAAAAGCTAAGGCCAGTATATATATAGTTTCCTTTGCCATATGGTGCAACCAGTAAAGCTCCTTCTTTTATTGATTCACCTTTATCTGCCATGGAAAGAATGGGTGTAAATTCTTTTCCCCATTCATTGGGAAAATACAGCCCACGTTCCTGTACCCAACCATTAAAATCTTTTTGTGTAATTGGATTTGGAAAGTTAACCAATGAATGGTTCTTTGCTAAAATTGTGACATCAGAATTTTCATCAGTAACCCTGTCTCTGGAAACGGTTAATGGGTAAGGAGCTATATTGTCTATTCCCAATCCTCTCCTACCAGATGTATTGTACTGAATAATAAGATTACCGCCTTCTTTTACATAATCCAATAAGAAGTGTTGCTTAAATTTCAATTCTTTTACAACATTGTATGCTCTTATGCCCACAACAATGCCATCATATTTACTCAAAGAACCTTCCTGAATAGTATTTGGGTCAATGGTATGTACTGTGTAGCCTATCTGTTTTAAGCTCTCAGGGATATTATCCCCGGCACCTACTATATAACCAATGTTCTCACCAACTTTTTGAATGTTCAGTCGGACTACCTTTGCATTGGAAGGAAACAATACAGATTGTGTTGGGATATGGTCATACGCAATCTCTATAAGCTCTTTTGTAAATGTTTGGTTATCTACTGTAATAATTGGATTTATTTCGCCTTCACTTTCCATTTCTGGAGGAGAAACACTGAAGACCACTGTTTTTGCATCTCCTTTTTGATTGATGGTGAAATCTATTTTCTCTGGTAAAACTTGCCATCCACTTGGAGCTTTTAATTGTACGTGCCCTGTTATACTGTCTTTCCCAGCCTTTATTTTTATTGAAACATCCCTACTTTTTGAACTTGCAAAAATGATAACATCATCATTCATACTAGCTGTTACTTTGGGCAACACCTCAAAAGCTTGGTAAATTTCTCCCTTATCTGGTTTTGAGTAATGGTATATCACAGGTTTCATAAAAGTTATGGGGTATCCATCAAAGTCCAATACAAAATGAGCATTAAAAGGGCGTGGTGTTTCTGGTTTTCCAATAAGACTTTTATCTTTTACTGTGTACATGCCCAAACTTCCTTTTTCATTTAGCCAATATGGACTAGAGTAGGCTGTGCTTTCAGGAACATTAAGATCTAATTCAAGAATTGTTTTTTTGTTTTCTTCTAATAGTGTGTTGCTGATATTCACATTGTCTGATGATAGGGAAACAGAAGATAAGGTGATAGTTGCACTGCTTCTGTTCAACACTTCAATGTTTACTTTAACAGTTTCCCCAGGATTGGTATAGCCTTCTTGTGCAGAAGCTTCTAAATATAAGCCAGAAACTGCAAGAATTATTTTTTTGATTTCTTTTATTTTTATATTCCTCCAATGTTCATCAGAAATGTCTTGTATCAGTTTATAAGCCTCAATAAGTTGAGGTAAATGTTTGGCAGGATCAGTGAAATCATAATTCTCTTCAATGGCATATAAAATATCACCAACAGCTTTACCACCTTTAACCCTTGACCATGTTGTATTGATGCCATCAAACACATTAGATTGGTCATTTGGCATATCACCTTTAACCAGTTCAATATACTCATCTTGGCTACCTCTGGTCATTATTCTGCCAAAACCCTGACATAAGTGATTGTTACTTGCCATAGAGGCAATTTCATTGTTGGAAAGCCCTACTGAGGGATAATAGACACCTACATCCATACTGACCATTTTTGATTTATCTGCTTTTTCAAAATTTTCTTGACTTCCATAAAACCACCAAGAGGTATTAAAAAACGCTCTTTTTGGTTGCCAAGTAGTGGTGGATTTTAATTGTTCAGGATAGGCATCTGGATTATTGGCCAAATCAAAAGCTTCAACACTCAACATTGCTGATGAAGTGTGGTGTCCATGAGTAGATCCAGGAGTTCTGTGGTCAAAACGATTGATAATCACATCAGGTTTTAAATTTCTAATGGCCCAAACCACATCGCCCAAAACTTCTTTTTTGTTCCAAATTTTTAATGTTTCATCTGGATGTTTGGAAAAACCAAAATCATTGGCTCTACTAAAGTATTGCTCGCCACCATCTACACGTCTTGCACCCAATAATTCTTGAGTTCTTAAAACACCTAATAGTTCTCTGATTTCTGGACCAATAAGGTTTTGCCCACCATCACCCCTTGTTAGGGCAAGATAAGCGGTCCTAGCATTCATATGATTAGAGAGATAGGATATGAGTCTTGTGTTTTCATCATCTGGGTGTGCAGCTAAGTATAATGCTGTTCCCAAAAAATTTAATTTTTCTATAGATTGATGAATTTCAGATGAAGAAAGTTTTTTGGGAGCCTGGGAAAATGCAAAAGAAGTTCCGAAAAGTATTCCTAAACCGAATACCAATATTTTACGCATGAGATGGATATTTTACTTGGTAATCAAAGATAGCAAGATTACATCCTTGGCAATAAAGTTTAAAACTTCTTTAACATGAAATTAAGGATTCAACCTCCTAATCAGTGAGATTCTCGTGCTTTTGCAAAATTAGAATTCCTTTTTGGAGGAACAGGTTGTTGGGATATGTTAAAAATTCCCCGTTTTTTTTTATAAGTGCTACATGAAATGCTTTGATATCCTGAATGGTAGCCTCCTCTGAAAAATCTTTATCCAAAATTTTGATTTTATCACCAATTTTGAATGGGAACCAGAAAAATAAAATAATACCAGAAGTAATGTTGCTCAAAATTGACCAGGTGCCAAAAATTGCCACACCAAGAATTGCAAAAACCGAGGAAAAGATAATCCCAAGTTCTCTATAATTAACACCCCAAATAAATGTGGTTACAGCAAACCATATTGTAAATAACCCAATAGAAAGATATTTAATGACCAATTTGGTACGCCCTTCATGAATGTTACTTTTTCTACCAATCTTACGAATGGTCATGGTAATTGTGAATTTTAGAATCAGAAAAACCACTATACCAATTATGGTACTTAGAATTTCACTTTGGTTATTGCTGATAAATTCTTCCATTGTTGTGTATTTACAATCTTAGACTATCTCTTAAAAATAGATGTTCATTTTTGTTTTGTTGCCAATACGGGGTTTTTAAAGAGCTGATTTTTGTTGCCTCTGTGGACATGGTTTTTGCATTGGAGCCAAAACCACTTTTATAGGTATCTAACCAGCTTTCAATAGTATGTGGAAATACTGATGTGAAATTAATGGTCAGTGTTCTATTGAATTCAGGGTATTTTATCTCATATGTGGATAGCCCTTCATTTTCTGTTAAAGTAGCCGTTACTGCATAGGCTTTAAATTCTTTATGTCCCAATCGTATATACTCAAAAGAGGGAATAGCCATAAAATCACCTACAGGTAAATCACTGGGATTGATTCTTATTTTGTTCCATAGTTCATTTTCCAGTACAGTTTTTTCCAGTTCAAATTTTTGGTCGGCTTCATTTTCAAAATAGGAATGTGATGTAATTTGAAATTTCTCCTTATTGTTCAATTGTGCATATATATGACCACACCATTCTTGGACTGATGTTGAAACCTTTACAGCATGTTGGTTGTCATGGACTGGATAGAAAGAACTGGTCATAATAGAGTAGGGGTATATCCCAGTAAGGAATTTTTTAGTGCTGTTCAATTTTAAAACAGAGATGTTGCTTGGATTACTGCCATCTGCTTTTACTTGTTTGTCAGCCAAAAAGGGTTCGGTTACATAAATAAGTACTGCTTTTCCTTTTCGTATTTCACCATACCGTGCCATTTCTAATTGGTATGATGTTATTTCTGCATTACCTGCATACCAATAGGCTTTAAAATCTCTGGAAAGTTTCTTTTTTGGTTTGATAACAATACTTTCTTGTGCAAGGTCATTTACATTGGTTTTATTCTCAACTTTCTTTTTGCAAGAACCAATGCTTGAGAGAATAAGTATTAAAGCAATTACTGTCAATTCTAATTTAACAAGCTTTTTCATAGTAGTAATTTTTATAAAAATAGCTAAAATCCATCAGCTAACAATTTTAGCTAAGGTTTTGTAAAACAAATGAGTGGGCAATCCTACTACATTATTGTACGAACCTTTTATTTTTGTAATGGCTACAGATCCAATCCATTCCTGAATACCATAGGCACCGGCTTTATCCATTGGATTGTATTTATCCATGTAAAAATGTATTTCTTCATTGGTAAGTTTTTTGAATCTTACTTTAGTGGTGCAATGCACTGTTACTTGACTATTCAATGTTGTAAAACAAATAGAGGTAATGACTTTGTGCCAATCATTGGAAAGTGTTTGCAACATTTTAACAGCTTCGTTTTTATCAGTAGGCTTCCCCAAAGATTTTTTATTGTGCCATACAATGGTGTCAGAAGTAATCACTATTTGGTTGGGTTCTAGAGTTTCTTTAAAAGGACTGGCCTTTAGTTGCGCCAAGTAATCGGTAATTTCTGCTGCCTGTAAATCCTCAGGGTAAACCTCATCAATAGGGTGTAATTTTATTTCAAAATCCAACCCCATATCACTTAGGAATTTTTGCCTTCTAGGAGAACCAGAAGCCAATATCAACCGATGTTTTTTTAATAGATTGACCAACATATGTTCAATCGTTTTTTGCGTTAAAATTACCTTCCCAATCTCCCCTTACTTTAAGTACTTGCTCAATAACATCCCTAACACAACCATTGCCCCCGGATTTATGGGAAATATATTTGGCAATTGCTTTTACTTCTGGCACAGCGTCTTGTGGACAAGTGGACAGGCCAACCAGTTGCATGGGAGGAACGTCTGGCAGATCATCACCCATGTACAGTACACTTTCAAGTTTAATTTTCTGAATATCCAAATACGCTACCATAGGTTCAATTTTATGGTGTGCGCCCATGTATATATCAGTTACGCCCAAGCCTTTTAGACGTTCACGAACACCTTCATTGGTTCCGCCCGAAATTATGCACACATTATATCCTTTTACAATAGCGGTCTTTAGCGCAAAACCATCTTTAACACTCATTTTTCTGAGCATTTCTCCTTTTGTGGTAATTAATACGGTACCGTCAGTGAACACTCCATCTACATCAAAAACAAAAGTGGTAATGTTGCTTAAATATTCTTTATAACTTTTTTTCATAGGTGTTGTTGATAGATTGGCTTAAGATTGAATATATTTTTTTGAGATTTTCATCTTTTAGTTGATTTAAATGACTTTTAATAGTGCCTTTGTCTCCACGTTTGGCAGGACCAGTTTGGGCATTGAACGGAGATGAGGTGTCCAGTTTTTTTACTGTCTCCAAAATTAATGGTTTCAGCAATTCAAAAGAAACATTTTTTTCTTCACATATGGTATTGCCCAAATGGTAGAGGTGATTGGTGAAATTATTGACTATTACTGCGGCTAAATGCAATGACTTTCGCTGTTCAGATGAAACTTCCTGAACATTGCGGGAAACAAGATTTCCTAGACTGGTCAATAAGTCTAGACCTGTCTTATTTTTAGCTTCAATACAAATAGGGACGGTACTAAAATCTACTTCTTGTTCTTTGCTAAAAGTTTGCAATGGATAAAAAACACCATATCTGGAGTTTTTGGATAAGACATGCATGGGAACACTTCCAGATGTATGTACTACCAACCCTTTCTTATGTGTAAGTTTTTTAGAAACAGAAGGTATAGCATCATCACTTACAGCAATGATATAGATGTCGGCATCTTTTATTTTGGTGTAATCTGTTGTGAAAGAAATATTGTTTTCAGTTTTTTTAATGGACCTACTGTACATTTGGAGTACGTCTATTTTAGTACATTCTTCAAAAGCCTTTAACAAATGTAGCGCAACATTTCCAGCACCAATAATCACTACTTTGACCATGCTGCTAATTTAACTATATATTTCATTTTTTGGGTATGCCTTTTTGTTTGTAAATACCCTATTTTTGAACTTTATAAAATAATGTTCCTTCTGTGATGACAGACATACTCAAGAAAATTTTCTTTTCTACCCGTTTAACAGCCGTTCTTTTTATTGTTTTTGCCACAGCCATGGCATTTGGTACCTTTATAGAAAGCTGGTATAGTACAGAAACAGCGAGGATTTGGATTTATAATGCCAAGTGGTTTGAAGCCATTATGGGTTTATTTGTTATAAATTTTATTGGAAATATTTCCCGTTATCGTTTATTGCGAATAGAAAAATGGCCCGTATTGCTCTTACATATTTCTTGGGTATTGATTATTGTGGGAGCATTTATTACGCGTTATATAAGTTTTGAAGGGGCAATGCCCATTCGTGAGGGCAATACAGAGAATGTATTTTATTCAGACAAAACATTTCTTACCGCTTTTGTGGATGGTGAGATTGATGGTGAAGCCCAAAGAAAAGTACTTGAAGATGATTTGATTGTTACATCAGAGGCTTTAAAATCTAACCTTCCATGGAAATCAGATTATAACGGACAGCCATTCGCCATTTCATATGTTGGTTTTATTGATGGTGCCAAAGAAGGATTGATTGAAAATGAAAATGGTAAGGAATATTTAAAAATTGTAGAAGCTGGTGATGGTCAACGGCACGAACATTATTTGGAAAACGGGCAAGTAGCCAGTATACATAATGTGCTTTTTGCGTTGAACAAGCATACAGACGGTGCAATCAATCTTATTACCACGGATAGTACCTATCAAATAAATTCTCCTTTTGATGGTAGTTTTATGCGTATGGCAGACCAATTTCAAGGTCAGCTGATCAAAGATAGCCTACAAATTTTTCAGTTACGTTCGTTGTACAATACTGCGGGAATGCAGTTTGTAATTCCAGACCGTATTGTAAAAGGTTCTTATGGCGTTGTAGAAGTGCCAGAAGCTGAAAAGACACCAGCTTCTTTGGATGCTCTGATTGTTGAAATTTCTTCTGGTGGAGAAACAATCACTAAAAAGTTGTTGGGAGGTAAAGGTTCTTCCAATTTCTCTGAAAAAATTAAAGTAGGTGGACTAGATTTTAGTTTAAAATATGGTTCTAAATTATATGAATTGCCTTTTTCAATAAAGCTGAATGATTTTATTGCTGAAAAATATCCAGGAACGGAAAAAGGCTATGCTTCTTTTATGAGTAAAGTCACAGTAGAAGATGGGCGTTCTTTTGACTATGATATTTTCATGAACCATGTATTGGACCATCAGAAATATCGTTTTTTCCAATCTGGTTTTGATCCAGATGAAAAAGGAACCATACTTTCTGTAAGCCATGATTTTTGGGGTAAATGGGTAACCTATGCGGGGTACACATTATTGTATATTGGTTTATTGGGGATTATGTTCTTTGGTAAGACTCGTTTTAAGGATTTGGGAGAAACATTGGAGAAATTAAGGAAGAAAAAAGCAGCACTGACCACTATTTTGGCCATTGGTATGATGATGAGTGGTATGGCCCAGGAACAAAATGATGCTCACGACCATTTAGCACCGCCTACGCAAGAGCTAATAGATTCTATTATACAAACAACCGTGGCATCTAAGGAACATGTGGCTAAATTTGCCCAATTGGTTATACAAGATGATAATGGGCGTATGAAACCCATAAACACCTTTGCTTCGGAATTGTTGCGAAAATTAAGCCTAAAAGACAAGTACAAAGATTTGAATGCTGATCAGGTGCTTTTGTCCATGATGATGAACCCTAGAGTTTGGTACAATATTGAATTTCTTGCGTTAGATAAGTTTAATGATAGTATACGAAAGATTATAGGTGTGCCAAAGGGACAGGAATTTGTAAAGGCCACAGATTTTTTTGATTCCAATGGAGATTACAAACTGGCTCCTTATGTAGAAAAAGCGTATGCTACCATTACACCCAACCAGTTTGAAAAAGAGTTTAAAAAAGCAGATTTACGATTGGGCGTGCTCAATGAGGCGCTTGGGGGTGGTATTATTAAAATATTTCCATTGTTGCACGATGAAAACAACAAATGGATTTCGGCATTGGAATACAACTCAGGACAGTATCAAGTTCCAGATTCCCTGTACGGTAATTTTATTAAAAATGCTGTTCCGTATTATTTAATGTCTTTGCAGAAATCAATAAAAACAGGTGATTATACCAGTTCTGATAAACTTTTAGCAGCTTTTAAGCAGAATCAGGTTAATAATGGAAAGGAAGTATTGCCATCAGAGAAAAAAATAAAGACCGAGGTGGTCTATAATGGTTTAGACATTTTTAACCGGTTATATATATACTATGCTTTAGTAGGTTTTTTAATGTTCTTTGTTTTGATTTTTCAAATTTTTAAGGACCGTGAAATATGGAGAATTGCTATATTTTTCTTTAAAGGAACCATCATATTGCTTTTTATATGGCATGCTGCTGGTTTGGTGTTACGTTGGTACATATCGGGCCACGCTCCTTGGAGTGATGCCTATGAGAGTATTCTCTATGTGGCATGGGCAACTATGGGAATGGGATTATTGTTCGGCAGAAAAAGTGACATGACCATTGCGGCAAGTGCTTTTGTAACGTTTTTGTTATTGATGATAGCGCATCTAAGCTGGGTAAATCCAGCTATTTCTAATTTGGTACCTGTATTGGACAGTTATTGGCTAATGATACATGTTTCCATTATTGTTGGTAGTTATGGTCCTTTGACCGTTGGGATGATTTTGGGAATTACTTCTCTTATTCTTATCATTTTGACCAATAAGAAGAACAAGGAAAGAATGGAAATCAATCTAAAAGAGTTGACCACCATCAATGAACTTGTTCTAACGGTTGGTTTGGTAATGTTGACCATTGGAAACTTTATGGGGGGACAATGGGCCAATGAAAGTTGGGGGCGTTATTGGGGATGGGATCCAAAAGAAACTTGGGCGTTAATTTCTATAATGATTTATGCCTTTGTGATACATACACGTTTAATACCTGGGCTAAGAGGTAAATGGATGTTTAATTTTATGAGCGTCTTTGCTTATTGCAGTATTATGATGACCTATTTTGGCGTTAATTTTTATTTGGTAGGTTTACACAGTTATGCGCAAAGTGGATCGGCGGCGGTGACTCCAGATTTTGTCCCTTATATTATTTTAGGGATTTTTGGTTTGGGAGCCATTAGTTATTGGAGGTATAAGGTGAATTATTCAAAATAACCTTTTTATCTAAGTACATGACAAAAAATGAGTTATGTCTATATCCCTTGTTTTAAGGGCATTCAAAAGGCAATTAGCGATGTAATCCAGTCCATATTTGAACAATGTCCTGGCCTTTCTGCCATGTTTCT
>Ga0256845_1002471_pt1 | contig 13385 bp, 10 predicted proteins | sample RiftiametaG_FD_189101 | JGI IMG/M metagenome (GOLD analysis project Ga0256845, IMG submission 189101) | Tube worm associated microbial communities from hydrothermal vent at the East Pacific Rise, Pacific Ocean - Riftia | ecosystem: Host-associated > Annelida > Integument > Unclassified ... | reverse complement strand
AATGCCATAGGCACTTTTAATAAGTTCTTTGGGTAGTTTCTGTCTCAATCTTTTCATAAGTGAAGTGATAGCATTAGAGGAAAAGTCACGCTCTGGCTGATCTTCATAAAGGTAGTTATATATCTCAATAGATGAAACGCTTCTATTTGCATGGGTACAAAGAATCTCAAGTACTTTTTGTTCTTTTGGCTTGAGTGTCACTTCATTATCATGATGAAATAACCTTTTTTTTCTTTTATCCCAGTAAAAAGATTCATTAAGATAGATACGGTCTTTTTGTTGTCGAAGTTCATCAACAAGTAAAAGAAGAATTTCTTTGAGTTTATCGCTATGAACAGGTTTTACCAAATACTTTACCAGATGTAACTCTATGGCTTGCATGAGTTTTTCTTTATCTGAATGTGCAGAGGTAATAATAATTTTTGTATCTAAGTCTTTTTCTCGTATTTGTTCTATCATCGTCAGACCATCAAGGCGTGGCATATGTATATCGGCAATAATAATATCAGGTTTTTTCTTTTTGTAAATTTCAAATGCTCTGATACCATCTTCGGCTGTATATACATGTTCAAAAAAGAGTTCCAAATATTCAACCATAGAGTTTAAAAGTTGTTTTTCATCTTCTGCTATTAAGATAGAGACATCAGCTATTTTACTGTTCTTCATTTGCTCTCTCCATGGTTATACTAAATATGGCACCTTGTTCACCATTTTCCACACTTAAAAGTCCATTCATATTTTTTTCAATAATCATTTTAGAAATATATAAACCTAGTCCTGTTCCCATAGATTTATGTTTGGTTGTAAAATAAGGGTCAAAAATACGATGAAGAAGATCTTTTTTAATTCCCCCCGCATTATCACTTATTTTTAGCACAATATTCCCATCAATATCAAAAAGTTCTACTTGAATGTAGGCATCTTCTATTTCTCTATCGACAAGGGTATCTTTCGCATTGGTTAGCATAGAAATAAGTACTTGAATATACTCATTCATATAGCCATTGACATAAAATATATCTGTATCATGAAAAACTATTTTGATATTTGTTTTGTTGAGCATCGGACGGGTAATATCTATGGCATGATTGATAATTTTAGAGAGAGAAAATGTTATTTTTTCTTTATTGGGATGATAAAAATGCATAAAATCATCTATCGTACGTGACATATACTGAATACTATTTTCCATCTCTCTTAATTTTTCTGAGAGTTCTTCTGATTCTAAAATTTCTCTCTCATTTTTCTCTTTCAAAATAGAAATGATGGTATTGTTCACAGCAAGAGGTTGTCGCCATTGATGGGCAATATTACCTATCATCTCGCCCATATCAGCCATCTTCATTTTTTGAAAAAGGAACTCTTCTTTCTCTTTGAGTTCTTTGAGTGAAGCTAAAAGAGCAAGATCTTTCTCTTTTAACTTTTCAATAGTATCTATGAGTGCATCACGGTACTCTTCTTCAATGTAAAGTCCACACTCTAGTGCTTTCATTTGTCTAATAAGTGGTGCTATCTGTGCTCTTTCAATAATGGAACCATGCTGAGGAGCAATAAGATTCATATCAAGTGTTTCTATTTTGGAAAGAGCATAATTGAAAATATCTCTACTAGGCATATATTCAGCATGAAACTGTTTGGCTTTTTCAAAATAGTCATCTCCCGCATAAAACTCCCAAGACTCCTCAATGCCACCAAAGATGTCGCCAGAGAAAAGTGTTTTTGTTGAAGGTTCATACGTCACAAAGGCACCAGGGGAATGACAATAAGGGGTTGTTAAAAACTCTAGATTTAAATCATTTGTTTTAAGTTTGTAGTGGTGTTTATCTATCTCATAATAGTCAGATTGAATCATATAGTGTTTGACTAAAGGTACCATACGACTATGGGTTATCACAAGTAAGTCATCACGTGCGATAAGCTTTTCCATTTCAGGAACTGAAGCTGCAAGGTCAGGGTCTTGGTGATGTAAGATAATATATTTAACGGAAGACATAGAAGAGATAGTATTTATCTTTTTGACAACAGCATCAAACTCCAGCATAGAACCAGGGTCAACTAAAATGGATGCATCCCCATTTTCTATGAAGTAAGGATGACACTGGAAAGGGTCATTTTTAAGATACATCCCAACCCAGTAAATGTTTTTTGCAATCTCTATAGCCTGTGTAAAATCTAAATTCATAGAAAAAGTATAGTTAAAGAGGTGTTACTTTTTCATGATGCTAATCAAGAAATAGGATAAGTTATCTCTTATTTTACCTTCAGAGCGAGTTTCTTCTAATAATATTTGGATATAATCAAAACAAAATATAATAATATGGAGTGTGTAATGGGACAAATGTCTGGTGCACAAATGGTGTGTGAAGCGATTATCGCTGAGGGTGTTAAAACCGTATTTGGTTACCCTGGTGGGGCTATCATGCACGTTTATGATGAAATTTACAAACAAGAGGGGTTCGAGCATATCTTGAACCGTCACGAACAAGCGTCTGTTCACGCAGCAGATGGATATGCTAGAGCTACTGGTGAAGTTGGGGTTGCAATGGTAACTTCAGGACCTGGGTTTACCAATGCAGTCACAGGACTGGCAACGGCATATATGGATTCTATTCCTATGGTTGTCATCTCAGGGCAAGTACCGTTACATCTTATTGGAACAGATGGTTTCCAAGAGATAGATGCAGTAGGTATCTCTCGACCTTGTACGAAACATAACTTTTTAGTGCGTACACTTGAAGAGTTACCACGCCTTATGAAAGAAGCTTTTTATATAGCAAAGACAGGAAGACCAGGACCCGTACTGATAGATATTCCTAAAGATATCACAGTAGAGATCGGTGAATTTGTTTACCCTGATTCTGTAGATATTCCAACCTATAAGCCAACGTATAAAGGGAATAAAAAGCAGATAGACAAAGCCGTTGAAGCGATAAAGTCTGCGAAGAAACCTTTACTTTATCTAGGTGGGGGTATTGTACTTTCTAATGCCTATGAGCTTGTAAGAGAATTGGCAGAAAAGACACAAATACCAGCGGTTGAAACATTGATGGCTAGAGGAGTTATGGGTGCTAAAAATCCACTGCTTCTTGGAATGCTTGGAATGCATGGTAACTACTCATCAAACATGGCAATGTCTGAGACTGATTTGGTTATCTCATTGGGAGCTAGATTTGATGACAGAGTCACAGGTAAGCTTTCAGAGTTTGCAAAGTATGCAGATATTATTCATGTAGACATTGATGCGGCGAATATTGGTAAGATTGTAGATGTTGATTTCCCCATAGTAGGAGATATTACAGAAGTGCTTAAAGTAATGTTACCGCAACTCGATGATGTAGACACAGACCGTTATGAAGCATGGAGAAACATCTTAAACCGTTATGATTCACTTCATCCTCAGTCTTATGTAGATTCAGATGAGGTCATTAAGCCTCAATGGGCTATTGAGCGTATCGGTGAGCTTATCGGTGAAGATGCTATTATCACTTCTGATGTTGGGCAACACCAAATGTGGGCAGCACAGCACTACCCATTTGACAGACCACGCCAATGGATAAACTCTGGTGGACTTGGAACAATGGGCTTTGGTTTCCCAGCAGCACTTGGAGCTAAACGTGCATTCCCAGAAAAAACGGTTATTAACGTTACAGGTGATGGTTCAATCTTGATGAATATGCAAGAGCTTGTAACGGCAGCCGAGTACAAGATACCAGTGATTAACATGATTTTAAATAATCACTTTTTAGGAATGGTTAGACAATGGCAGACATTTTTCTATGAGAAGCGTTACTCTGAGACAGATTTGAGTTTTCAGCCTAACTTTAAAGCGTTGGCTGAAGCGTGTGGAGGCATCGGGTATGATGTTTCTACGAAGGCAGAATTTGATGCAGCGATAAAAGATGCTATCAAACAAGATAAAGTATGTTTTATGAACGTACAGACAAACCGTTTTGAAGATGTACTTCCTATGGTACCATCAGGTGGAGCACTCTTCAACATGATGTTACCCCAAACCACAAAAGGAGATGCATAATTATGGAAAATAGAATAAATGAAAGACGTGTTATCTCTGTAATTGTTCTCAATGAAAGTTCTGTACTTGCGCGTGTAACAGCACTTTTTGCTGGACGTGGCTACAATATTGAGTCTTTAACTGTTGCACCTATTCCTGACTCAGATATGTCTCATATTACGATTGCAACCAAAGGTAGTCCAAAAGTGATGGAGCAGATCACTAAGCAACTTCATAAACTCATCCCTGTATATAAGGTGATAGAACATGAAGAGATGGTAGAAAAAGAGATGGTATTGGCAAAGTTCCCAATAGCGGAAAATCTTGCAGACATCTCAGTACTTTCTGCTGCTTATAATGGTGGTGTAGTGAATGTAGGTAAAGAGATGATTATCGTTATGGTTGCAGATGAGCCAAAACGTGTAAAACATTTTGTTGAAGCAGCACAGCGTTATAATCCTTGTGAGATTATACGTGGTGGTGTAGTGGCGATTGAACGATAACTTTCCCTTCGACAAGCTCAGGGAACGCTATTGAAGTGTTTTTTGAGTATTTAATTTCCATATATTTCGGTGGCTGAGCTTGCCGAAGCCAAAGGATTCCTTTATGACCTACAAACTCTCTCAAATTTTAGAAAACCTTAGTATTGATTTTACAGGCAATGACATCAATATAGATGGTATTCATACACTAAGTGAAGCAAGTTCTACACAGCTCTCTTTTTTTACCGATACAAAATATGCCTCACAACTTTCCCAGACTAAAGCAGCAGCAGTTTTTATAGATGAAAAACATGCAAGTTTACTACCAGAAACTACTATAGCACTTATTACCGATGAAGCTTATTTGAACCTAGCGTATGCTTCAAAGTTTTTTGCACATAAGATAGTGACTAAAGGTGGACATCCAAATTTAGGTGAAAACTGTGACATAGACAAGCGTGTACGCTTTGGAAACAATGTCACACTTGGTGATAATGTTACTGTGATGGCAGGGGTCTATGTGGGTGACAATGTAACGGTTGGTTCTAACACTTTACTCTATCCAAACGTCACACTCTATCATGGTACACAGATGGGTGAGCATTGTATTATTCATTCTGGTACAGTGATAGGCTGTGATGGGTATGGATTTGCACACACGAAACAAGGTGAGCATATCAAAATCTATCAAAATGGAAATGTAGTGGTAGAAGATAGTGTAGAGATAGGTGCAAATTGTGCCATAGATAGAGCAGTATTTGGTACAACAACTATACGAAAAGGTACTAAGTTAGATAACCTTATACAAATTGCACATAACTGTGATGTAGGTGAACATACACTCATGGCAGCACAAGTTGGACTTGCTGGTTCTACTACTTTAGGTAGAAATGTTGTTATGGGTGGGCAAAGTGCAACGGCAGGACACTTAGAAGTGGGAGCATTTGCAACTATTGCAGGTAAAGGTGGCGTAACCAAATCACTAGAAGGTGGTAAAATGTATGCAGGTTTCCCAGCCATTGAGATAAAACTCTGGCGTAAAATGCAGGCTAGGCTTATGCGACTGGTTAAGAAGCGTTAACCTTTTTGGCTATAATCATTTATAATCAATTTTAAGGAGTTTCACATGAGTGGACAAGTTACAAATATAGACGAAATGACATTAAGCGGTACAAAAGATGGAAAAATCTCTATCACAACAGTGACAGAGCCTTATGGCCCTAAAAGTGAGTCTGTAGCAAGTATTGGTATCTCTTTGCAAGCTAATGCAACTGAGCCAGATTGGAAAGTACATATTCCCAAAGCAAATATTGATGCAGTGATTGCAGCATTACAAGAAGCTAAAAAGAGTTTATAAACTCTTTTTACTCTTCAAGTTTCATCATCTTATATTGAGCCAATGCTCTTTGCATAAGATCGGCATCAGGTATTTTTCTTCCTGCTATATATCCTATAATCTCACCATTTTCATCTAATTTTGGTTTAATCCACACTACAACAAGATAATACTTACCTTCTGCAGTCATATTTTTTACAAAACCTTCCCAATAGTTACCATTTTTTATTGTTTCCCATAAACCTTTAAATGCAGCTTTTGGCATATCTGGATGTCTATTGATATTGTGAGGAGATCCTATAAGCTCTTCTTTTGTATAGCCAGTTAAGTTTCTAAATTTACGGTTTGCATAGGTAATAATCCCTGCTCTATCTGTTTCTGTAATCATTACTCCGCCATCAAATGGTACTTCTTCATCTATAGGCTCAGGTTTAGTAATTTGATTGCCAGTAATGATGTTTTTAATAATTTGACTCATTTTCTTTTCCTTTTAACACTTGAATTATTCAAGTATAAAATAATTTCAGGAATGATATAAGGTCATTTGTAAGAAAAATATTCTTTGTAAATGACTTCTACTATGGTGAATAGTTATATCAATTATACCTGTTTTATTATGCACTTTTATGAAAAATGAATATAAAGTAATGCTTTATTATTGTTCGTAGCCGAGCTAACTGCAAGAGTTCCACGTAGCTTTCTGTTCTTACCTCACGATAAGTTTAGCTTTTCAAATATTATAAAATTTTCATAATAATACCGATTTTATACTTAGCAACGTATAAATCAGTGTTAACATATCAGAGTTTTTCATAGCAAGTTGGCTACAATACGATATTAGATTATAAGGGGCAGTTTTTGTCTATTACAGAAACAATCAAATCACTTTTACAAGAGCGTATCTTAGTCATCGATGGTGCTATGGGTACACAGATACAAGACTTAGAAGTACCAGCTGAGGCATGGATATGCGACAAGGGTCAAGACCAAGAGGGGTGTAATGAACTTCTTATAGACACAGCACCTGAACTTCTCAAGCGTATACACATGCGTTATGCTATGGCTGGAGCTGACCTCATTAAAACCAATACCTTTGGAACGATGCCTTGGGTACTCGATGAATACGACATGGGTGAACGTGCCTATGAGCTTTCTAAAAAAGGTGCAGTACTTGTTAAAGAGATATGTGATGAGTACGGTACAGCAGAGCAACCTAAGTTTGTACTAGGCTCCATAGGGCCAGGGACAAAACTACCAAGCCTTGGACACATACACTACGATGAAATGTTTGATGGCTATAAGATAGTTGCAGAGGGACTCATAGATGGAGGCTGTGACATTTTCTTACTAGAGACTTGTCAAGACCCATTACAAATCAAAGCAGCGCTACATGCTTGTGAAGCTGCTAATGAGAGTAGAGGGGTAAAACTGCCTATCATGGTATCGGTAACCATAGAACTGTCTGGTTCTATGCTTATAGGTACGGATGCACAGACCATCGTAACCATACTAGAGCCTTTTGACATACTCTCACTTGGGTTCAACTGTGGAACTGGGCCAGACCAAGTCAAGAAGCACCTCAAAACACTCTCTGAGTTATGTAACATACCTATCTCAGTACATGCCAATGCAGGACTGCCACAAAACCGTGGAGGGTATACCTATTACCCTATGGGACCAGATGAGTTTACTGACAAACAGTTAGAGTTTACAGCCTTTGATGGTGTAAGCTTTTTAGGTGGCTGTTGTGGGACAACCCCTCAGCATATACAAGCACTCAAAAAAGCTGTAGGAAACATGAAGCCAAAAGCACCTAGTGGATCTGTGGAGCCAAGTATAGCTTCACTTTTTAATACCACAGAGCTTTTCCAGGAGCCTGCACCTTTACTTATAGGTGAGCGTTCTAACTCTACTGGTTCTAAAGCGTTTAGAGAACTCATTATTGCAAGTGATTATGAAGGAACACTCACAGTAGGGCAAGCACAAGTACGTGATGGTGCGCATTGTCTTGATGTCAACGTAGAGTTTGCAGGACGTGATGGTGCTGTAGATATGAAAGCCATTATGGAGCTGTATAACCAAAAGATACCACTGCCACTCATGCCAGATGCTACACGTGTGAACACGATGGAAGAGGGACTAAAGTGTATAGGTGGAAAGCCTATCATCAACTCGGTAAACCTTGAAGATGGTGAAGAGAAGTTCCATGCCATTTGTAAATTGGCTAAAAAGTTTGGTACTGCACTGGTTTGTCTGACCATAGATGAAATAGGTATGGCAAAAACCAAAGATGATAAAGTAGCCCAAGCAGAACGTATGTATGATATGGCTGTAAATGGACATGGCATAGACCCAAGAAACCTCATATTTGACACACTTACTTTTACAGTAGGTTCTGGAGATTTAGAGTACAGAGATGCAGCTATACAAACGCTTGAAGCTATTAAAGAATTGCATATCCGTCACCCTGAAGTAGGGTCTACGCTTGGACTGTCCAACATCTCTTTTGGGTTAGATGTCAATGCAAGACGTTATCTAAACTCTGTCTTTTTACACCACTGTTTACAAGCAGGATTAACGACGGTTATCATTAATGTAAAACATATCATTCCACTTGTTAAGATGAGTGAAGAAGATAAAGCTATTTGTGAAGAGTTACTCTTTAACCCTGATGACCAGTCACTCTTTAAGTTCATAGACCACTTTGCTGACGCAGTCATAGAAGATGAAGGTGCAGATGAAGCGTACAAAGCAATGTCTCATGAAGAGAAGATAGCCAAACTTCTTTTAGATGGTGACAAAGAGCGTATGATACCTCTAGTTGAAGAGGCACGACAGGTAATAAACCCAGATACCATCGTCAATGAGATACTCATAGACGCGATGAAAGTTGTAGGAGAGCTCTTTGGTTCGGGGCAGATGCAGTTACCATTTGTACTTCAATCAGCAGAGACTATGAAGACAACCGTAGATTACCTAAATCCATACCTTACCAAACAAGAGAAAGAGACAGATACTACTCTTGTTATAGGAACAGTAAAAGGGGATGTACATGATGTAGGTAAAAACCTTGTAGATATCATCCTCTCAAACAATGGCTATAAGGTAGTGAATGTAGGGATAAAAACAGACTTACAAGAGTACCTAGATGTGGTTGAACGTCAGTCCATTCAAGCCATAGGTATGTCAGGGCTTCTCGTGAAGTCTACAGCCGTAATGAAAGACAACCTTGAAGCCATGGCAGAGATGGGTATGGAGATACCTGTACTTTTAGGTGGAGCTGCACTTACACGTAGCTTTGTCGATGATTTCTGTCGTCCCATTTACAAAGGGCCTATCTTTTATTGTCGTGATGCCTTTGATGGGGTTATCGCTATGAGTCGCATAGAGAAATATAATGAAGACAACTCAGTAGGACTAGACACCCGTATGGCTGGTGATATGATGGAGCGTGAGAAGAAGGTGAAAAAGAAAGTGGTCATTCCACCTTTTGCTGAACTACAGATGCCAGAGTCTCAAGCTGTACCGACACCTCCATTTTGGGGACGTAGAGTACTGCAAAAAGAGGACTTGGATTTAGATATGGTCTTTAACTGGGTTAATCAACGTACTGTCATTAAATTCCACTGGGGGTATAAGTCTAAAGGTATGACCAAAGAGGAGTACCAAAAACTCTTAGATAAAACAGTCTACCCAGCGTATGAGCGTCTTAAAAAAGAGTTTGTAGATAAAGGGCTTTTTGAACCCACCATCATCTATGGTTACTACCCTGTAAGAAGTAACGACCAAGAGTTGTATGTGTTTGATGAGAGTCAAGGCTGGAATGTCGATGCCAATGCAAACCGAGAACCTCTTAGCAATGTCATAGGCAATGCAGTGGGGACTTTCTCTTTCCCAAGACAAGGAAGAAAACCTCACCGAGCACTAAGTGACTTCTTTCACCATGATAGACATGACATCTTGCCTATCACTTGTGTGAGTGCTGGCTCGAAGTTCGCAGCGTACGAAAAAGAGCTTTATGATGCAGGTAAATACCTAGAGTACAACATGGTACATGGCTTCTCAGTAGAACTCGCAGAAGCCCTAGCAGAAGTAGCCCATAAGCAGATACGTCTAGACTTAAATATAGCAGAAAAAGAAGGACACTCTTTGCGTGATGTACGCATGAACCGTTACCATGGTGCAAGGTACTCGTTTGGATACCCTGCCTGTCCCGACTTAGAGCAGAGCCGTTTAATATTTGACTTGTTAAAGCCTGAAGAGTTTGGAATAGAGCTAAGTGAGACATTCCAGATACATCCTGAGCAGAGTACTACTGCTTTGGTTGTTCATCATTCGAAGGCGACTTATTATGCTGTGTAGAATTATTAATAAATAAGGAATAGATATGGAAGAAATCTTAAAATATGTATCATTGATAAGTATGAGCGGGGTAATTATTTCGTTTATTATTGGTTTAATTAAATGGATTGATTCAAGAAATCGTGATATAGAACAAAAACAATATGAAGCTTTCCATAATATGGTAAGAACTGCTTCAGGTATTGATGAATCTGGTAAAACTGTAAAAATGGCACAACAATTAGCTGCAATTTATCAATTACAAGCATATAAAAAATATTCTTTTGCATCTATACCTGTATTAGAGCATTTAAAATATGAAACAACTAATACGAAAGATACAAGAGCTGAACCATTAATTAAAGCATTTGATGTAACTATAAGTGTATTAAAAAACTAAGTATCTTTCACAATCTCAGGAGAGGAAAAACAAGAGGGTGTAGGGTGCGGTTGCTACCGCACCTTTTACGTTGGATAAAAAATAAGCTTTTATTGTCTAGCAAATTCAAGGTGCTGTGGCAACAGCACCCTACGGTTTTTTATCTATCTTAGAATAGACATTTACAAAATAAAGTTTTTATGATAAAATAATGTTTGAAGAGAGAGCATAAGCTCCCTCTTGGTGATTTTAACTATTGTAGTATCTTAAGATAGCTACAATAATTGTTAGTACGAGGATTCGTATATCCATAATACTCACACCCTTTCGCAGTTAAGATTTAACTAGCGAATACCAAACAGCAGTTTGCGGCTGTTGTTTGAAAAACAACAAAGTTAAACTGCATAAAAATTATATCCCAAAATATTTCTTTTCATTAAAAATATTGCAAATTGACATATTTTTACCCCTCGTGCTCAAACACCTCACCCATCAACTCAAAATCTAACATTTCTTTAATCACATCTTTCACAGGCTTCACACCCATAAACCCATAAGCGATAAGTGTTTCAAGTACTTCACCGTTGTATGCCTCTTCTAGTACAGAGATGTACTCATCTTTTAAGTAAGGACGTATGGCTTCTAGGTCTACTTTGAGGTCAGCTCTGTAAAGTTCCATAGGCTCATCTTTTCCGTAGTCTGCGTAGAGGTCGTCTTTGTCTATGTCGTCTGCTGCTTCTAGCATTTTTCTAAAGATGAAGTCTTCAAAGTTTTTAGCAACATACTCTGCTTCGTCATCTTCCCAGATGAGGACGATGGGGTGTTCGCCCTCTACCTCTACATTTTTGTAAAAAGCATAGGTATTACCCTCAGCTGTTTTAGCAAAAGGGATGAAGTGGTGTTCTTCTGTGTCCCATACTTCGGGGAAGTCGAAATTGAGTACAGCGTTTGGTGTAAGCAGTTCAAAGTCTGAACCTCCAGAGTGTAGCAAGAGGGGTGTGTTCTCTTTCAGTGTAGGGTAGACATCATCAGCCCATGATTTCCCCTTTTCTAGTGGCTCTTCAAAGTTCCCCATCCAGTTAAGTTTGTTTGCTTCAAAGAGGGTTGTGTAGAGTGCAGGGTAAGTAAAGTCGTGTTTTGTTTCTAGTTGTTCTAAAGTTGTCATAGGTTTTCCGAAATATAGTTTTACTACTATATATCAGAAATCACATCAAGGTTTGCTTCCTCCGTTTATCATATCGGAGATTATGTCTTGTTCATCTCTATTCTCAGCGATTATTACACCTATAATGTGTAAAGGTACAAAGATGAGTATGGCATTGAAGACAAGTTCATGTATCTCTTTGATATCGTGTGCAGTATCTTTTAAAAGTCCAAGCTCTTCATAAAAGTGTATGACCAAACCAGAGATACTCATAAAAAGGATGATAGCATAGATGCCAATGTAGCCTAGTTTAACCATCTTTTTATGGAGTGTCTCAGATGAGAGGTTTTGGTAGTTTTGTTTACCACTATCCGTAAAAAAGAGGATAATACGCCACACAACTAAAGCAGCCAGTGCATAGCCTAAAATGATATGCCACTCCCACATAGGAGCACGTATAGCTTTAGCTAAAACTTTGGCTTGTGCTTCGGTGACAGATAAATCAATCTCAGCTAGTTTTTGAGTAAGTAACTCAGAGTTGGCTCTCCAGCTTAAAAACGTTTTACGTAAAAAGACAGTACCAAGTAGTCCTAATATTACTGTAGCATGTACCCAGTGCCATACTCTAAAATCTAATCGCCATTTTTTCATGATATACCATATTTCTTTCCATAGTTTTCTACTACAAAGTCTATATCTTTATCTCCACGACCTGAGAGGTTAATGAGTATGCTTCCTACATTTGGCTCTTTGGCTAGTTTAAGTGCATAAGCTACTGCATGTGCAGACTCAATAGCAGGGATGATACCCTCTTCACGTGAAAGCTCAAAAAATGCATCTATGGCTTCATCATCTGAGATAGAAGCATAGTTTACACGCCCTAAGTCTTTGAGGTAAGCGTGCTGTGGTCCTACAGATGGATAGTCAAGCCCTGAAGCGATGGAGTGTACTTCAGCTGGTTCACCCTCTTTATCTTGGAGCATGTATGACTTAAAGCCATGCATGACTCCTGGTGTACCTTTGGTCATAGTAGCTGCATGTTCTCCGATGACTTCTAAGTTACGTCCTGCAGGTTCTACACCATGCATAGAGACATTTTTATCATCCATAAATGCAGTGAAGAGCCCAAGTGCATTTGAACCTCCTCCTATACATGCTATGAGATTGTCAGGGAGTTTTCCTGTCATTTGTTGGAACTGTTCTCTAGCTTCTACACCTACGATAGACTGAAAATCTCTTACCATTTTAGGGAAAGGGTGAGGACCTACTACTGAACCGATGGCAAAGAACTGTGTCACAGGCTCTGCAAGGTACGCTCCAAAGGCTGAATCAACCGCTTCTTTGAGTGTTTTTCTACCATGTGTAGCAGGGACTACTTTTGCACCTAGTATATGCATACGTACCACATTTGGGTACTCTTTTTTTATGTCTACTTCGCCCATGTGTATCTCACACTCTAAACCTAACAATGCAGCAGCAGTAGCAAGTGCAACACCATGTTGTCCTGCACCCGTTTCTGCAATGAGTTTTTTCTTACCCATTTTTTTAGCAAGGAGTGCTTCACCTAAACAGTGGTTTATCTTGTGTGCTCCTGTGTGGGTAAGGTCTTCTCTTTTCATGTAAATCTCTGCACCATATTTTGCTGAAAGATGTTTCGCATGGAAAATAGGAGTAGGACGACCTACATAGTG
>Ga0256845_1002470_pt1 | contig 13386 bp, 11 predicted proteins | sample RiftiametaG_FD_189101 | JGI IMG/M metagenome (GOLD analysis project Ga0256845, IMG submission 189101) | Tube worm associated microbial communities from hydrothermal vent at the East Pacific Rise, Pacific Ocean - Riftia | ecosystem: Host-associated > Annelida > Integument > Unclassified ... | reverse complement strand
ATGACTATAACCACGGTTTACGAAAAACCGTCAAATTTCGAGGGGGAATGGCACGATGAAGACAAAAAATCGATCTTTATATCGAGAGAAAAGGCCCCTATACAAGTATGTTCTCGTGATTGCCTTGTTAGGAGTTGTGCTGGGGGTCACAGCCCCGGCGGAAGCTATTCTTACTCCGCAATCCATTAACGGGTCTGTAAAGGTTCTGGTACAGGGAGGACAGGATTGGAAGCCTTTAACGCCTGATATGACCGTTAACCAGGGGGATCAAGTGCAAACTGGCCCCGGAGGGACTGTTGAATTGTGGTTTGAAGACGGAAGTGTCTTTAAGGTAGGTAAAGACACTCAACTCACCTTGAGTGAGTTAAATGTTTCATCCGATCATAAAACCCGTGTTTCCCGTGTAAAACTGTTGTGGGGCACGATTACAGCTAAAATTACCAAATTAGGCATCACAAAGAGCGTTTGTGAGATTGAAACGGATACCATTGTGGCCGGTGTCAAATTCTCTCAAATGACTGTTATCAAAGCGAAAGATGGAAGCCTGCCGGATAAGGTGTTCGCAGAGCAGGGCCTGACGGAACTTCAGCAGATTGCTGAAGGAGTGGTAGAGGTTGCAGCCTTACTTGATGGAGAAGAAGGATTGCGTTTTACATTGAATTCTCTGGGAAGTTCGGTGAGTCTGAATGTGCAGGGACTTCTTCGGAAGATTACGCTTCTCAGCGACATTCCTCTTACTGCGATTCAAGGCTTGATTGGCCCAAACGATAATTTCCTCAAAATTGATAACCTGGGGGATACGAGCGTCACCGTCAGAACTGAGGATAATCTTGCAGTCCTCCAGCAACAAGCACGAGCGACCATCGGCATTCCTGCTGAGCAACATCTTCTCATTGAAGCAGCACAAGCGGCCTTCACCTTTCAACAACGTAACCCCTTGGGGGACGACGTGATCACTGTGTTTAATGTGGCTGGGGAAGTATCCTTAAACGGAGAATCTATAAAACCAGGGGCGTTTCAATCAGCTCCCCTTGCCGGAAAGGGGCAATCTCGAACATTACAGGAAGGCCAACAACAACGTCCACAAAAGACAAAGGAGAGTCGTTCGCCCGATAGCGAACATCCTGTTGAGCCTCAGCAGGCAGATGCGAACTCTCGGGGAGGTGGGGTACCTCAGAGACCGACAGCAACCCCAACGCCGCCCCCGACTCCTACGCCAACAATAACCCCGACGCCGACCCCGACTCCTACGCCGACTCCAACACCGACTCCGACACACACTCCAGTGCCTTCGAAACCGACAAGAACGCCACAGCCTCCGAGCTATCCTCCTGGAGGGGGAGGAGTCGTGCCAACGCCAACACCCGCAAGTCCAGTCCAACCATGATCATAGTTGCAGGTATGCGCAAACAGGGCGTTCAGAGAACGTCCTGCCTTTCTTGAGAGGAAATGGCTGAAAAAGAGTCCAGGAGTCGTCCATACCTACGAGAAACCCCCTTCGCAAAATATTCTGCGAAGGGGGTTTCTCGTAGGTATGGCAAAGGAATGGTGATATTTAGAGCCCTTCTTCACCCAAATAGAGACGGCGAACCATCTCGTTTTCCTGAAGATTTTTGGCTGTATCGTGAAGTACGACTTCCCCGGCCTGCATCACATATCCACGATCCGCAACAGAGAGGGCAACCTGGGCATTTTGTTCAACGAGCAAAATCGTCATGCCTTGCTTATTAATCGTCTCAATAATATCAAAAATCGCCTCCACAAGTAAAGGGGCTAACCCCATTGAAGGCTCATCAAGCAGTAAGATTTGAGGTTTCGACATCAAAGCCCGCCCGATTGCCAGCATCTGCTGCTCCCCTCCCGATAAGGTTCCGGCAATCTGCCACTCTCGTTCTCCCAAACGAGGAAACAAATTGAAGACATACTCCATGTCGTGTTTAATGGCTTCCTGACCATCGGTTCGGGTGAAAGCTCCCATTTCAAGATTTTCTGCCACAGTCAGTCTGGAAAAAATTTTTCGGCCCTCCGGAGATTGGGAAATCCCCTTCGTCACAATTTTATGCGCGGGGAAAAGGTCGATGCGTTCGTTCTCAAGCGTCACCTCGCCTTGTCGAGGCGTGAGCAGGCCGCAAATGGTATTGAGCGTTGTGCTCTTCCCAGCCCCATTACTCCCAATTAAGGTCACAATTTCTCCTTCTTCAACTGACAGCGAGACTCCTTTGAGAGCTTCAATATTTCCGTAAAATGTATGAATAGCCTTGACTTCTAATTTCGCCATAGGTCGGTTATGAATTGCCTGTTACGTGTTTCGGGTCAAACGTTTTAGCCCGCTACCTCGCAACCCGCAGTTCGCAACGCGGATCACGTTCGTTTTTTGCCTAAATAGGCTTCGATCACTCGCTCGTTGTTCTGCACTTCTTCCGGCGTGCCTTCCGCAATTTTTTTGCCATAATCCAACACAATCACTTCATCTGAAATATTCATGACGACCCGCATATCATGTTCGATCAACAGAATGGTGATCCGGAGTTCTTTGTTCAGTCGGTCAATAAGCTTGATGAGGTCCAGCGTCTCCTGCGGATTCATTCCGGCAGAAGGTTCATCCAGGAACAATAATTTCGGCTCCGTTCCTAAGGCCCTGGCAATTTCGAGCCGCCGTTGTTCTCCGTAAGGCAGGTTTTTCGCTAAAACATCTTCATATTGGTGAAGATTGACTTGTTTGAGCAGTTCATACGCCCGGCGATGGATGCGCCTTTCTTCCTCAACTGTTTTTTTGTTTCGGGAGAGCGCTCCCCAAATCCCGGCATTCATCCGGCAGTGCTGGCCAACCATCACATTTTCAAGGGCGGTCATATTCGCGAATAAACGAATATTCTGAAAAGTGCGCGCAACACCACACCGGGTAATTTGTTCGGGCCGCGAGCCAATAAGTTCCTGCCCGTCAAAGAGAATGCTGCCTGATGAAGGGGTATAAAATCCAGTCACAACATTGAAGAATGTCGTTTTCCCGGCGCCATTCGGTCCGATTAAACTCACAATGCGTCCCCGGTCAACAGTAAAGTTTAACTCATGCAGGGCCGTCAAACCGCCAAACATCATTGTCAAATTTTTTGATTGTAATAATTCCATGTGTAATTGTCAATTCTCACTTCGTAATTCTGAATTCCTGATTTCTGTCACTCTTCCCGCTCAAATTCAAGCTTGCGTCGTGCTGACGGGATAAAACCCATCGGGCGGAAACGCATCATGATAATCAGTAAAAATCCGTAAGCCAGTAAACGATATTGCTGGACTTCTCTCAACACTTCAGGCAAACCCATTAAAATGATCGAGCCAAGCACGACGCCGGGGATGCTTCCCATGCCGCCAATCACAATCAGGCACAAGACATTAATCGAAACAAGCAACGAAAAATCGCTTGGGAATATCGTCCCTTGACGAGCCGCAAAAATTGCTCCGGCGGCTCCGGCAAATGATGCGCCAATGGCAAACGCTAATAATTTATATTTTGTCACATGAATGCCCATCGCACGGGCCACATCTTCATCTTCCCGCATGGCAATCCAGGCCCTTCCCATTCGAGAATTATTGAGCCGGTCAGCCACAAAAATAGCCGCGATACATCCGGCAAGAATCAGATAATAGAAATGAATAGGGTCTCTGAACTCGATCGAAAATAACGCTGGGGCTTTGCCGGTGAGTCCTTGAGGGCCATTGGTGACACTGTCCATATTATTTAACACCAAACGGACGATTTCTCCGAATCCCAGGGTGACAATCGCGAGATAGTCGCCACGAGTCCGTAATATCGGAATCCCTAATAACGCTCCAACGAGCAGCGCCACTAATACGCACACAGGAAGCAGCAGCCAAAAAACATTCGTGTATGACTGGGCCGGGTCCGGGACAAAAAACCTGACGAGCAGGACATAGGCATAAGCGCTGATGCCATAGAACGCCGCATACCCAATCACCAGCAATCCTGCAAAACCGACGGCAACGTTCAGCCCAATCCCCATCAGAACGTACAGCCCGACGATAAAAAGCACCTGCGTCCAATAAGAACCCACAATCAAGGGAAGAACAAGAAAAACTATCAACAGGCCCCCAATCTTTATCCTGGGATCAATACGATGATAGGCTTGCATCATAGAGGATTGGGTCGTTTTCGTTTGGGAAGAGTGTTCTTTTGAAAAAACCTTCATAGCCTTTACTTTATGTACTCCTTTTCATTCGTTGATATTCGTTTAGTCGCAGCGATTACATTTTTTTCGTCGCTAACACTTCTCCCATAATCCCTGTCGGCCTGAAGATGAGAACCAGGACAAGCAGGCTGAAGGCAATCACATCTTTATATTCTGCCGGCATAAACTGAGCGCCAAGGGCTTCGGCAACGCCCAGAAAATAGCCGCCGAACATTGCTCCCGGAATGTTTCCAATGCCTCCGAGCACTGCCGCCGTAAATGCCTTCATACCGGGGAGAAATCCCATCATGTGGTTAATCTGCGTATCCCGTAAACCGACCATCAGTCCACCAGCGCCAGCCATCGAGGAACCGAGCAAAAAGGTGGTGACGATAATTTTATTCACATTGATTCCCATCAGGGAAGCTGTCGCCCGATCTTCAGCCACCGCTCTGATCGCTTTCCCAGTTTTGGTTTTCTGGATAATGGTGTACAGACCGGCCATCATCACGACCGAAAGCAGAATAATCAGCATTCCGATCTTTTCAAGCGCGATGCCTCCGAATAGTGGAATCGCCCCTTTTACAAGCACCTGATCCGGATAATATTTAATCCGCCCCGATGTGATCAACATCATCACATTCTGGAGGAAAATCGATGCTCCGATAGCGCTGATCAACAGCGTCAAACGAGGGGCCTGGCGCAAAGGACGGTAGGCTGTCCGTTCCGCGAGCACCCCCACGAACGCTGAGATGCTCATTGCCACCAACAGGGCAACCCCAAAAGCCAAGACCCAGGGCAGTGGTAATGTATCTGAACGACTCATGGCAGAAAACACAAAAAACGCCCCGTACGCTCCAAACATAAAAATTTCACCGTGCGCAAAATTGATCATAAACATAATGCCATAGACAAGCGTATATCCCACAGCAATCATGGCATACACTCCTCCGAGTGTCATCCCATTGACAAGCTGTAACACAATCTGGCGGGATGCCTGTTGCACGGCAAAGGTACGGGATTGAGCCTGTGTCCGAAATAACTGTTGTTCTCCATCGCTGAACGTACATTGGAGGATTCCGTTTTCATTACGAAACAATACCGGCTCCACCGTCTCCTGCCCCTCAGGAATGGCAACCGCTTCATCCATCAATCCGCCAGGAAAGAGGATGATTGGTTCCTGGACAGCATCAAAAAGGGCGTTTTCTGTTTCCAGGCGAAAGGTGACGATGTTTTTTTCTGAAACAGAGAAGTCTTTTGCTCCGAGGGCGGTGACAATATCCTGGAGTTCCTCTTCTTCCCAAACAAAGGGGTGAGGTTCCCGGGATTGAATATAAAGCTGGAGGACAAATAAAATACAGAGGATACCTATAATGCTAAAAATGAGTTTAAATGCTTTCACGCGTTTTCTTATTTACAATATACAAACGTAGTGCGGAAGATGTTGTTCGATCTCAATGGTATAAAAAGGGGAGGTCCTTCTGGTTGCAACTTACGCGTTCCTCCCCTGGAAAGAGTGTAATAAGCACAAATCTTATACACTACGCTCTATTATATTGTGCTTATTTTTGTTCCGGAGCGATAACAAACTCTTTATTTTCAACTTTCCACACAATCACTTCGCTGAGGGAGTCACCAGTTTCCGTAAAACCGACTGTTCCGGTGGCGCCCTGGAATTTTAAACTCCGAATAGCATCTGCCAGAGCTTTTTTGCCAATCACCAGGCTGCCATCATCCTGTACCTTCCCGGCTTTTTCAATCCCTATCAGGAGGGCATTGGTCGCATCATAGGCTTGAGGGGCAAACACGACCGGTGGGTTGCCAAAACGTTCTTCAAAGCGTTTTGCCCAGGCGTCGTATTCCTCACCAGCCGGACGGGCAAAGGTGACATAGGCTCCATCAGACGCCTCGCCGGCGCCTTCGATGAAATCAGGTACGCTATAACAGCCGTCATCACTGATGTACAGAGCTTTTTTGATGCCAATATCTCTCATCTGACGGGCAACAAGCGAACCTTCTGCAGCCATTCCGCCGAAATATACAGCCTGCGGTTTCATCGGTTTCACCTTTGTAAGAATCGGACGATAATCTTTGTCACCACGGGTTACGCCCTCAAAGGTGACCACTTTTCCACCAAGCCCTTCAAAGGTTGTCTTAAAATTTTCAGCGATTGGTTGACCGTATTGGCTCTTATCGTGTAACACAGCCACGGTTTTTAATTTCAGGACTTCGGCAGCATAGCGGGCAGCCACTTTTCCCTGCACTGCATCGTTAAAGCAGGTACGAAACACATTCTGCATTCCGCGTGCGGTGTATTCGGCAGCGGTTGATGACGGAGAAATCATGACATAGCCGTTTTTTTCAAAGGTTTTTGAAGCCGGGATACTGCTCCCACTGCACATGTGGCCGATGATGCCAACGAACAACGAGTCGGCGCTGAATTTCTCTGCAATCGCCATTGCCGGAGAACCTTCGCATTGATCATCTTCAGCCAGCAACTCTATTTTGAAACCAAGCAATTCTGCTCCCTGGTCTTCAAGAGCTAACTGGACGCCATTTTGTTCATCCAACCCGAGGTTAGCATAATCGCCAGTCAACGCTGCCGAAAACCCCAGGTGAATTGATTTACCTTTTGGAATGGTAATTGTTCCCCATTCATCTTCAGCAAATGCAGAGGAAACCAGAAGTCCCAAAGCCAACAGCATGAGTATCGTAAACACCTTTTTCATACAATATACCCTCCTATCAAGTGATACACCATTTTGGATGTGATGCAGATACCTACCTACACTCATCCCCCATTAAATACGCTCCTGTCAAATATCAGCCCATCTGAAAAGTTTTTCATAAAAATTGTCAAGACAAATTTGTTCTTTTTCATCTTGAGTGAAGGCAGTCACACTTATTCAACACAATCGTTATGATGAAACACAGGAGCTTGAGCTCTTACCTAATATAACATTCATGCACTTATTTCACAGATACGATCTGGCCGTCTGTGATTTTTTGTAAATCTTGTGGCGTTAATTTAAAAACCGCATGAGGGGTGCCGGCAGCCGCCCAAATTTCCTCATACCGGAGCAAATCCGCATCGAGATAGGTCTCCGGTTTTTCTGTATGCCCCAGCGGAGGAATTCCCCCGATGGCAAAACCGGTTTTTTCCCGGACAAAAGTCGCATCAGCCTTTTTAATGGGTTCAGCGACGAATTTCTCCAGGGTTTTTTCATTGACTCGATTTGAACCGCTTGTCAGGACGAGAATCGGTTTTCCTGAACGTGCTCCTTTGAACACAAGAGATTTGACGATTTGTCCCACTTCGCATCCGATTGCTTGGGCGGCGTCCCTGGCGCTTCTCGTGGAATCGGGTAATTCGATCACCTGACAGATAACGTCAAAAGCATGTAACGCCTCCTGAACCTTTCGAGCACTTGCGCTTAACGTGGTTGGCATAAACAACTCCTTTTGAATCGATATATGTGTTGGAAAGCACTGATGACTTTCTTGATAGGCAAAGCCAAGCCATCAAAGGAAGTAAAGCCTTAGCGTAAATAATGTGTGTATTCCTGTCAAACAAAGAATCTGTCGGGTGAGAAAAAAATTTGGGAAAAATATTGCTTGACCGTGCCTCTCCTCTGATTCAGAGTGAATTTCATCGAACCGGACGCATTTCACGAAAGGGAACACTGGATTTTTGCTTGTCGGGGAACAGAAAAATTATGCACTCGACATCGCTGTATACGCCGTAAAAAAAGGGGACGTTATGGAGAAGGCCACGCTCGATTGGGCCAATTTAGGATATGGGTACACCCGGACAGATGCGAGTTATATCTCGTTGTGGAAAGAGGGAGAATGGGACGCAGGTGTCCTGACCGGAGAGAACACCGTCACGATCAGCATGGGATCAACGGCCTTACATTATGGTCAGGAATGTTTTGAAGGGTTAAAGGCCCAAACAGCAAAAGATGGGAGCATTTTACTCTTTCGACCGGATCAAAACGCGAAACGTCTGAATATCAGCGCACGCGGAATTTTAATGCCGGAGATCCCGGAAGAAAAGTTTATCAACGCCTGTTTGCAAGTGATCAAAGCCAATTTGCGGTGGGTTCCGCCGTATGGAACCGGGGCCTCGCTGTATCTCCGCCCGTTTTTATTCGGACATGGCGATAATTTAGGGGCTACACCTGCTGACGAGTACATGTTTTGTGTCTTTTGCTCGCCGGTTGGTCCGTATTTTAAGGGGGGCTTACGACCGATTCACCTGTGCGTCTCCGAATATGACCGCGCGGCCCCACGAGGTACAGGAGCGTTAAAGATCGGCGGAAATTACGCCGGAGGATTGCGAATTCGGGCTTCTGCCAAAGACGCGGGGTTTGATGACTGTATCTTCCTGGATGCCCAAACCCGGACCTATATTGATGAGTTGGGCGGTGCAAATTTTTTCGGCATCACCCGGAACCGGACCATGGTAACGCCGGAATCACCATCAATTCTTCCCAGTATTACCCGGCGTTCTGTAATGGAAATCGCTGAAAAATACCTGGGCTTACAGGTTGAAGAACGGCCGGTCCCAATTTCAGAGATCGATGACATGGTTGAAGCCGGAGCCTGTGGCACAGCCGCGATTATTACCCCGATTGGAAGCATTTTCCATGGTGGGGCACGGCACACGTTTTATGGAGATGGGCAGGAGGTTGGGCCAATTACTCAACAATTATACGAGACGTTGACAGCAATTCAATGCGGTGAACATGAAGCGCCGGAAGGGTGGTTGGTCAAAGTGACCTGAAAGAAGGTGGGGGAATAATTATGAGATTTGCTGATCCAAAAAGCGATATTGCCTTTAAAAAATCTTTGGTAATGAAAACAAAAAAGAAATTTTGATCAGTTTTTTAAACGCCGTGTTAGACCTGTAAGGGCAGAAAGCCATTATAGATATTGAGATTCTCAATCCCTACCAGGCTCCGAAGCTGAAAGATTTAAAAGAAACAAACCTGGACATTCGCGCCAAAAATCAGGAGGGGATTACGTTCATTGTGGAGATGCAAGTTGAGAAACAAGTCTTTTTTGATAAACGCGCCCTCTACTATACGAGTAAAGCGTATATTTCCCAGATTGAGCGTGGGGACAATTATCCCCGTCTCAATCAAGTTATTTTTATTGGTATCATGGATTTCAGCATTTTCGAGGGGGCTGACTACCTTTCCAAACACCTGATCATGGATCAAAAGACCCTTCAGCAAACAATCAAAGATTTTGAATTTAACTTTATCGAATTGTCGAAGTTCCATAAACAGAGTGATGAATTGGAGTCCCCGGTCGATAAATGGGTATTTTTCTTCAAACATGCCGGAAATATCAACATAGTTCCCAAGCCCCTTTCTGAGACTCCCGAAATCGTTGAGGCATTTCAAGTCGCCGAGCAATACAACTGGACAGAGGAAGAACTCGCCGTTTATGATTATTGGGAAATGAAAGAAGCGGCTCGTAAAGATGCTATGGAGACGGCGGTTCGCGAAGCAACCGAGCAGGGCATTCAACAGGGCATCCAACAGGGGCAGCATAAAGAAAAAGTGCGTGTTGCCCAAAATTTGCCTGCTCTCGGAGTTGAAGTCGAAACCATTATTGAGGCGACGCAGTTGTCCCGGGAAGTTATCGAACAATTACGACAGTCGGTTTGACGGTCTCAAGGATTATAGTCAGCCATTTTTTAAACCTAATGCCCATTTTGCCTTATCAATTCTGACCGGTTGATAGGCTCTGAATCTGTCCAGCAAATTACGCGGCGAGTCCTCAATCAGGACAATCCTGCGATATTCGGTTTTGATAAACTGCTCCTCAATCGCATGATTCAGAAAGGTAAGAATCGGATCATAATAGCCGCAGATATTCAGGAAACCGCAGGGCTTTTCATGAATACCAAGTTGCGCCCAGGTTAAGACCTCAAAAATTTCTTCAACCGTTCCCAGCCCGCCGGGCAAGGCAATAAATCCATCAGAAAGTTCAGCCATCAGTGCCTTGCGTTCGTGCATTGAATCAACAACATGAAGGTCGGTAACGTCTCGAAACACCACTTCTTTTTCAGCGAGAAACTTGGGGATGACTCCAACGACTTCACCTCCATGTTCCATCACCTGCTGAGCGATCTCCCCCATCAGACCGACATTGCCGCCGCCATACACCAGCCCGATATGCTGAGCGACAAGTAATTGTCCTAATTGCCGGGCAATTTCACGATATTCTGGCCGTACGCCAGGGCTGGACCCACAAAATACACAAATTCGTTTCATACAGACTCCTTAATTTATGAATAATAACAATCGCGGATGAACGACTCCTACTCTCCAAAAACATATAAAGCAATTGCCAGCGTAAAGAGGCTGGCTGCCAGAACCCTTTGCACAGCAACAGAACGACTGATCTCAGGTTCTAAATAGGACAGTGCCAGTCCCCGTAAACTAATCAGTTTTGCCAGAAAAACGGAAATAATACCTCTGGTTGACTGGACGATATTACCAAAAATTGGACCTACAAGCTTAAAGGCGCTAAATAAACACATGTCAGACAAAAAATAGAGAATCGAAAAATAGAAGGCAAACTTCCAGGGAGTCACGGTTGTAAGCTTTCTTCTCTGCGGCAGCCCCAGGGCAAGCCCCATAACTCCGGCAGTGCTGTAAATGAGGCATGTCCCTAATAATACAGGACTTTTTACACCGGCCGAACTCAGTTCTCGGATGAGCACTGTCGCAAAGACATCTCCCAGCGCATAGCCGCTGCACGTTGTTAAAATTCCGAAAAAGCCTTTAAGTGAAATAGAATCGCCGGTAAAGTTGCTGAGAAACGTGGCTGCAAAACAGAGAGCGATCCCAATCCATTGCAAGGAAGAAATCTCTTTCTGCAGGAAAATCATGCTGGCAAAGGCCAGAATAAAGATTTTTAACGCCAGGAGGGGAGCGACTTGTGAAGGCGTTGCACGTTGTAACGTCAGGAATAAGATAAATTGCCCACCCATCCCAAAAAATATCGTACCGAACAGCGGGAAGAGCGTGACAACAGTGAGGGGAAATGGCGACCAGACAAACGGGAGGATGAGAACCGCCAGTCCCCCCATTTGCATTTGGGAGACAACTAACAAGAGAAACGAATTCTTTTCAACTTTTTCATAAAAAAGCCGGGAACAGAGATATGCAATCGAGACACCGCTCGCAGCAGCGAGTCCCAGCAACGTTCCGAAAAAAAATGGCATGGAGCAGAGCACCTTTCTATTTGATAATATGTCATTTTGTGAGAAAATTGGTTAAATCAGGGTAAAGTACAAAAAAGCCAGGTTCTGTCAAGCAATTTGTATATTGTCTCGAACTCCCCAAACGCATCGGCGCCAGTCCCTGATGAACACATAGGCCGCTCGCCCGCCTGATGTAATAAAGCCCACGAAATACTTGGAGTACTCCAGGCACTCGAAGTACTTCGTGGTTCTTGTTCCCAGGCTCCAGCCTGGGAACACGCTTGACCGTCGAAGCTGGAGCTTCAACCGATCGAACTGGACAGTTCGACTTACATATACTTTAGTGGTATGTGGTGTAATGTTGCTTGTGGATCGCGCAACCGTTCAGCTTTTTGATCAATCGAATATCCTTTCAATTCCGAAAAGTTGATCGGCGCATGAGTCAATAACATTTAGTACAAACTTGAATCTTTCCGACAAAAGTACGAGTACGATTATTTTGTCAAGACTGTAAACGTTCGTTCGATATACTCTCCGTTCTCATCCACCAACGTCAGGGTATGTTTGCCTGGCTCCGGGGCCAGTGCAACCTGGTGAATGTTCTTTGTCTCCCCCAGATATTGGCCGTCAAGATGCCAGTATATCACGGTGTGACTCTGCCGGTGCGCCGCTTTGAACACAGTTTTTCCCCGCTTTCCGTCCAGTTCAATCGGTATGTAGATGCGTCCGTTCTGGTCAGGATAAATCAGGGTAATGGCTGTGGGAGCCGCAGCCGGCAGCAGGTTCCGGCAATCAGTGCGGTAAGGCGGTAAAGGGTGATAATCGGCATGATTGCGGGTGTAATACCATTCGATGGCCGGCGGCAGTACGAACCATTTTTTCGAAGTGATTGCCGCCACCCGCTCACATTCGCTGTGTACCCGCCATCGTTGTGCAGTGTCGGTATGGATCAGGCGGCAGTAGGGGCATCGCTTCGAGCGCAGTCCGGCGCGAGTGCTGCGGATGATTTTGGTATGGGCGCAATTTGGCCCGGCCAGATACCCGCTCTGAGCGCAAATTGTAACCGACCCTAAATCTGCTTCTGGTTCTTGAAACCATTCATATCCATCCAGCAAACCGAACAGTTCAAACAGAATCGGGGCGGCGGCTGTGGTCCCGGTTAAGCCCGGACGCCCTTCTCCGTCGGCGTTGCCGACCCAGACTCCAACCGTGTATTGTGGGGTGACGCCAATCGCCCAGGCATCCCGGAAGCCGTAGCTCGTTCCGGTTTTCCAGGCAATTTTATGCGAGGAACTGAAATCCTGCCAGGCCCCTTCCACTCCGGGACGGGTTACTTCCAGCATCGCACTAAAGGTCAGCCAACAGGCCGCCGCCGAAAACGGATTGGAGGGAGAATGAGAAAAGGTCTGGTTTTTAGATGCAGAGGGAGCTTTTAAGATGTCCTGATCCACATAATACGGCATAAAAAACGCTGGTTGAGCAGGATTACGAGAACCATAATTATTGAGGTGGCGCGCCATGCTGGCGTATATACCAGTCAATTCCCAGAGGGTTCCCTCTGCTCCGCCAAGAATCAGGGTCAAACCATACTTCTCCGCAGGCCGGTGCAGGGTGGTCATTCCGAGGGTTTTTAAGAGCATGGAAAAACGGTCAACGCTGAAAGATTGCAGCAAACGTACGGCAGGAACGTTCAGGGAACGCGCCAACGCCATATAAGCCGGAACAGCTCCCCGATAAGTTCTGGAATAGTTTTTGGGAGCGAATCCTCCCATTCTGGTCGGCAAATCCGGAACAAGCTGTGAGGGGAGTAATTCTCCGGAATCCAGCATGGCGGCGTACAGAAAGGGTTTCAAAAGGCTGCCGGTACTGCGGGGCGCGGTGATAATATCAACGTAGTTCCCATGTTCATGGCTGCTCGAGTCAGGAATATTGCCAATATAGGCCAGAACATCGCCGCTGTTGACCTCAAGAATCAGCGCA
>Ga0256845_1002469_pt1 | contig 13387 bp, 6 predicted proteins | sample RiftiametaG_FD_189101 | JGI IMG/M metagenome (GOLD analysis project Ga0256845, IMG submission 189101) | Tube worm associated microbial communities from hydrothermal vent at the East Pacific Rise, Pacific Ocean - Riftia | ecosystem: Host-associated > Annelida > Integument > Unclassified ... | reverse complement strand
TGTCCTTCACTTAACCAGCCGTTTTCCATTTCCATGGTTTCAATCCGTTCCTGATAGCCCACGGCAATACGCCGTAGCACTTTCCAATCGAAAAACGGGCAGAACGTACTGATCCAGGTATTATAGCCGAGGGCCGCAAAGGCTTCGCCAATACACATCATATTGGCCTCAGCCACCCCGACATTCAGGGCGCGGCTCTTATCAACCCAGCCGACCCCGGCTTCAAGGCCGCTGGTTGAACTAAGATCGGCATCCACCGACGCCACGCGCGGGTCGCGGGCAAACACCTTCATGGCTGAGGTGATGACTTCGCTGGCGCTGTATTGTTTAGACAGATCAAAGGTTGGAAGCAGGCTCTCATCATAGGCGATGGTCACATTACGGGCGGGCGCTCGTTGGGTTTTCACCGGCCCCTGAATCGGCGTAACGTCTTTTTTCGGAATCACGTCAAGATTCATCTTGTGCGCCAGAGCGAAAAGCTGGCTGCGGAGTGCATCATCTTCGAGGCCTGCATATACTTCGAGAAATTCGGCGACTCGATGGCTGCGCTGATTTTTCTGGAGCCGGATTTCCTGGTCTGTCATCTCATCATCAAGATTGACCTTATGCCTGACCATAAAATCCGAGAATCCGCCATATCCTTTTTGAGTGTGACACAAAATCACAGTGGGGCGTCCGTCGCGTGGGGCAAATTTGAAGGTCTGTAAGGCTCCATATACCGGGTCATATTGGGTGGCGTCCACGTCCAGCACGCGCCAGCCAAAGGCCGTAAATTTGTCGTGCAGAGCAGTTAGCGGAAAAATAAGTTGTCTGGGATTATCGAGTTGACCGACATTGCTATCCACCAGCACACAGAGGTTATCCAATTTTTTGTGGCTGGCGTACATCGCCGTCTCCCAAATCGGTCCTTCCTGGAGTTCTCCGTCGCCCGTCATGCAGAACACGTCGAAGTTTGGGCTTTTTTTGCCGACAATGGCAAAACCCTGCGCCACCCCCATTCCCTGCCCCAAAGGGCCGGTCGAAATATGACATCCCGGCAGAAGCGGGCCGGGATGCCCATTCAAAAGACTTTCCTGTGAACGGGAATTTTTCAGCACCGCCCGGTCAAAATAGCCCAAATCAGCGTAAATTGACGCCATGCCTGCTACCGCATGACCTTTGCTCAGGACAAACATATCCTGCCCTAATTTGGTGGGCTGTTCAATGTCCAGGTTCATAAACCCGCCATAAAAAAGCGTTGTCAGTGGGATCGTGGCTGAGAACGCGCCTCCGATGTGAATGCCTTTATCAACAGCATCACGGCATTGTTCCAGGGTCATCAGCCGAATGTCGGAATCTTTGATTTCTAAGAGTTTTACCATCCCCTTTCTCAGGGTATGTTCAGATGTTCCAATCCCCCTCATTCTCTCTCCTCCATTAGTATGATTATCACTATGTGAAATTCGTTTTGTATGATGATAATCATATGAAAATATCAATATTCTCTGTCAAGAAAAAAAATGATGCGGGTTGGGGGAGATTCTTCAATAAATCACGAGTTGGGTTAACGAATGAAAAATTTACGGGAACGATGAATAGAGTTGAACCGGGAGGGATGCCGCAGATCGCTGAAAACGAAAATCTTCAGAACAGGGGGGATGAAAACTTCATCTTATGAGGTCTCCGTCTGCACCACGATTGCATCATTCTGGAGTGTGACCACGGCACAGCCGCCGTTCTCAAGTTGACCAAACAGGATTTCCTCGGCCAGGGGCTGCCGTACGGTTTCCTGAATGAGTCGCGCCAGCGGTCGTGCGCCATACATCTCATCATAACCATGTTTCGCCAGCCATTGTTTCGCTGGAGACTCAAGGGTCAGGCGAATATGTTGCGAGGCAAGCTGAACGTTCAGTTCATCAAGAAATTTCTCAACAATGTGTTCCATAATGTCCTGTGAAAGGGCATGAAAGAATACAATTTCCGTCAAACGGTTGCGAAACTCAGGACTAAAGAGGTTGTCAATCGCGTGTTTACTGGCGGATTCATCAATGTGCCGGTCAAATCCGATGACGCGTCGCCCCATCTCACGCGCACCGGCGTTTGATGTCATAATGAGAATTACATTGCGAAAATCCGCTTCCCGCCCGGTATTATCTGTGAGAGTCGCATGATCCATAACCTGGAGTAAAATATCAAAGAGATCGATATGAGCCTTTTCGATTTCGTCCAGCAACAGCACGCAATGAGGATTTTTACGAATCGTTTCCGTCAGCAAGCCTCCCTGATCGTAGCCGACATACCCCGGAGGCGCACCGATCAGGCGTGAAACCGCGTGTTTTTCCATGTATTCGCTCATGTCAAAGCGTTTGAAGGGCACTCCTAAACTCAGGGCTAGTTGTTTCGCTACTTCGGTTTTTCCGACGCCGGTCGGCCCGGCAAATAAAAAGGAGCCGATTGGTTTATCCGGCAGATTTAAACCGGCGCGAGACAGTTTCATGGATGAGACGACCGCCTCAATCGCCTGATTCTGCCCGAATACCTTCTGCCGCATCTTTTTTTCAAGCTCAGCAAGCTGGTCCCGTTCTGTTTCACCCGCTTTTAAATCTGGAATATTCGCAATTTGCGTGACGACTTCCTCCACATCGTCAACATCAAGAGTCTGCTTTTGCTGTGCCTCATCGCGGATTTGATTCAACGCACCGGCCTCGTCGATCACATCGATCGCCTTGTCCGGCAAAAAACGCTCGGCAATATGCTGAAAAGATAAACGCGCCGCACTTTCCAGCGCGTGATCCGTATAGTGAATCTCGTGGTACTCTTCAAAACGGGAACGCAATCCTTTCAGAATCGCGATTGAATCATCAACCGAGGCTTCAGCAATCTCAATCTTCTGAAAACGCCGTGCTAAGGCTTTATCATGCTCAAAATGCCGCCGGTACTCCTCGTGAGTGGTCGTCCCGACACAGCGGAGATTATCAGTATGCAAAGCGAGCTTTAAAAGCCCTGACGCATCCACTGAGGTTCCGGTCGTGGCTCCGGCGCCGACAATTGTATGAATTTCATCGACAAAGAGAATCGCTCCCAACCCGGACGATGCTTTATCATTATACTTCTTAATAGCCGCCAGGATTCCTTTCAACCGTTGTTCAAACTGTCCCCGGAATTTTGTCCCGGCCAGCAGGGAACCAATATCAAGCGCAAAAATCTTTGCCTCCCGCAGAATCTTCGGCACATCATTGTTCACAATTTTCTGGGCAAGACCTTCAACAATGGCGGTTTTCCCAACTCCGGGTTCTCCGAGTAAGACCGGATTATGTTTCAATCTGCGGCAGAGCACTTGAATAATGCGCCGCAGTTCATGCTCACGACCGATCAAAGGATCAAGCTTGCCCTGTTGCGCCATCCTGGTTAAATCAATGGCAAATGATTCAAGTTTCACGCCACGCTGCGTGGAAGGCCGGCCTTCCGGGTCTCCCCGTTCTTCTGGGGCGTCCAACTCGCCGGATGCCGCGCCATTTTCGTCTGGCAACACATCATCTTTCGCTATATCATGAGAGATGTAATTCAGAATATTCAGTCTGGTAATCCCTTGTTTTTTCAGCATATACACGGCATACGAATCCTGCTCAGGAAACATCCCGGCCAGCAGATCACCGATTTCCAGTTCACTTTTCCCTGAGACCGCAACCTGATTGACTGCCCGTTCCAGCACCCGGCGGAATCCCAGCGTCTGCACAGGTGAGCGTTCAGCTTCAGCGTCTTTGGAGTCTGAGGAGGCCGGGGAGCCGGGTAATTCAGGAACCTGCTCATTGAAAAAACCGACCAGCTCTTTTAAAAGACTATCAACATCTCCCCCGCACTCCCAAACAATAGTACTGCCAATATCGTGCTGCAAAACAGTGTAGAGGAGGTGTTCGACCGTAATATATTCATGACGACGTAAAATGGCTTCACGAACCGCTGCATCAACAACCGATTGAACTTCATGACGACTCATAGGATGTGGAAATGAGCGAAAGTTCAAAGTACTTAACGTTAGATACACTTTGAACTTTCGCTCACATGTATATTACGCAGGTTCTGCCACACATTTTAACGGGAAGCGGTGTTCCTGCGCCAGGGTGCGGGTTTGCATCGCCTTGGTTTCTGCAATGTCCCGAGTATATGTACCAGCCACGCCCTTTCCTTTCTGGTGGACGTCCAGCATAATGCTTTCTGCCGCCGGTTTGGGATGGTGGAAAATCGTTTCTAAGACATACACCACAAACTCCATCGTGGTATAATCATCATTATATAAGATAACATGATATGCTTTGGGTTGCTTTACATCAATGCGATCCCTTGTGAGCACATCGCCCTCAAATTCATAATCTATTTTACTCATAAAAATGTCCTGCAATCCTTCACGCGCCTAACATCGTAATTTGTCAAGAATAAGCCCGATAAATTGAGAATCTTTCGCGCGAAACGCCCAACCCAGGTGCGTCAGGCATTGAGCGCAATGGGCGTAACGCCAGGAATACCCGGAAAACCATGAAAAAAAATGAGTTTCTTCGCCCGCGATGATACAGCCTTGCGCGGCTGCAAAACACCCAATCGTGAAAATATACCCATGCGGATTCGCAAAGACGTGCTGATGACGTTCATCAACACGAATCCGATCATCAGGCCGCGTAATGGGATGTTGACATGTCGCACACCGAAAAAATCGCTTTTCTTCATGATCCTCAGCATCATCGGCATCCGCTTCCCGGTCAAGCATATAATCCGGCAATTTTTCAATCTTCAGACAAAGCAGTGGTCCCCGGGACTCACGAGGCGGATCAAACATACGAAGGCATGATGCGACTCCATTAGGATACCTATAGATAGCGTTCATCGTGGCAAAATCCCTCCCGATCCTTTTGCTCTGAACAGTCCTCTCTTGTCAAACTCTTTTACAAGGTTAAAAAAAATCGTACTCTTTTGACTCATCGAACAATGCTGGTTACTGGGGGAGGAGCTTACGAGATCACTTCGCAAAATGGACTTCATACAACATGACCGATGACACGACGAAAAAATTGTTCGGCTTCCGGGGGAACGGACGTAAAAGACACACGGAAAATCAGGGGAGAGTGTGAGCACACATCAGTAACCTTGGCATACACATTTTCTACGAGGCAGACGTGATGCTGATCGAACACGGAGATTTTGAGATTCGTCAATTGACGGCAGGCGCGTTCGGCTTCGATTTCAGCTTCGGTTTCCCGGAGTTTCATCATTGTACCCGCGTAAAATTCCTTTCCAGCATGTTTTTCTTCCACAATCGTGAATTCAATGGGGATTGGTTTGGATAATGCGACCAGTTTAACCACACGCTTCTGAGGCAGAAAAATGTTAAAATTCCCTCCAATCCCGCTGACGTCATAGATCGTAACCGGCTCTTTGACCCCTTTGGGCATCACCTCCAACGAACGGTCGAGCCGCAGATAATCGCCGCAAGCCCGGCGGGTTTCATCGGAAATCAAAATTTGCCCGCCAACGGTGTAGGATTCGATCCGGGCGGTCATGTTCACATTGTGACCGACCAGGCCATACTTGCTCCGTTTGTGAGAGCCGAGATTGCCGATGACGACCTCGCCGGTATGAACGCCGATCCCGATCTCAATTGTGGGGAATCCTGCTTCCTGGTTCCGCCGGTTGACCTCTTCCATTGCCAATTGCATGTCCAGGGCGCAGGCCACTGACCGTTGAGCGTCGTCTTCACGTTGGATCGGCGCGCCAAACATCACCAGAATCCCGTCGCCAATAAACTCGTCAATCGTCCCCTGATACTGGAAAATAATATCGGTCATCACATCGAAATATTGATTCAGCATTGCTACGATGTCTTCAGCGGACAAACGTTCGCAAAGTGCGGTGAATCCGCGTATATCCGTCATCATAATTGTGACCGTGTGCTGTTCCCCTCCTAATTTCATCCCATCCGGCGTTTCCAGGATCGTCTGCACGATTTCTTCCGAGAGATAACGTCCAAAGGTCTGTCGAATCAGGCGATTGCTTTGCTGAAGACTGGTGTATAAACGGGCGTTTTCAATGGCGGTCGCGGCGGCTGAAGCGATCGGCTCCACAAACCGCAAATTGTTGTCGCTAAAGTGATTGATGGCCGGATCAACAACGTTCAGGACGCCGATTATCCGCCCTGACACCAGGAGCGGCGTACTGAGCATCGAACGCGGCCCCTGCGCGTCCGGCTGATTGCCGCTGTGATGATGGCGGTGATCGGCCAGAATATCAGGACAGACGACACTTTCTCCATGCAGCGCGACCCAGCCGGTAATTCCTTGGCCGGACGGAAGGCGCAGCCCGATCAACTGCTCGCGTCCCGGTCCGATCATTTCTTGACAAACCAATGCGTCGGCTTCTCCATCAAGCAACCAGATCGATATTGAAAAAGCGTGTAACACACGCTGAATTTCGGTTAAAGTGGTGTGTAACACCTGTTTTAAATCCAACGAGGAACTGAATAAGCGGCTGATCCGATTGACCAATGCCAGTTCACGGTTTCGCTGCTGCATCCCTTGTAAATACTGCCGTAAGGCCAGTTGCGTTGCCACCCGCGCCAACACCTCTTCAGCCTGAAAGGGCTTGGTGATGTAATCCACGCCTCCTGCTTCAAAGGCTTTGACCTTATCGAAGGTGTCATTCAAAGCGCTGAGAAAAATAATGGGAATGTCGCGTGTGGCGTCCTGCGCCTTGAAGCGACGACAGACCTCATACCCGTCCATCTCCGGCATCATAATATCCAGTAAAATCAGATCAATCGCTTCGGTCTGCGCTACTGCTAACGCATGTTTGCCGCTGGGGGCCGGACGCACTGTGTAGCTCTGATCGCTCAACAGTCCCACCAGTAACCGTAAATTGGCGGGAGTGTCATCAACCACTAAAATATTAGCGTTCGTTGTCATGACGATGGACGTTCCTCCTGTAAAACACTTAACATTTGTTCATACTGGAAATTATCAGCCCATTCTGTCAATATGTCGGCGGTGGAGGGCTGATAGGTGCGAATATCGCTGATGACGCGGTCGATCAGATCCAGGTCACTGTGCTCGACGGCGTATTGCAGTTGTTCGGGCAAATCCGGCGGCAACTGTGCCAATGCCGCCGGGAGATTTTTAATGTCCGGAGTGGCGGCATCAAGCCGTATGTCCTCCTCATACACAAACCGAACGCCAAGATGTTTGGTCATTAACTCAAAAATATCATACTCCCGAAAAGGTTTGCGCAGAAAATCATCGTAGCCCGTGGAGATCGCCACCGCCCGTTCCTCTTCCATCATGCTGGCCGTAGTAGCGATAATCTTGGTGTTTGGGGTTTGGGGGATCGGGTTTTCAGGCGTTTCATTCCTCATTTGTCGTTCTTCATGCCTGATTCTCTTTGTGGCTTCGTAACCACTCATGATCGGCATCCGCAGGTCCATCCAGACCAGGTGTGGTCCCCACTCTTCCCAGACCCGAATGGCCTCCTGTCCATTCTCGGCTTCCTGCACCTCAAACCCCAATGGACTCAATAATTTGACCAATAACAGACGATTCATCGGTTTATCATCGACCACTAAAATACGATAACGCAGCTGCCCCGGTTCCAGCGCCAGGACTCGATGGGATTTGGCCTGAACGGCCTGCATCTGTTCCCCGGCGAGGCATTCGGCTTTGATGTCAAACCAGAACGTCGTGCCCTCACCGACCTGACTCTGCGCCTGTATCTCACCTCCCATCAGTTGCACAAATTTGCGGCTGATCGGGAGTCCTAATCCCGTCCCTTCCTGGGATTGCTTGCCGCTGGAGGTCTGCTCAAAGGCCTCAAAGAGCTGCCCCATCTCTTCCGGCGCAATGCCTGCCCCTGTGTCTGACACTGAAAATTGAAGATTGACGCTTGAGTCTTGCGGCTTGTTCTGGATGACGTCAGACACGTCATCCGCGTCAGACCTGAGTTTCACCTGAACCGTCACCCCTCCCTGTTGCGTAAATTTCAGGGCATTATTCAGCAGATTAATCAGCACCTGCCGCAGTTTCAATTCATCCGTGCACAACGTCAGCGGCACATCTGCGGCGCGTTCGAACCTCAGATGCAATTGCTTATCATCGGCTTTCAGGCGGAACATGTCTTCCACATCATTCAACAGACGACCAAGATTGAAGCCATGCGGATTGAGCGTCATGCGGCCGGCTTCAATCTTGGCGAGGTCCAGCACTTGATTGATCAGGGTGAGCAGATGGTCACCGCTGCGGATGATAATGCTGATGAATTCCAGTTGTTCCTGATCCAGATGCTGCCCGCGCACCAGTAATTGCGCGAACCCAAGAATAGCATTGAGGGGCGAGCGCAGTTCATGGGTCATGTTGGCGAGGAACGCGCTTTTAGCTTGGTTAGCTGCTTCAGCGGCCTCTTTTGCCTGGGCCAGTTCTGCCGTTCGTTCCCGAACTTTCTGTTCCAACGTCTCGTACAGAGCGGCATTCTCGAGAGAAATGGCAATTTGAGACGACAAAATACTGAGAGTCTCTATCCGTTCGGCCGTGAACACGTGGGTACTCACATTATTTTCCAGATACACAAGCGCCGTCAGGCTATCCTGATGAATAACAGGATAGCAGCATACCGACTTGACCGCGTGTTTGCGAATATATTCATTATACGAATACTCGTCACGTTCTCCCGCATTATCAATTACAAGAAATTTGCGCGTCCGAATCACATAATGCACCACTGGCAACGCCACAGCGTCTGCGGTGTCTAAGGCCTCAGCTTGCAAGACTTCGATCTTTTTTGAGGCGGCGTGGCCTTGTGCTTCAATGGTGAATGTACCAGTATTATTCTTGATAATGACAGCATACTGTGCGCCGGAATTTTCCATCAGAATCAGCAGCATCTTTTTGAGCAGGTTATCTAAATGGACTTCCTCTGCAAGCGATTGGCTTGCTTTCACGATACTCGTCAAATCCAACAACGAGGACGCTGTCGAACGGGATGATGATTCATCTTCCCCAAGTGCCTGAACGGGTCGGGTATGTTTCAAAGAAAACTGCGGATAAGCCTTTTCCAAATGCAGGCAGACTCCGAACGCTTCCCAACGTGCATAACAGTCATAGGCATTTTGCGCATAAAATTTGGCAAGATGGTTTTTATTGATTGTCAGATAATAGTGAGCCGCTAATTGCCATGCCAAGGCTTCATCACTCAGAAAGCCGTTATCTTTTGCTCCGAAGATGGCTCTATCGTAAAGTTCTCTGGCTCGTTCGTCTTTTCCATAAAGGCGCATTCTTTCAGCTTCCACCAAATCAAATTTATGTTGAAAATTTTCAGGACAATTTTGGGCCCAGTTTTTCATTTTCTTTTGATTCTTGCTGACTGTTTTCAAGAATGTTTTTTGTACGTTAATATCACACAGTTGGAGAGAAATAAGTGAAATATAAAAATAACTCACCGCATAGTAATACGACCCTTGATCGGCCATCATGTGTGCCTCGACCTCATCTAAATACGAGCGGGCAAAACGCAGATCACAATACACCAGACATAAAAATATTTTGTTGGTATAGAAGTTGAATATATTGGCGGAATCATGCCCTTCACGCAGTTCCCTGAGGTCACGCTCTTCATCAAAATATTGACCTGTGATGAAGCACGGCTCTTTGGAAAGCGTCACAAGATTCTCAGAGGTCTGGAGAAACAGGGCAAAGAATTTTATAGGATTCTGTTGATTTATTTTCTGTAACGCCGCTGCCCTGGAGAGTTGTGTCTTTTTCAATTGCCGTAACGGTCTATTCGTGTAAAAAGCCAGAAACCCATTCACAAGACCGTAGGCGGCGTATTCCAGATCGCCGCACTCCATCCCTTTTCTGTACACCTTTTCCATGGACGGAATGAGCGAGTGCAATTTCTTCTTCCACACGAAAATGATATAATTCGTTAAAAAGAGGGCTTTCACCTGGAGGTTGAGGGGGGCGTCAAACCGGGTAAAGACCTGTTGGGCCAACTCGGCAAATTCGAGCGCCTGATCGGCTTTGTTCATAACCGCCAATATGATGCTATACCCCACATAGTCGTTTCCGGAATACACAGAATTGCCGTATTTGACAGCAATCTTCATAAATTTTAAAGAGATGACAGGCAGTAAGTCGGGCAGCGCCAGAAACACACAACTCCCCAGGGTATCGAATATTTTGAGGATCGCGAGTTGTTTTTTATCGGTCATCTCCGGTAAGTTGGCAAAAAACGTTGTATTTTTGGTTCCTATCACCGTCTGAGTTCGGATAAACTCTTTTATGATATAGAATTTGTTCGGGTACATGGGAATCTTCAAGCCAAGCCGCGCTAAGAGCTGTACGCCGATTTCAACGGCCTCTTTAAATTCAGATCGGGCGCGATATGAATTGATCAAGGTGACATGGGCTTGAATGGTCTGTAAAATATCGTGAGCATAGCGGACGATGCTGCGGACATATTCTTCTGCTTCATCATATCGGGCGGTCAAATATGCCAGTTCGGCAAGTTCATTATAAATGTGCAGCGTCAAGTCATACTCTGTGGCCCAGGAATTGTTCTCCAACAGGTTCTGTGAAATTTTTATATAGGTGTACGCTGATGGATACGCCGTGAATGACTTGGCTTTCAGGGCGGCGCGCAGATTCAATTCAGCGAGTTGTTTTCTGTCTTCTGGGCGCGCCAATTCATCTTTCCCATGGTTGATCTGGTTCACGACCTCCACAATTCTGTCCTCCAACTCGTGCTGCTCAAAAAATCGGACGAACAAGTGACCGATTTGGACGTGAAAATCGTTTCTGTCGTTGGTTGGAATCGTCGCATACACGGCCTGCTGGATTCTGTCGTGAACAAACATGAAATGCCGGGCATCGCGAGGGACTATCAGGTTTTCAACCAGTGCCGGTTCTAACGCCTTGTGGCAAAGGCGTTCCTCTTGTTGAGCCAGAATCGCCACAATGTGGGTATCAAACCGATTCCCAATACACGCCGCCATCTTTAACATATCCTGGGTGGCGTGTGGCAAACGTTGGACCTTGTTGATCAGCAAGGTCACAACGTTATCTGTCATACTCTGGGTCTCAATCGCTTCAACGTTCCAGGTCCACTGATGCTGTTGAAAATCGAACGTGAATAATCTTTCTTCATACAGATTTTTCAGAAACTGAACCGTGAAAAATGCGTTTCCCAGGGTTTTGGAATACACTAAATCCGCAAGTTGCCGAACATCTGCTCTCCCTACGCGAAACGTATCAGCCACCAAATGCCTGACATCATGCCGGGTAAGATTCTCTAAGCGGATTTTTGAGACCGGGAGGGCTTGGGAATGTTCAAACTCCTGGACCGCGGCACTCGTGATTTCATCATCACGGTACGCGAGTATGCAGAACAGATAATGGATTTCTGGGTCGCTGAGGAGCATTTTCACCAGGGCCAGAGACGCACTATCAGCCCATTGCCCATCATCAATAAACAGGGTAAGCGGATGGTCATCCGTGGCAATCGCCCGGATAAAATTACTCCAGACATAATGAAAACGGTGTTGCGCCTCTTTTCCTTCGAGTGGCGGAACCTCCGGTTGTTCACCGATAATGAGCGCGATGTTGGGAAGTAGACCTGTCAACACCCTCCCGATATTTCCGACAGCCTCCTGGATGACATGTTTCCAGTGCTGTAATGTTTCCTCATCTTCTTTGAGAATGAGATTGGCAAAATCGCTGAACGCTTGCACCAGGGCGCGATATGGTATGTTTTGGTGAAATTGGTCGAACTTTCCTTCGAGATACATGCCGCCCTTTTCGCTTAATGGCCGATGAATTTCGTGGACCAGTTCTGATTTTCCTACCCCCCCTGCCCCGGAAAGTAACAACAATGCTTTTGCGCCTTGGCTGACATGATCGCAGATGTCATAGAGTTGTTGGATCGCTTCTTCGCGGCCATAGAGTTTTTCGGGAATCGTCAAACGACCGGAGAAATCCTGGGACCCCGGTTCAAATCCGTCAAGAGGCTGCGAGCGGCGAAGGGCGGCAGCGAGAAACTCCAGGTCATGCTGGAGTCCGAACGCCGATTGATAGCGGTCTTCGGCATTTTTAGACAGTAATTTGACAATAATATCAGACAACGCCTGGGGGAGGTCTGGATTGAGTTGGTTCGGCGGAACCGGCGTTTTTGCGATATGGGCATAGATGAGTTCCAGTGGGGCATGGCTCTCGAAAGGCAAGCGGGCGGTAAACAGTTCATACAGCACCACGCCCACAGAATACAAGTCCGTGCGATAATCCACGCTTCGGTTCATGCGTCCGGTTTGTTCGGGCGAAATATAGGCCAGTGTACCTTCGATATATTTGGGATTTGCGAGATATGGCGTTTTGAGCGTGTATTTTGTCGCAAGTCCGAAATCAATAATCCGGATTTCTTCGTGTTCATTGATCAAAATATTGTGGGAGTTGACGTCTTTATGAATAATATTGTGCTGATGAATATGGCCGAAAATATGCGCGATGGCGCCCGCGATTTTAAGACGGGAGAGGATATGAATCTTACCCGCCTGTTCCGCGATAAAGTGTTGCAAGGTCTGACCAGCAAAATATTCCAGAATCAGACAATGCTGTCCATCTTCTTTTTCTATGTATAAAGCCTTCCGCACTCCCGGAATGTCTTCTACATCCTTCGTCAATTCGTATTCAGCATTAAATTGAGTGATTTTGTTTTCTGTAGGGTAATCTGAATTGAGTACTTTGATAATGACGTCTTGGTCAACCTGTTGATGGCGACCTTGATAAATGAGTGAATATTGGCTTTCATAAATTTTTTGAATACGTTCTGTTTTCATCAGAAGGAGAGAGACATTGTGTCCGGGTACCCGTCATACCAGAACGCCCATTCTCAGACATTTCAGGAGTTACACAACATTGATTGTGCAATTGCACGAACTCCCGTATTGTAGTTTCCCGGACTGTGTTATAAACATGATGTATCACGACAATTTTCAGGGGGGTGCGACACCCGCCCCCAGTAAAAGTCATCCCACCGATGAATCGGTGGGCTATAATCATGATGTCCCTCCGGGACGACACCACGCGCAACCCGTCTCCCCACCTGGCTTATGTCGTGCGGGTAGCCATGTATGATTATGGAGACTCCTGCCAGAACCGCCTCATGATACCACCTTCACCACAAATTGATTGCGTCCTTGTGCCTTCGCCCTGTAGACGGCTTCATCGGCGATAGCAACACACGTATCCGCCGAAACTGTCTGATCCGGTATTGTGCAAACAATGCCCATGCTGCACGTAACAGACGAACTCACAGTTGATCGCGCGTGAGGGAGATGTAATTGCCAGAGGGTATCCTGAACTCTTTGAGCAACCTGTTCGACCCC
>Ga0256845_1002468_pt1 | contig 13387 bp, 12 predicted proteins | sample RiftiametaG_FD_189101 | JGI IMG/M metagenome (GOLD analysis project Ga0256845, IMG submission 189101) | Tube worm associated microbial communities from hydrothermal vent at the East Pacific Rise, Pacific Ocean - Riftia | ecosystem: Host-associated > Annelida > Integument > Unclassified ... | reverse complement strand
TTTTGCCACGGGCTGCTAGAGCAGCCCGCGGCAAAACCCCTCACTTGAGAGGGGGCACCACAGACTGCTGGAGCGGCTAATTGGACACGGGGCCCGAGGCCCGTAGATGCAGCGCGTAGAGCAGGCCTCGGTCCGAGGTCGCGTAGACCCGATCCAAGACCGGGTCGAAGATCGGCTGTCCGCTGCTCCCGCTGCCGTTGAACAGGCGCAGCAAGAGCTCCCCGCTGCCGGTCTCGTAGGCCAAGATCCCCAGGTCCGAATGGGCGACCACGACCGTGTCCCCGACGACCAGGGGGCTCGCCAACGCCCCCGGATCGAGCTGCTCGTGCCAGCGCACTCGCCCGTCCTGCTCCAGCCCAAAGATCCCCTCGAGGGAGCTCGCGGCCACGATCACACCGCTGGGTGACCCGACCACGCTGCCCACGGCTCGAATGGGTGTGTTCCAACGCCGCGCGCCGTCTTCCATGGCCAGCGCAAACACGCCGCTGCTCTGGTTGGCGACCACGATCTCGCCCCGGTCGGCAGCGATGAGGGGCGTCGTATCGACATCGACGAACAGCTTGTTGCCCCGCACTGGCGCGAGTGACTCCACCCAGCGAGCCGCCCCGCTGGTCGCGTCGAGAGCCACGACCTTGCCGTCGGCGAAACCCGTGTACAGCGTCCCCGAGTCTCCGGCGGCCGCGTCCACAGGCGGAAGATAGGCCAGTCCCGCCCGGCCGAAGACTGTGAAGTCCTTCTGAAACTCGCCAGCGTACTGCCACACCCACTCCCCCGTGCGCGCGTCGAGGGTGAACACCTCATCCCGCGAGTTGACGAAGTGAACGACCCCCTCGCCGACCACGGGTGCCTCTCGGATCAGGCCGGAGGTGTGGTAGCGCCAGACGACCTCGTGGGTCTCCAAGTCGAGGGCGATCAAGGTCCCGTCGTCGGTCCCGACCAGCATCCAGTCCGGTTTGTCCGTCGACTTGGCGAGGCGCACAGAACCGCCTTCAGCCTCATCCTCGGCCACCGCGAGCACCGGGATCGCGCTGACTCCCCCGTGCAGGGTCGTCTCCCACACGACCTCGCCGTGCAGGTCGTCGATCGCCATCAAGGTACCGTCGCGGCTCCCGATATAGACGAGGCCCCGGACAGGGTCGGCCGCGGCCGACCCGTACTCCTCCGTGGAGTAGCGAAATTTTTCGGGGATCGTGAACTCGAAGGTGAAGTCCACTTCCCACAGCACCCGGGCTGCGTCGGCCTCTGGCTCGTGAATAAGCACGGTGTGCCCCCCCACGCCACAGGCGGCGGGACCCGCGATGAGGGCCGAGACCCCGAGAATCAGCGCACCGAGCAGACCCGGCGCGCGTCGAACGTAGTGGGTGCGGGCGTTCAGGGTGCGCACGAGGGCTCCGGCAGACAGACTCGGGTGGTCAACGCATGCCCGGCATACCGGTGCTCGGTGGCGTCGCCAAACGGGCAGCAAACTCGGGATCGAGGAGCTCGACCCGATCGCGGATCAGTGGGGTCGCCATGACCTCCAGTGGGAACTCTTCAAAGAAGGTCTGATAGACGGCGAGCGCGTCGTCCTTGCGATCGAGCGCCTCGAGCACGCGGCCTTGGTGATACAGCGCCATGTGCCGATAGAAGTCCGAACTGCGGGGGGCGAGGGCCTCGAACGCAGCCAGCGCGGCATCGAGTTCACCCTCGGCCTCGAGCGCCAGGCCCTTGCCCTCGAGCGCCAAAAAACGCAGCGGGTGGTCTTCGTCGACCTCCGCGAGGAATGTCGTGTACTCCTCACCCGCGGCCTCGAAGTCCCCTTGGCGCATGGCGAAGGCCGCGGCGACCAAGGTCGCATCCTCTGCGACACGATCCCTGCCTCCGGACTTGGCCGCCTCCAGCGACTCGATGACCGCGGCGTTGCGCTCGTCTTCGTCGACGAAGATCGGATAGGGCGAGCGCTCGATGAGCTCTTCCTTGCCCTCTCGCTCGTCCATCGGGATCACCTGACCACGAACGATCGCAGCGGTCGCCGATTTCAGGGTCCGAGCAGCCTCGGCATCGGCCACCTTCCCCCGCTTGTTCATGCCGACCCCGCCGGCGATCACCAGCAGAAAGAGGACGATCCCACCAATGACTAGCTTCGGCGTATCGACGAACTGTCGGCCGGCCTTGCGAACGCCACGCTGAAAACCATCGTCGGCCTGCTCGGCCTTGACGTTGGCTTTGCGTTTTTTTCGGCTCCGGTTCCAGCTCGGCAGCTCGGCGCGCTCCCCCGGCGCTGCGGGGTCGCCCGCAGGGGCACCATCGTCTGTCTTGGCCAGCGCCTTCGAAGACGTCGAGGTGTCCTCGTCTGCGCCCTTCGCCGGCTCGGCCGGCATGAAGTCGAGGTCGTCGCTCACGGCTGGCCTGTCTACAAGACCGACCCGCGCCTGTCTACCAACGCCAAACTCACCCGCGACCGACAAAGCCCGGTATGCTGGAGATGGTGGGGGCCGACACAGTCGTGCAGCGCCGCGCTCACGGGCGCCGGTGTCTGATCCTGGCTCTGTCCTGTGCCGCCTGGGGACCGGGGGACGCGCAGCCCACGCCAGATCCGACCCCAGACGAGCACGCGACCTCACCCGCCGATCCCTTCCTGCTCCCGATCCCGCGCGATCCAGACGACGCACCGTTCGCGGATCCCCCGAACAACCAGCTGCGCCAGTGGAGCGCGGGGCGGGCCCGGCCCCTGACCCGCTCGTTCAGCGACCGCCACCGGGTCCAGCTGACTGTCGCGCCGACCTACGCCGCTTTTCGGGTCGCTTTTCTGGGCCGCGGATCGGGCCCTCTGCGGGGTGGCGGCGCGGAGCTCGACCTCGATCTACGCCTGCTCCCCTGGCTGTTCCTGCGCGCCTTCGCCAGCCACACCACACACCCCGTGTCCTCCGAGGCCAGCTTCGACGAGGAGGAGCAGTCGACCGTGCCCCTGGCCGACGGGGGGCTCATCCAAGCGACCGACACGGGCCTGTCCCTGGTCTACAACCTCGATCTCGGGCGCTTCGTCCCACGTGTGGATGTGGGTGCCGGGCTCCTCTTTGTCCGCTCCCCCAGTGGGCCTCTCGACGGACAGTGGGGCGGCTCGTGCCAAGCGGACGGAGTCTGTGACCTGGGCCTCGACTGTCGCGCCGACGACCGATGTCGCCCCCGCCCTGTGTTCGAGGCTCACGCAGGCATCGCTGTCGACCTGCTCATCGGCCAGCGCTGGGCCGTGGGCGCCGGGGTCCGCTACTACGCCCTGATCTCGGCGCTCGCGGACCTCCCCGTCTATATCGCCGCCAACGTCCGACTCTCGGCTCGCTTCTAACGCGCAGAATTGAAGACGCCCCCGCGGTCGAAGACCACCGGGGCGAAATCTTGGGCGAAATCGCCGAAGGGCGAGGAGCTCAGCCGCCGATGCCGGGGCAGTCGACCTGCGGGAAGTCGGACAGGGAGCAGGTCGCCGAGATCGAGGTTCCACCGGGCGCCGGGAAACCGGGGCGACGGGCAACCTTGAACTCGAGGTTGTAGTTGGCGTCCAGGCACTCCTCCGACATGTCGTCGCCGAGGTCCGCCGTCTGACCGCCGATGTCCACCAACAGCACGTAGCAGACGTTGTCCTCATCCGAGGGCATGGCGTAAGTGTTGGTGTCGGCGTCGGTGACGTAGCCGTTGGCATCCTTGGCGCACTCTTCAATGCGCGAGGAGTCCTCTTCCGGTGCGTTCTCTTCAACGGTGCACTCGGGATCGACGATGTCGGTCGAGGCGTCGTTGTCCTTGATGCACTGCGCGTAACAGGCCGGCTGGATCTGGTCCTTGATCCGGTCGGCGATCGCCTGGAGAGCCGGCTGGTAGTTCTCGTTACACACCGAGAACATGTTGTTCTGAGTGAAGGCGTTGGTGAAATCGCGCAGGCGGACCGGGGGCACGGCCTCTACGAACTCGTCACCCGGGACATCCGGATCCTCGAAGGGATTGGGCGCCGTGCAACCAGGCCCGATGCCGAAGTCCTCTTGAAAGTTTGGGTTGGTCGCGCTGACGTCTCCGTACAGGGCCTGACCTTCGTTCGAGACCCCACCGATGAGGGCGACGATGACCTCTTGATCGGCGTTGATGTCCTTTTTGTCGTCCTCGAGCCCCTGCACCAGGCCGATGTAGCGATCCATCGGATGCAGGACTGCCGCCGCGGGATCCTCGGTCAGGTTACCGTTGACGTCCTTGTTGGCAGCGTCGCAGGAGTCGTAGCTGGTCGGGTCGGATCCGGTGCACTCGACTCCGGCGTTCCAACACAGCGCGGAGCTCGGGAAGGTCGCGGTCGGGTCGGCCCAGAACACCTTGTTGCCGTCCTGGCTGAAGATGTCGGACCAGTCCTTGTTGTAGGAGCAGTCGGCCTCATCGGTCACGAACACGATGGCCAAGATGGCGCTGCTGCGCAGGAAGCCGTAGTTGGCCTCCTTTGCCGAGACGGCCCGGACCAGCGAGAGGTACATGGACTCGAGCTGCGACTCGAAGCCACAACCGTTGATGCCCTGGGGACCAAAACAGCGGAACGCGTCCGTGGTCGACGTCGTCTCCGGGATGTTCTTCTTGCCGTTGATGTTCTCGAGCCACTTCCGAGGCACCGGGTTTGGATCGACGTCGGTGGTGGTCGGGAGAATCTCGAGCGCGGCGGCGTCGAGGTCACAGATGTCGGTGCACGCGAGGTCTTGGACATCGACGTCGCCGAACTGGAACTCGTTGAGGCGGGTCGTGCACGAGCTCAGCACCAGGTTGCCGCCCTCAGGCGTAGTCTGCGCGGGGGGGCACCAGGGGTTGCCGTTGTCCGAGGTGGTGACGCCGAGCCGGTAGTTGGCCTTGACTTCCTCGGCCTCGAGGACATCGACGAAGGCGCCGAAGTTGGCCGCCAAGTTGGCTTGCTCTTCACCCATGGAGCCCGAGTTGTCGATGACGAACAAGATGTCGACATCTTTGTTGACGTTGATCTGGACCTCGCGCTCGTCTTCCTGGCCCTTTTTGAGCTCGACGGGCTTGAGCGGGTGATCGAGGCAACCGGCGACCGAGGTGATGGCCAGCGCGCCGGCGAGGAGGACAAAGGTGGATCCAAGCTTGGACATGGGGGTTCTCGCTCTCGGGGGGTTCTCAGGACCGGGCGGGACCGGGGAGTCGGGTCCGCTCAGCTCGCCTTGCATATCAGCAAGGTTGAGGCCAACACGTTCTCACAGTGATTCAAGGGGGTAAAGCCATCCCTGCTCGGAATTAGGCGTCAACTCTGTTGGCGAGACACGTCGATTTTGCCAACCCTGCGCGCAGCTCCGAAAGACAGACGCCAGGTCAGCTGCGCCAGGCGGTAACTTGCGAAACTCGCGCAAGCCCGGTCCCCTCCGACCACACCTGCGGCAGCTCGAACAGATCCGCCGGTCGGCCCGGCCAAACCAGTCCGATCCTGTCCGAACGAATCTGATCAGGATTTCCGGGACGAGTTCCCGCGCCCGCGCCCCCGCACGACGATCCGCACCGGGACGCCCCGAAGGTGCCAGCGGGTTCGGATCCTCCCGAGCAGGTAGCGCTCGTAGGACGGCGCGAGGCAGCGCCCGTGGTTGGCCGAGATCACGATCAGCGGTGGCTCGCTCTCGGCCTGAGTCGCGAAGTACAGGCGCACGGGCTTGGCCCGCCACATGGGTGGGCTGTGGTCGGCGACGGCGGCCTGCAGCTCCTCGTTCAAGGCCGCCGTCGGGATCCGCTTTTGCAGCGCCTTGGAGGTGCCCACACACGCGTCGAGGAGCTCGTCGAGATTGTAGGCCCGGCCGGTACCCGCATCCCGGGTCTTCCCGACGACCGAGGACTTGATGATGAACGGCCGCTCCAAAAACGCGAGCGCATCTTGAGCCCGGGTCAGCCGCTCCTTGGCGAGCTTGCCGTTGCCACGCAGGAGGTCCCACTTGTGCAGGGCGATCACCACCCCCTTGCCGCGCTCGTAGGCCATGCGCGCGATCCGTTGGTCCTGGTCGGTCACCCCTTCGGTGACGTCGATGACCAGGACCACGACCTGGGTCCTCTCCATGGTCCGGATCGCCTTGATCGCGGCCAGCTTCTCCATCGCCCGGGCGACCTGCTTGCGGCGGCGCAGGCCAGCCGTGTCGGTGAGCACCAGATCCTGGTCCTTGTACCGGAAGGGCAGATAGATCGGGTCGCGAGTGGTCCCGGGGATGTCCGAGACGATCACCCGCTCCTCGCGCAGGAGGCTGTTGACCAGGGTCGATTTGCCCGCGTTGGGCCGACCCAAAAATGCGATCCGGGTCCCCGGTGGAATCGGCGTCGGCACGGCCTCTGTGGCCGCAGGCAGCTTCTCCAGCAGAGCGTCGCAAAAGTCCCCCACCCCGCGCCCGTGGGCAGCGGAGACCGGGTGCACTTCACCCAGGCCGAGCTCGTGCAAGGCCACCGCCGCGATCTCGCGCTTGGGGCTGTCGGCCTTGTTCGCAGCCACGATCACGGCCTTGCCGCTGCGCCGGAGCTGGTCGGCGATCTCCGCATCGACACCCGTCGGCCCCTCGCTGGCGTCGACCACAAACAAGATCAGGTCCGCCTCTTCGATGGCGATCTCGGCCTGACAGCGGATGTGCTTGGGCAACCCCGTGTCCAGGCTCGGGTCGAGGCCGCCCGTATCGACGACGATAAAATGACGGCCCTCCCACGAGGCGACGCCGTAGAGGCGGTCACGCGTGACCCCCGGCCGATCCTCGACGATCGCCTCCCGGCGACCCACGAGTCGATTGAAGAGGGTCGACTTGCCGACGTTGGGGCGACCGATGATAGCGACCATCGGCGCCGAACTGGCGTCGCTGAGGTCGTCGAGATCGGTACCGAGATCGACGTCTTCGAATTCTGTGGACTCGCTCATGCTTCAGCCTCGTCCACCGCGGCCGGGGCCTCGGGGGCGCCGTCGGGCTCGAGTTCAATCGCCGCCCGGTAGCCCAGGGCGTCGAGTTTCTTGGGATCTTTGGTCCACTTGGGGGTCACCCGAACCTCCAGGAACAGCTCGCAGGGCCGCCCGGTGAGCTCCTCTACCCGCTTGCGCGAGGCCATGGAGATACCCTTGATGCCCCGGCCTTTGGCCCCGATCACGATCCCCTTTTGGCTGGGGCGTTCGACGTGAATCGTGGCTTCGATTCGGTCGCGGGTACGCAGCTCTTTGTAATTCTCGATCGTGACCGCGCAGCTGTAGGGGAGCTCCTGACCCAGGCGCTCGAAGAGCTCCGCGCGGATGAGCTCAGACGCGTGCCAGCGCATGCTGCGATCGCTGAGCTGGTCCTTGGCAAAGTACACGGGACCCTCCGGGAGGGCCTGCTCGACCTCGCCGCGCAGCGTGTCGAGGCCGCGCCCACGCAGGGCCGAAACCGGGACCACGGCAGAGAACTCGTGGATCGCCTGCCACTTGGCGATGATCGGCAACAGCAGGGTGCCGTCACCGAGCAGGTCACACTTGGTGAGCACCAAGGCCATGGGCTTGCCCAGCGGCGCGAGCAGCTCGACCGCCGACTGGGCCCCTGGGCCCGGGACCCACTCTTCGGCCGCCTCGCGCCCCTCCGGCGTAGCCGGAAAACGTGGGACTTCGGCGAGCATCAAGATCAGGTCCACATCGCGCGCCCCACGGATCGCCTCTTCGACCATGTACTTGTTGAGCGCCGACTTGGGCCGATGAATGCCGGGCGTGTCGACGAGCACCGCCTGGAAGCGCTCGGTACTCCAGATCCCGAGCATGCGCTCGCGGGTGGTCTGGGGGAGAGCGGTCGCTACCGCGAGCTGCTCGCCCAGCAGAGCATTGAGCAGGGTGGACTTGCCGACGTTCGGCCGCCCACACAGCGCGACGTACCCCGAGCGAAAGCCCTCGGGGCTCGAGGGGGTCCCAGTATCTCCAGATTCAACCATTTCAACCATGACAGTGCGTGGACGTGCGCGCGAACGGGGGGGTTATTCGCTAATTGCCGGTCACTGACAAGCGCGGGTGGGAGCGCAGTCCACGATGCTAGACTCCGGCTATGAGCGAAGACCCCGAGCCCGAGGCTCCACCCGGCCGGGACCTCAGCTGGCTCAGCCTCGGGTGCGGTGTGGCGAGCGCCATCTGGGCCGGGATTGTTCTCTCACCGAGCACCGGATCGCTCCCGGCGTGGCCGGCGGCCAGCGTCGGTCTGTTCGCCCTCGTGTTCGCGCGGCTCCCCGGCCGAGCCTTGGCCAGAGGTGCGGGGGCGTTCCTCGGAGCAGTCGGCATGCTCGTGGGGCTCGGAAAGATCCTCGCCCTGTGGGGACTCCTCGAGCTGACAGGCTAGACATTTGATCATGTGCGACATGTCGGATATTTGATTTCATTGTCATACCTGTCCACGATCCCAACATGCAGGAACGCCGCGCCTCGACCCGTATCGACAAGATCTTCCGAATCTTGATCTCCACCGAAGAGCTGGGCGACCAGTGGTTTGTGGCCCGCAACATCTCGGCCAACGGCATGTTCGTCGAGATGGCCGAGCCCCTCCCCCTCAAGACCAAGGTCATCGTCCGCTTCGCGCTCCCTGGAGACGACGCCGCGATTTGCGCCATGGCTCGGGTCCAAAACCACTATTACGTCCACTACAACGAGGGCGGCGACCTCCGTGGTCTGACCGGTGTGGGACTCCGCTTCCTCCGCTTCGTCCCCGAGGTCGGGGCCCCCGTTCCCAGGGATCGACTGCACTGACCTCGAGTTGATGTCTTGCATCGGACATTGGTGATGCAACGTTGTTTTTGCTCATAAATTTCGTCTTATAGAGGGTCTTCGGTACGGAGCGGCTCCGGCCCTCGCTCGTCGAAAATTTGGGCTCCCGGACGCGCTCCGCTAGCGCTGGGTCGTGCTCCGACCTCGCTCAAGCGTCGCCCCTGCCCTCTTGGTGGCGACCCTCGCCGGTGCATCTCTCGCCGGCTGCACGGGCCCCCCCGACGAGGTCATCATCGACACGCGCGTGGGTGATACGCGGCTCTCTGGACCTGGAGACCTGTCCCAGCCTCAGGGACTCTCGACCCGGCTCTCCCTCTACGCCGAGATCGGGTCGCAGTGGTGGGCAACGAAGCGCGCTCGACGGGCGGCCGCCCACGAGACCGAGGCCATCGATGCCCCGCTCCGCTATTCACCCGGCGCGCCCGCAGATCTCAGCGCGTTCGAAGCCCAGGTCGCGACCGTGCGCGAGGGCGACCTGGAAGACGTGGGTGCCGCGCTGCGCAACTTGGCGGAAGCCGGGCCCGAGCGCTGGCCCGAGATCCTCGAGTTGCTGCTCCACGATCGGGAGCGCTCCAAGCGGGAGTATCGCCAGGTCCTGGCCGTCGTCGGTGGAGACGTCCCCAACCGCTACGGCCACTTCGATCTCCACTGGAAGAAGGCCCACGGCTACGACGTGCGTGTGTCCGACGACTGGTTCGAGGACCTGCTCGCCCTCGAGCCCGTGCGCATCTCGAAGGCCCTGCGTCCGGTCTACCGCGAGATCCTGTTGACCTGCGCGCTGCTCGAGGCAGCCAGCAAGATCGGCCGTGACGACCCTGCGTTCACGGCCGGGGTCGTCGCAGGTCTGCTCGACGCCGCCTACGTCCACAAGGGTACCTTCCGGGATGAAGTCGGACGGGCCATCGACGGCCTCGGCGACCTGTCGCTCCCCCACCTGATGCGCGAGTCCGTGCCCCCCCCGGGCGAGCGAGAGGACACCGTCCCGAGCTTGCGGGCGGCCTACGCCGTGTACTGCCTCGACCGCATGGACAGGCTGCACCCGCGTCGGGCCCTCGAGGCCGCGGCCGAAGATCGACGGCTGCTCACCGAAGTCCTGTCTGCCTATGCCCTGGTCCGCGATGGCGAGGCCGCCCCCTTGTTGCTCGACTATGTCGACGCCGATCAAGCAGGGGTCCGGGAGGCCGCCCGCGCGGCCTTCGACGCCTACGTGGAGGGGCCCCTCCCGACCACCCGTCGAAAATCGATCAGGCTGCTCGGCGGACACACGACCACGCGCCGGGCCGCGCTCAGCTACCGAGAGCACGCGCGCCTGGCCATCCGCGCCCGGATAGAGCGAGAGCTCCCCGATCACCTCGAGGAAGCCTGCCACCTGGTGCTCACCGGGGGGGTCGTCGACGAGACCTGTGAGCGCCAGCCGAAGCGCCTCTACACCACCTACCTGGAGGACCTCGACGATCAGCGCAGGACCCGTCGCCAGGTCCTGATCGCTCGAGCCCTGGCCAGCGACGACAAGATCGCGGGGGCGACCCTGCTCGACACCCTGCTGACCAGCGGCGACGCCCTGGGCAGCGAGGGTCCAGAGCTCCTCGCCCCCTACTACGCCGAGGTCGCCGATGAGGCCGCCGAGTCCGGAGACCCGGCCCGAGCCGCCCAGCTTTTGCGCAAGAGCGCCATGCTCGTGTCCGACACCGACCCGGTCCGCGCCCGGGCTCTCACCCTCGACGCGCTGGTCTTGGAGTCCGAGGTCGAGGGGCTCGACCACCGCGGCCGGACCATGTTGCTGACCACCGCCCGCCAGATCGACGACGAGCGTGGCAACCCACAGCTGAGCGCCGCCTTGGCCCGGCTCGACGCCGATCAGGCACACGCCTACGACGGCCTTCGTGGCCGACTGCGCACCGGTCTGATGTCGATGTTCGCCGGTCTGGGCGCGCTGTTCGGGCTCGGCATGCTCCTGCACCGACGGCGCGAACCCAAAGCCGAGGCCTGAGACCCGGCCCGAGTTCAGTCGGGCGCCGGCAGGCCGCCGATCCCCGAGTCACGGGGCGGCTTGGTCGGCACGATCGACGACTTCTTCTTCTTTTTCTTGGTCGTGCTCTTCTTTTTCTTCTTGGTCGTCCCGCCCCCGGAGGGCTTGGGTGCCGGCTTGGGATCGGGGGTGACCTCGGGTACAGGCTCGGGATCCAGTGCGGGCTCGGGCTCCTCCGGTGCGGGTGCCGGCTCCACTGCGCCCGTCTCTCCCGCCGGTTGAGCCGCACCGGTTTCAGCTTCGGCCACAGGCTCGACGACGCCTCCCGATTCGGCCGACTCTGGAGCGACCTCGGCCCCAACCACGGCTTGGTCGGCGACCTCGTCCCCGTCGGCGCTCGGGTCTTCGTCTTTGCCTGGGGCGCCGAGGATGAACATGGCCGAGATTCCCCCCACCACCGCGATCACCAGGCCGCCCACGATCCACGACACCCCACGTCCACGGCTGAGGTTGCTGTGGCGCTCCTCCACGGGCATCACAGAGGCGAACTGGGCGCTGTCGCCGTAGAAGGTCTGATGCTTGCCCCCGGAGCGGGCCTCGTCCGAAAACTCGCCCCCGAATTCATAGACGGTATTGCCGGCGCCGGCGATGAGCTCGTCGCTGCGGTTTTTCTGACCCGGCGAGGGCTCTGAGGTGGCTTGGGCCGGCGCCTGTGCTTGGGCTCGAGCCTGCGCATGAGCTTGGGCTTGGGCCGCCGCTTGGGCCTGCGCATGAGCTTGGGCTTGGGCCGCCGCCGGGTCCACGCCTCCCGCCGGATAGTTCGGCGTCTGCGGCATCGTCGCCCCGGTCCGAGGTCCCGTGGGTAACTGAACGGCGACCCCAGGAGGCGAGGCCGCGACGTACATCGGCTGGTTTCCGGATGTTTGGAGCTGGGTCTGCCCACGTTGTGGGTCGGCGTTGGCTGGATCGTTCACGGCGGGGTCCTCGGCGCGAGGGAGCGCCGGGGGCAAGTGTGCCACGGCTCCATTGCCGCGTGGAGCCCCCCGGCGAAGTCGGCCAGCGAGGCTTGGTCGCGGGCCGGATGCTGGTGCAAGATTCTGTCTGCGGCGAGAGGCGCAATCTGCGGATGAACACAGCTCCACAATTTTTGGTCTTCGAGGGCATCGACGGCAGTGGCACGACGACCCAGTCCAAGCGCGTCGCGGCGCACCTTCGCGCGCGCGGGCACCGGGTCCACGAGACCCACGAACCCTCGGACGGGGCGATCGGACAGCTGACCCGAGGGCTGCTCGCCGACGTCCCTGGCCAGCCCAAGACCGTGGACGCCGCCGCCCTCGCCCTGTTGTTCGCGGCCGACCGACTCGAGCACCTCGACCGGGAGATCGAGCCGGCGCTCGCCGCTGGCGAGATCGTGTTGTGCGATCGCTACGTGGTCTCATCGTGGGTGTACCAGTCCCTCGACTGCGACCCCGCCTGGGTCCGAACCCTCAACCGCCACGCCCGCTGGCCCGACCTCACTTTCGTGTTCGATCTCGATCCGGATCTGGCACTCGCGCGTGTGGCCGCCCGCCAGGCCGAGACTGGACAGATCCGCGAACGCTTCGACATCGCGCAGGTCCAACGTCGCCTCGCGGCCGGCTACGCCGAGGTTCTCGAGCTCGAGGGCCCGGACCCACTCGAGGGCATGGTTCGAGTCGACGCCGCAGCGGAGATCGACGACGTGAGTACGCAGATCCTCGAGACGCTGGCCCTCGCGGGTCTGTGAACGACAGAAACTTGCGCACGGTCGCGCATGCTCCGAGAGTCCAAGCATGCGCCGATGCTTCGCCCTCCCGCTGGTCTTCGCCCTCTCGATGGGCTGTCGGCCAGGGTCTGACGCTTCGACGCCCGCCACCGGCGAGGCCGACGCGCTCCAGTCCAGCGTCGAGGATCAGCCCACGCCGGTCCCCAGGCCGGCCGGCGCCGTGTTCCGCAGCGAGTTGGTCCGCGCGACCCGAGACGGCAACCCGGCCTACCTCCTCTCCCAGCTCGCACCGGAGCCCTACCGCCCTTCCGGGCGCTTTGAAGGCTGGACCATCACGCGGATCTGGCCCGGCGACCCCGACCTCTGCGCGCCCGGCTGCGACCTCGAGATCGGCGATGTGATCATGTCGGTCAACGGATCGACGCTCGAGACCCCGGAGGCGCTCAGCACCCTGCTCGAACGTCTACCGGAGCTCGAGGTCATCGAAGTTCGGGGCCTGCGAGGTGGCGAATACTTCGAACGCAGCTTTCCGGTGCTCCCCGATCCCTAAGGCGATCAGTTTGAAGGCGCATCGGTGGGCGCGAAGCCGCAGTCCCGGGCTCGCAATCCGAAGTGAATCTCGTCACTCCGGCCGCGGCTATTCTTCTTCGGCGTCGACGGGCTGCTCTGCGTACTGCGGAGTCTGCGGGTCGTCCGCGGCGTACTCTTGGCCCTCCGTCGCTAGTTCCTGGCCTTCCGTCGCTAGTTCCTGGCCCTCCGCCACGTACTCCTGGCCCTCCGCCACGTACTCCTGGCCCTCCACCGCGAGTTCCTGGCCCTCCGCCACGTACTCCTGGCCCTCCGCCACGTACTCCTGGCCCTCCGCCACGTACTCCTGGCCCTCCGCCACGTACTCCTGGCCCGCCGCCACGTACTCCTGGCCCGCCGCCAC
>Ga0256845_1002467_pt1 | contig 13390 bp, 10 predicted proteins | sample RiftiametaG_FD_189101 | JGI IMG/M metagenome (GOLD analysis project Ga0256845, IMG submission 189101) | Tube worm associated microbial communities from hydrothermal vent at the East Pacific Rise, Pacific Ocean - Riftia | ecosystem: Host-associated > Annelida > Integument > Unclassified ... | reverse complement strand
CGCGCCGCTCTTATGGCGACGCAGGCGTCGCCGAACACGCCATAGACATGACCCGCCTTGACCGCTTCATCAGCTTTGACAAAGTCAACGGCCTGCTAGACGCCGAATCCGGCGTCACCATCACCGACATGCTCAACACTTTCGCCCCCAAAGGCTGGATGCCCGCCGTTATGCCCGGCACCGGATTTGCCACGCTGGGTGGCTGCATCGCCCATGATGTGCACGGCAAAAACCACCACCTCGCGGGCAGCTTTGGCCAGCATGTCGAAAGCCTCGTGCTGATGGGGCCAGATGGCAAGAGCCAGCGCATTTCCCTCAAATCCAAGCCCAAGCTTTTTCGTGCCACCATCGGCGGGCTCGGGCAAACGGGGGTTATCGTCTCCGCCCGCCTACACCTCGCCAAATGCCCAGCGGGCAGCATGGCCGTGCAAGAGCGTCGGATGGAGGATTTGGACGCCTTCCTTGAGGTCTTCAACGCCTCCCACGCCGATTTCCAAGTCGGCTGGCTGGATATGACAGCCAATGGCATCCACCTCGGGCGCGGCATCATGGAAGAAGCGCATTTCTCCCATGACCGCTACCAAAAGCCCAAAAAGGCAAAGTCTATCCCGTTTAACGCCCCGAGCTTTGCCATGAGCAAACCCATCGTCAAGGCCTTCAACTGGCTCTACTATCGCCGCATTTCGGCAGATGGCCGCGACGTTGAGCGCCCCCTGCACAAGTTCTTCTTCCCGCTTGATGGCATCCGCCATTGGAACCGCCTTTATGGCAAGCGTGGCTTTCATCAGTTCCAATGCGTACTACCCAATGAGGAGGCCCCCGCCACGCTGGCCCTGATGATCGAAGCGATCACCAGCTCCGGCCTCGCTTCGCCGCTTTCCGTGCTCAAGCGCCTCGGCCATGGGCGCGGTGGCATGATGTCCTTCCCGATGGAAGGCTTCACACTGGCGGTAGATATCGTCAACAAACCCGCCGCCAAACCCCTGCTGGCGCGGCTCAACGAGCTGGCGAGGAATGCGGGCGGGCGGGTTTACCTCGCGAAAGATTCCAGCCTAGAGGCGGGGTATTTGCCCGATATGTACCCCGAGCTGGCCGATTTCCGCGCTGAGGCCGCCAAGGCCGACCCATTGAGGGCCTTTGAAACCGCCCTCACCAAACGCCTGAAAGTGAGGGGCTAATATGCAAGGTTCTCCGCTCCCCGTCACGTGGATCATCCTCGGTGCCACCTCCGCCATCGCCCGCGCCTTTGCCCGCCAATGCGCCGAAGCCGGGGCCGAGCTGCACCTCTTGGGCCGCGATATGCCCGAGCTAAAGCGCATCGCCGCTGACTGCGAAGTCCGCGGTGCCCTCAGTGCCAAAGCCGTCGCCTTTGACGCCCGCAAACCCGAAAAATTCGCCGCCATCATCGAGGACGCAGCCTACACCCAAAGCACCCTCTGCGCCGCCGTCTTCGTTGGCTCCATGCCCGAGCAAGCCGAGATAGACGCCGACCCGAGCTTGATCGACGGCGTGATCCAAGACAGCTTCACCGGCCCCGCCCGCTTCCTCCAGCTCCTCGCCCCCGTGCTAGAAGAGCGCGGCAGCGGCACCATCATCGGCGTTACCTCGGTGGCGGGCGACCGTGGCCGCATCGGTAATTACGTGTATGGCGCGGCCAAAGCGGGCTTTGCCACCTACCTTTCCGGCCTGCGTAACCGCTTGGCCCGCAAAGGCGCGCATGTGATCACGGTAAAGCCCGGATTTGTCGATACCGGCATGACATGGGGCGTTGAAGGCATGTTCCTTGTCGCCACCCCCGAGGATATTGCCAATAGCCTGATGAAAGCGATGGTGAAAAAGCGCAACGTGATCTACACGCCGTTTTTCTGGCGCTATATCATGCTGATTATCCGGCACATTCCGGAGTTTATCTTCAAGAAACTGTCGATCTAGCGGCCTAAAATCCAGTTCTCCTTTCACCGGTAAATCAACATAACACACTGTTTTTATGTTACTATTTCCGATATTCTCTCACTCTACTAAACTAGTTTAATAGAGTGCTTTCCCCTTAAAGATGCCACAATGCTCGCAACTAACCTTAAAGATTACCGACCCAGATAAACCACCCATAAATCGACAATCCTATCTTGCGCTCTCCTCAAAGGTGCATATATTACCAACATGTCTTTCAAGCTCCGCATGATCACCCACGAAGCCCTCGGCGGCCTAGGCTTTGGCTTTATCCTTGCGGTATTGGGTGTTTTCTACGTCGAAAAAGGCCTCTCCCTTTGGCAAATCAGCATCCTGTTTGGCACCATCGGTGCCGCCACCGCCCTGTTTGAGCTGCCCTTCGGCGCGGTCGCCGACATCTATGGGCGCCTGCGCATCTTCCGCATTTCCAAGCTCGTTGGCGTTGCCGCCCTCCTCCTCATGCTATTCAGCCCCTCATTTGCCCTGCTCTTTCTCTCCAGCATCGCCGTCGGCCTGATGCATGCGCTTGATAGCGGCACGGTCGATGCCTGGATGGTCGAGCGTCTCAAAGCGCAAGGCCTAGAGGACGAACTCGAAAGCTATATCGGCACCTTTCAGGCCGCCACGGCCGCAGGCATCACCCTCGGGGCCGTCATCGGCGGCTATATCCCCAAGCTTATGCCCGCCACGGGCCTGTTTCCCGCCACCGGCTGGAACATGCTGCTCGCCGCCCTGCTCATGGCCCTGCACCTGCTCGCCACCTACGCGCTGTTTCATGAGGGCGAAAGCCGCGACCTTGGTAAGGACCGCGCCGACATCAAAAAGCATATGCGCACAGCCATTGCTTTTGGGGTTCAAAACCGCGCCCTGCGCGGGCTGCTCCTGCTCGGGGCGGCGGCTGGCATCTCCATGTTTGCGGTCGAGGCCTATTGGCAGCCCCGCCTGATCGAGATCACCGGAAACCCGACCTATGCCGCCTTTGGCTGGATCACCGCCGGATACTTCGCCATGGCCATTCTTGGCCCCATTTCCATCGGCATTTTTGCCCGCGCTACAAAGGCCAGTCCACGGGCGCAGCTCAAGGTGCTGCCACTGCTCATGGCGGTGGCCATGGTGCTGCTCGCCCTGCAAGGCGGGTTCAGTTATTTTGTCGTCGCCTATCTGGGCTATATGCTTGTCATGTCCATGCTCAACCCGCCCCTAATGGCGCTGGTCAACACCCAAACAGATGACGCCATGCGCTCCACCATCCACAGCCTGTTCAGCTTTGTGATGCGCCTTGGCGGTGGCCTCGCCGCCTTTGCCTTTGCCCCCATCGTACAGGCCCAAGGCATCCAGTTCACATGGATGCTCGCCGCGGGCCTCACCGCCCTCACAGCCCTGCTGATCGCCGCCACCGCCCTGCGCAAAGCCTAGCCCGCGGCCTGCACCAGCATAAACGCCCCCGTGCCGACCAGCGCCAGCCCAATCGGGTCTCGCAGGGCAAAGACGATGGGGTCATAATCCATTTTGCCTTTCCAGCCCAGCATGATCATCCGCGTAAGCCACAGCGCCACGGGGAGGGCCGCCAGCCGGATCATCCAAAGGTTTTGGTAAAGCGTGGCGGCGATGTCGCTATAGGTATAAAGCGTGTAAACCACCATCGCCCCCACCGATGCAGTTATCGCAATATTACGCAAATCCGCCCTGTCCCGCCGCGCATAGCCCCGCCCGGGCAGTGCTGCCTCGCCCTTGGCTTTGCCCAGCTCTATCAGCCGCTTAACCCCGCCCAGCGCCAAGAATATCGGAAATATAAACGCCCCGAGCCAGCCAGACATCGCCACGCCAACCGCCACCGAACCAGCCACCACCCGCAGCGTATAAAGCGCGGCCAGCATAGCAATATCGACCCAGCGCAAGCGCTTAAGCCCCATGGAATAAGACAGCGATAGCACCATATAAAGCGCAATAATCGCCGCCATCTGCCAGCTCAGCAGCAACGCGCCCACAAGCGCCACAAGGCCGAGGCCCGCAGACACCCCCATGCCCGCCAACAGGCTGGCCTCCCCCGAAGCAAAGGGCCGCTTGCACTTGGTCTCGTGCTTGCGGTCGGCCTCAAGGTCCATCAGGTCATTCACGATATAAATACTCGACGCCGCCAAGGAAAAAAGCGCCATCCCGATGCCCGCTAGCAACAGCCCTGCCGCATCCGCCCGATGCGCCGCCAGAAGCGGCAACAGCAGCAAGATATTTTTCACCCATTGGTGCGGGCGCAGCGCCCTGAGGAGCGCACGCAGCTTCACCGGCGCGCCGAGCGGGCGGATATCGGGGCCAAGCGCGGCAACTTTCCGCGCGAACCCGGCTTGAGCCCCCACAACATACCCGCCCGCAGAGGCCGCCCAAGCCGGAATATCCGCCGATGAGTTGCCAATATAGCAATATTCACCAGCCCCAAATCGCGCAGCAAGCGCCGCTGCCTTGCGATCTCCCGTAAGGTTTATACGCCCATCAGATGCCATTGGCTTAGATTTCAAACTCAACCTAACGGAGAGCTCGCCAACCAAACTGGAATCGGATCCCGAGGCCAACACCACCTCGCCCTTAGCCGCCCTCATCACCGCCACCACGTCTTCCTGCAAGGGCAGGAGCGAGACGTCGAGCCTTGCCAGCGCCGCAAGCTGCTTTTTGAGCATTGGTCGATTGAGCATATACCGAAAAACCACCAAAAGGCAGGCCACAGGCTGGCGGCCTAAAGCAGCCCAAAAGCTCTCTAACAGGAGGTCGGTTTTAAGCAGGCTCCCGTCCACATCGACCGCCAAGGGCAAAATACTGTGGCCTTTATTTTGATCACTCACACCGGCAACCTCATTTGATTCGGGTTTATAAAAACCATAGGCAATATTTAGGCACCTTCCCATGTGATTCTGTCATATTCACCAAACTTTACGCCGCGGAAGCTCGGCTTTCTGGAAGAGGAACGCACGATAATGCCTTGTAAAACAGCATTTTTTCAAATTCTGAGCGATTTTAATTATTGGCCATTTTTCTGCCACATTCTTTACTCATATTGGGGTCAACCAAGCGATCATTGTCGCTCAAAGTACGTTTTGGCGGACTTGGACACTAGCCGTTCAGTTGAACAGTTAGCGTTGGGAACCCGTAATGGGTGTGAGTGGTGGGCTATTTCGGCCAATAAACAAATACTGTATTCCTAGGAGGGAAACAAAATGAAAAAATTCTTGAACGCATTCGTAAAAGACGAAGACGGAGCTGTAACTGTAGACTGGGTTGTTCTGACAGCTGCTGTTGTTGGTATCGCGATTGCTGTTGCAGCAACCATCGAAACCGGCCTGAACAGCGCTGCTAGCCAAATCAGCACCGGCCTTGCCGCTGCCGTTACAGGCGCACTTACCTAATAGGTTTTTGCTGCGCCGTTAGCGCAATTTTGATAATTCATGGGGCATGTCCTTGCCCCATGATTACCACTTTTAGAAGAATTGGGTTGGCTTTGTTATGTCTTTTTGGTCCTTAGTTTCAAGTTTTGCAAAAGATGATCAAGCCGCTGTAACGGTTGACTGGGTGGTTCTGACCGCAGCTCTGGTAACAGTTGCCATTGGTGTTGCAACAGTCATCCAAGCGGCTCTAGAATCCAATGCGAGCACTATCAACAACGGCATTATCTCCTCTGTTTCCGCAGCCCTAACCTGAGCTTGAAACAGCCCCGTTTATCCGCGTTCTTATCCCCCATTGATTTCGCACGCATATAGTGCGAATAACGCCTCTATATTCATTGCCTAATATAGAGGAAGCATTATGCGGCTGATATTCTTAATCGTACTTGTGATCGGAATCGGAACGGCGGCCTATGCTGCCTTTCTAATTCAAGGGCAATTTGCATCCAGAGACTCTGAAATTGCCCAATTAAACAACGAATTGCGGCAGGTGCGCGAGCGTGTTGTCGATACCACGCCGGTTGTTGTGACCTCCCAAAAAATCTCTTTCGCCCATCAGATCACCGCTGACGATCTAACCGTGATCAATTGGCCGACCAAGTTTTTGCCAGAGGGCGTATTTGAGAGCGTTGAAGAAGTGGTGGGCGTTGGGGATGCGGATCCGCGTTATGTGAAGCGGGTCTTGGAGGCCGGTGAGCCGCTTATGGCCATCAAAGTCACTGATTTTGGTGAAGATATCGGCATTAACACTTTGTTAGAGCCCGGCACACGAGCCTTTGCTATTCGGGTAAACGTAGCCACCGGGGTTTCAGGCTTTTTACAGCCCGGCGACGAGGTGGATATCTATTGGACCGGTCGAAACCTTGATAAGCAAATCACCCGCTTGATCATCGAAAAGGTCAAAATCATCGCGATTGACCAACAATCAAGCCAAGATAGCCTGCGCCCAACCGTCGCGAGAACGGTCACTTTGCAAGTTTCTCCAAGCATTGTTGCAAATTTGGTACAGTTCCAAGAATCCGGCAATCTCACCCTCTCCTTGCGCGGGGTGGAAGACACCACAACTGCAGGGCCGATCGAAGTGGATACGAATTCGTTAATTGGCAATGAAATCATACCTGTAGAGATTCCAGACAAGTGTTTTCGGCGCGAACGCCGTGGAGTCGAAGTGGTTAGTATTGAAGTGCCCTGCACACCAAACAGTGGCGAATGAAACTCCTAAAAACCTTCTAAAAACGCGGCCTTGCGCCGCGTTTTTTTATGAAATCGACTCAAACTTTCCCCGCTAACATATTGATTCTTGCAATCGAATCGGTTTTGCCGCATGGTTCCGGCAAGAGTGGGCGAAAGATCCACTCAATGATTTGAAACAGTGGTTTTGAGAGGCAGGATCACAATGCAGTTAAAAAGCTTGATTCAAGCGAGTCTTTGTGGATTCGTATTGACAGCGCCAATGGCCAGCTCGGTCGTTGCGCAAAACGCGGTGCTTTCAGTATCGCGCGGTGCCGTTTCCAGTAGAATTTCCGTATCCGTTAACAAAGCAGTGGTGGTCGATATTGATCGCCCCTTCAACGAGCTTTCCGTCGCCAATCCGGCGATTGCCGACATTGCGTCGCTTTCGGATCGCTCAATTTACGTTTTGGGCAAAACGCCGGGGGCAACCACCCTCACGATTTTTGACCAAGACGGCCAGTTGATCGCGAATGTTGACGTACGGGTTTCACCGGATATTGCGGAATTTAAGGAACGCTTGGCGCAAATCCTTCCGGGGGAGCGTATTGATGTACGCACCGCCAACAATGGGATTGTGCTTTCGGGGCGGGTTTCTGGCGCACGTAAAGTAGCGCAAGCCATGGAGCTTGCACGCCTTTACGTAGACCCAGAACTGGTGAGAAACATGATGGTGGTCGGCGGCTCGCAGCAGGTTATGCTGCAAGTGCGATTCGCTGAGATGCAGCGCTCGGTGGCAAAGAGCCTCGGGTCTTCCGTTTCCATTGATGCCAGTGCACCCACTGGTTTCGCCGTCGGAACGGGTAGCTACGGTGTTGTTGCTGGTGCGGCCACATCTAATCCGAATTCTGCTGGTGCCATCGGCATTGGGTTTGGCATTGGCGGCCTTGCTGTCAATGTTTTGATCGAGGCTTTGGAGAGCAAGGGCATGGCCCGCACGCTAGCTGAGCCAAATATCGTTGCGATCTCGGGGCAAACTGCCAGTTTCTTGGCTGGCGGAGAATATCCGGTGCCGGTAGCCAGTAGTTCCAATTCTTCTGGCGGCCAAGAGGTTACGGTTGAATTCAAGCCGTTCGGGGTAGAGCTTAACTTCCTACCAACCGTGATTGATGGTGATCTAATCAATCTTGAGTTGGAAACAACGGTAAGCTCGATTGATCCCGATACATCCTTCACCGCCGGTGGTATTTCCATTGCCGGCTTCAAAGTTCGGCGCGCAAGCACGACCGTTGAAATGCGGGACGGCCAAAGCTTCGCCATTGCGGGCTTGTTGCAAGACGACTTCAATGACCAAAACGGGCAAGTGCCATGGCTGGGTGATGTGCCTATCCTTGGGGCCCTGTTTCGCTCGGCTGAATTCCAGCGCAAGCAAACAGAGCTGGTGATCATCGTAACCCCGCATTTGGTTACGCCCACCACGTCAGACGCTTTGCTGCTGCCAACGGATCGCATGCGCATCCCGACAGAAGCTGAGCTATTCCTGACAGGCCGCACTGAGGGCGCGCCGGGGACGACCGCCTCAATAACGCAACTGAGCTTTGATAGCTCTGCCGGATATGTGATGGAGTAAAATCATGAAATTGCTTAACAAAATCATAGGCATCTCCGCTGTGTTGGCGCTTGGTGGCTGTTTGGAAACCGCAGGCTCTATGCCAAATGAAAACAGCTTCGCGCAAGCAAGCGAGCAGAATTATTTGGTGCAAACAGGGCAAGGTGGCTCCGCCGCTTATCTGCTAGGCCTGTCGCAACAATTCCGCGACGAAGTGCCAACCATGATCAACTTTGACTTCAATTCCGTCGCACTTGACGGGGAAGCCAAGCGGATTTTGAACCTGCAAGCTGCGTGGATTATGGCGCATCCAACGGTTAAATTCCGGGTCTATGGCCATACGGATAAGGTCGGCTCTAACGGTTTCAACCGTCGCCTCGGCCTGCGCCGCGCACGGGCTGCTGTGAACTATCTTGTCTCACAGGGTGCCCCGCGTAGCCGCTTAGAGGCCTATACTTCGCTTGGGGAAACCCAACCGATTGTAAACACCGAGGACCGCGAACGCCTGAATCGGCGCACCGTGACCGATGTGTTTGGCTTCGCACCGCATGTGATTCCATCAGACTTTGACGGCAAGCGCGCCGTGATCGTTTACGGGAACTATGTAGCCGGTGGTGGCACGATCGCAGGCACAACAAACCTCGCGGATTAACCAATAACTGCGCAAACCTTCCCCTTCCGGCCCCGCGCCGGGAGGGGTTTTTTTTATGGCATTTTCGTTACTTGTCATTAACAAGTAACCCACCTATAGTCGGTGATGCGCCTTCCTAAGTCGGCAGTTAATTGCGCAATAGTCAAGATTTTACCACATATAAACGAATGCAAATTGTATCCTGCACTCGCATGTGTCATTCACCTGTTAACAATTTTTTTACAAATGCTTTCTTTTTTCACATAGACATAATAGGCTAAGTGATTGACTTAACAAGTTAGAGTCGTGTTCACGTAATCAACGAGGTGCTCTGTTGGCGTTGCTAAAATTAATGGACCGGAAAATGGACGCCTTTGCGGTGGCCTCTAATCCTGCGAGTTTTGAACTTCTGAGCGGCGAGCTGCTCGGGCTTTTCGGACAGAGCTGGGGGAATGTTACCGTAGCGGCGGCCGGCGAGATGCTGGGCCGTGGCTCGATGGCCGGAGATGAAACCTTGATCGTTTGCGTTGAGGCGCAAGACGAGGAAAACCTTGAGCCGATAGATGGTTTTGTACGCGCCGCCAAAAAGGCGGGCTTCATTGTGGTGCTGATCGCGAAAGACGTGTCGCCAACGGCGCTGCACCACCTATTGCAGCTCGGAGCCGATGATTTTGCGCCCTATCCGCTGCCAGATAACGCCCTTTCCAACATTTTCAACCGCCTTCGGGATAAGCAAAATGCAACCCCCGCCACCCTCTCAAAGGGCAAGGCGCGCAGCGGTGTTATCCTGCCAGTTTACGGCGCAGCGGGCGGCGTTGGCAGCTCCACATTCGCGGTAAACTTGGCGTGGGAAATGGCCACCTCTACCCGCAAAGACGACATGCGCGTCGCCCTGGTAGACCTTGATTTCCAGTTCGGCTCTGTCGCCACATTGCTTGATATGGCGCGGCGCGAAACCGTATTTGAACTGCTCGCCGAGCCCGATACCCTCGCCGGAGACACCTTAGCACAGGCAATGACCTCTTATAAATCAGTGCTGGCCGTGCTCACCTCACCACCCGAGGTGATGCCGCTAGACATTGTAGATTCTGCCTATGTGGAAAAGCTCCTGCGCTTGTTGCAGCAGCGCTATGATTTCATCATCGTTGACCTGCCCAAAGCGCTCACCGATTGGTCTGCCGCTGTGCTGACCCAAGCCGAAACCTATTTTTCCTTGCTGGAACTCGATATGCGATCGGCACAAAACCTGATGCGCTATTTGCGGGTATTGCGCGGGGAAGACCTCCCCGGCGAAAAGATCCAATACATCCTCAACCGCGCCCCCGGCTTTGCAGACCTAAACGGCAAAACCCGCGTTGGCCGCTTTTCAGAAAGCCTCGGGATTGAGATCAACATTCTGTTGCCAGATGGTGGCAAGGCGGTCACGCAAGCCGGCGACCAAGGCGAGCCATTGGCCGTTGCCGCTGCCAAAAACCCATTACGCAAAGAGATTAAGAAAATCGCAGCTACTTTAGTAGATCTTACCAAAGAAGCCCGCGCGGCTGTTGCAGACTAATCGGAGAAACGCATGTTCGGACGCTTTAAGCAAAACCAACAACCCGCGCCAGAGGCTCAGCCTATTATAGGTGAGCTTTCGCTTGAGCCCGAGGTTATCCATAAAGCACGCCCGAAAAACAGTGATGACCTAACCGTTGAGGAGCAGGACGCCCACCTTCGCGAGCAAAAACGGCTTGATAAGCTGATGGATGTGCGGATGGAGGTGCATAAGCGCCTGCTCGAAACCCTGAACCTCTCCGCGATTGACCAAGCCGCCGAGGCCGACCTGCGCCGCGAAATCGGCTCCATCGCCCGCGAAAGCATTCACGAGCTTGGCGTTGTGCTCAACGGCCAAGACCAAAAAGAGCTGTTGCAAGACCTGATGGACGAGGTCACCGGCCTTGGCCCCATTCAGCCGCTTTTACGCGATGAAACCGTGAACGATATTCTCATCAACGGCCCGCACCAAATTTTTGTTGAGCGCAACGGTAAGCTTGAGCACACCAATGTGCGCTTTAAAGATGACCGCCACCTGCTGCGCGTGATTGATAAAATCGTGTCCGCCGTTGGCCGGCGGGTTGATGAAAGCCACCCCTACGTGGATGCGCGACTTTCAGACGGCTCGCGTTTTAACGCCATGGTCCCGCCCTGCGCGGTAGATGGCGCGCTGGTTTCCATTCGTAAATTCTCCAAAGACAAGCTCTCGATTGAGGAGCTTATCCAGTTTGGCGCCTTTAACGAGCCCATGGCCACCTATCTACAAGCCGCCGTGGCCACCCGCCTAAATATCATCGTTTCCGGCGGTACAGGCTCAGGTAAAACCACCACGCTGAACGCGCTTTCGGGCTTCATCGGGGCCAAAGAGCGGATCGTAACCATCGAGGACACAGCCGAGCTTCAGCTCCAGCAAGCGCATATTGGCCGGATGGAAAGCCGCCCCGCCAACGTGGAAGGCAAAGGCGAAGTTTCCCAGCGAGACCTGCTCCGAAACGCCCTGCGGATGCGCCCAGACCGCATTATCGTCGGCGAAACCCGTGGCGACGAAGTGATCGACATGCTGCAAGCCATGAACACCGGCCATGATGGCTCGATGACCACGATTCACGCCAACTCGGCGCGCGATAGCCTCTCGCGGCTTGAAAATATGATCGCGATGTCGGGCGTGGATATGCCGATCAAAGCCTCGCGCGGGCAGATTTCATCAGCGGTTAACCTGATTGTGCAAGTTTCGCGCCTCACCGATGGCTCACGCCGGATGGTGTCGATCACCGAAATCACCGGTATGGAGGGTGAAATCATTTCCATGCAGGAAATCTTCAAATTTCAGCGTGATTACGTCGATGACGACGGCAAAATTCACGGCCATTTCACCGGCACGGGGCTACGCTCCTCCTTTATGGAGCGTTTCCAGCAATGGGGATACAACCTGCCCTCGTCGCTGTTCTCAGATACGCCCGTATATGCCGACGATACGGAGGTTAAACTATGAGCATAGAGCCTCTCATTTACGCGGTCATTTTTGCCGCTGTTCTCTTCCTGATAGAGGGTATCTACCTCGCGGTATTTGGCAAATCCGTGCGGCTAGAAAGCCGCGTGAACCGGCGTTTGCAACTGCTTGAAAATGGCGGCACCCGCGAATCGGTTATGGAAACCTTGCGCAAAGAACGTGAGCAGCACACAAAAACCCTGCGCCTGCCCGTTATCGGCATGCTTTCCAAAAAGGCCGCGATCGCCAATATCGCCTTCACCCCGAATGCCCTGCTTTCTATCGTGGTTTTGCTCATCGTTCTTGCCTTCATCGCCCTCACCTTCACCACCTCTGCGAACATAACCATGCGCATTATCGTCTCTATCGTTATGGGCTACGGCGCGGTTTATGTGTGGCTAAGCTCCAAAGCCAAAAAACGGATGGACCTGTTTGAAGAGCAACTCCCGGACGCGGTGGAGCTTATGGTGCGGAGCCTGCGCGTGGGCCACCCCTTTGCCAGCTCGGTTAATATCGTGGCCCAAGAGATGCCAGACCCGCTCGGTACTGAATTTGGCATTCTCGTCGATGAGGCCAATTTTGGCTCCGATATTTCGGTTTCCCTGCGCAAAATGACCGAGCGCGTAGACGTGCAAGACCTGCGCTTTCTCGCGGTTGCTGTGTCTATCCAGGCGCAATCGGGCGGTAACCTCGCCGAAGTGCTTGATGGCCTAGGCAAGGTAATCCGCTCACGCTTCAAGCTGTTTCGCCGCGTAAACGCCATTACCGCAGAGGCCAAATGGTCCGGCTGGTTTCTGTCTTTCTTCCCAATTATGGCCCTCGTTGCAATTAACGTATTGCAGCCCGGCTATTATGACGGCGTGGAAAACACGCCGGTTTTCCTACCTCTAGCGATTGTGGTTTTTGTATTTTTAGTCGTCAATATTATATTTATGCAAATGATGGTTAATTTTAAGGTCTAAAAGGCCGGGAAGGGATCACGCGTGATCAGCACTGCACTCGAATTTATTACGGCCGCCCTCGGCCCACTTGGCCCCGTCATTGTTGCCGGTGGGCTTGGTCTGTTTTTGATCCTGCTCTCCCTGCCGGTTATCCTCAATAAGGGAGAGGACCCTTTTGCGAAACTGGGCAAAGGGGCAACCCCTACAGCGGGCTTCAAAAAGAAGGACGCCTCGGGCAAATCCCGCATAAATTTGCGCTATGATAGCGGCAAAATCAACCTCGCCAAATTTGAAGCCTACCTGACTCCGAAAGACGTGGAGGAAATGTCTGCGGCGCGACTCAAGCTGATGCAGGCGGGCTATCGCTCGCGCGGGGCCGTTGGCAATTTCAACTTTTTCCGCATGATTCTGGGCTTGGTCTTCCTCGCCATCGGCTTGCTTTACAGCCTCATTCTTGGCGGCACGCTCACGCCGCTTCAAGTTTCACTTTATGTAATTCTGCCCGGTGCTGCGGGTTATTATCTGCCCAGCTATTGGGTGGAGCGGCGGCGGCAAACCCGCCAAGGAGAACTTGAAGACGGTTTCCCCGACGCGCTAGACCTTATGCTCGTTTGTGTGGAAGCCGGGCAATCGCTG
>Ga0256845_1002466_pt1 | contig 13391 bp, 10 predicted proteins | sample RiftiametaG_FD_189101 | JGI IMG/M metagenome (GOLD analysis project Ga0256845, IMG submission 189101) | Tube worm associated microbial communities from hydrothermal vent at the East Pacific Rise, Pacific Ocean - Riftia | ecosystem: Host-associated > Annelida > Integument > Unclassified ... | reverse complement strand
CTTGCATTGACAAACGCCCTTAGCCGTGGGATCAATCCGTCATGCAGACCGAGATCATCACCAACCGCGAAATCAAAGCCGTTCAAATCCCGAGTGGCGACCCGTTCACTCTTCCCGCGGGCACCGCCGTCATCATTACTCAGACTCTTGGTGGTTCCTACACCGTTGCCACCCAGTCCGGACTGGCTCGCATTTCGTCTGACGATGCTGATGCCCTCGGCATTGACCCCAATGCTGAAGCAACGGAAACCAATGGCGATGCCCTGCCCGATGACGCCCCCCTCGAAGACAAAGTCTGGCACCAGCTCAAACAAGTATTCGACCCCGAAATCCCTGTTGACATCGTCAACCTCGGACTCGTTTACGACTGTATTCTCACAGAAGACGATGGCCAAACCACCGTGGAAATCAAAATGACCCTCACCGCCCCAGGCTGCGGCATGGGACCCGTCATTGCCGCTGATGCCCAGGCTCGCGTCATGACACTGAACGGCATTATCGATGCCAATGTTGACCTTGTCTGGGACCCCGCATGGAACCAAGACATGATCTCCGAAGAAGGCCGCATGAAGCTGGGCATGGTATAGAAAACGGCTTGGCAAACTCCTTCGAAATACCGTTATCAATGCTGTAGTTGATTTTCGTATCACTCGATCCGGTAATGATACTCACCTGACCGTTCCGACTACGGGTGATAGCGAGCGAACTGGCTGCGGCTCCGGATACGTGGGTGATTTTATCGAGATTCTTTCCTGCCGGGCGGATGATAAAGCCGAAGTTGTGTTGGCTGGCGTAGGCTCGGTCCACGGTAAGCGGTCCACCTTGGCCACAGCTGGCACCACCGAGGCCTGAGACATTTCACATCAAGATGCAGTGTGGTGTCGCCGGGCTTAGGCAGTTTATATTGGTGACCGACCACCACCATTTCTTGGGCAGTGTAGTGTAGGGTAGTGCGCTCACAGCAAGATTTCCGGTGGCAACAAACACAGCTCCTGCCGAGCTATTGGTCAGGAATTGGAAGTCCTGTTCGGTATTTTTGCGATCCAGCTCTTCGATCGTAATACCGTTCGTGCTGGTGCCCCCTTGAATTTTAGTGGCTGTGGGTGCCAGCGACGGTGACGATCGATAGCTTAGCTGTAGCGGATTGGATGAGCATTTGCTCCTCAGACTGCACATATCCTTTTTTCGCCCAGCATACGCAGGGTGCAAGAGCCATTTTTCACGATTACTCGTCTATTTTCACGACACAGGCTTTCCATCAGCGAGAATTTCAGTAGAATCACACCCGATGGCTGCTAAAGAACGTGCTGACACCCTCCTTGTTTCCCGTGGACTCTGTGATTCGCGGGAACAGGCGAAACGACTGATCATTGCGGGGAAAGTGATGTGCGATACCACCGTGGTCGCCAAACCTAGCACCAAACTCGCCCTCGACGCTCAGCTGAAAGTAAAAGAACGACCAAAATTTGTTGGTCGCGGCGGGTTCAAAATCGAAGGCGCGCTCGATACTTTCGGAATCGATCCCACTGGCATGACCTGCCTCGACGTCGGAGCCTCCACCGGCGGATTCACCGATTGTTTACTTCAGCGCGGGGCGGTCAGGGTGCATGCCGTGGACGTAGGCACTAACCAACTCGTCTGGAAACTACGCAGTGACCCCCGGGTGATCGTCAAAGAAAAATTCAACGCCCGCCATATGACGCCGGAGGATATCGGAGAAAAAATCGATCTAGCCGTAACGGATGTTTCCTTCATCTCCCTCACCCGCATCCTGCCACCGATGTTTGACACATTGAAAGACGATGGCCAAATCGTCTGCCTGATCAAGCCTCAGTTCGAACTCAACCGCGGGGACATTAGCAAAGGAGGCATCGTCAGAGACCCCGCACTGCACCAGCGTGCCGTGGATAAAATTCACGACTTTGTCACCAAAGAGTTAGAGTTTCAGTGGATCAAATGCATCGACTCCCCGATCACCGGCATGGAGGGCAATAAGGAGTTTTTGGCGTGGCTAAAGAAGTAGCTCAGATTCCGGCAATACAAATTGCTTAAAAATGGCCTGATTGTTGAATTTACCTTCGGTAGGTTGAATTCGCTGCGCGAGTTGAAAGCGCCTTCAGCTGCGTTGAAGTTGTGGCACTCGCCATTCAACCATATCGCAGACGATTGTCTCATTCACTACATCCATCCACTTGACGTGTTGTTCCTTGTTGAGCCTCTTACACTGAGCGGTCATGAAATCCGTCATACTTTTACTGAGCTCCGCCCCCAGTGCGGCGATCCTCCATCGCCCACCTCGAACACTGAGGACTAATCGGCCCGTGCAGGCAGAGGACATGCCCCTTCTCCTTACACCGCTTCACCCAAGCATCAGCCTTTTCCCAACCCCACCACGTCAACCAATCACCGCCATCTCCTCCAACAACCTCGCCACAGGAAGACCTACGACATTATCATAATCCCCCCTCACATCCTCGATGATAAGGTCGCCGCACTCCTGGACGGCATAGGCCCCAGCTTTATCCATGACATCTACCTTCGACATGTAATCTCGAATGATCTCATCGGTTAAGTTTTTAAAAACGACCTCGGTAATCACATGGAAACAATGACTCTCGCTCCCTCGGGCCAGACACACTCCGGTGCAGACCTTTTGAACCCTCCCCGACAAGCGCCTCAACATCGCCCGAGCGACATCCTCATCATGGGGCTTTCCCAGAGGTGTATTATCGATGTAAACCAAGGTATCCGCCCCGACCACCAAAGCCTCTGGGTAATCAACGGAAACAGCTAGCGCTTTGAGTTCAGCATTGGCCTCACAGAGGATGTGTAAGGGCATGTTTTCATCATGTAACTCCTCAGCGGGAGAAATGATGATATCAAATTGAAGCCCAGCAGCCGTGAGCATGTCACGTCGGCGTGGCGAACCAGAAGCGAGGATAAGCATTTTGAATGAAAAGTGAGAAATGAAGAATGAAAAATAAAGACCTCACAAGGGCCTTAGATTTAGGCCACCTGTCTGAAATAAAAACCGATTAATGTTCTAGGCTTTGTCTTCCGCGACAGGCACTACGCCGCAGATCTCAGCAACGCAACCAACACACCCTGAATGATCAGCTCGCGGGCGGGAATGAGATCGGGAAAATGTTCGTTTTCGGCGCGAAGAAATGGTTTTCCGTTTTCAATGACAAATCGCTTTAAGGTGGTTTCGCCGTCAATCAATGCAGCCACAACATCTCCTTTGCGAGGCTCCCGAAACTCCATCACCACGGTGTCGCCATCGCAGATATGGGCGTCGATCATCGACTCACCCCTCACCTTCAGCGCAAAAGTGCGGGCATTCCCCTTGAGACCTAACGATGAAACATCTATCGACAAACACCCTTCACGTTCGGAGTCCACATCCTGCGCCATCCCGGCCGCGATGCTTCCGTAAATGGGAATATCGACAATTTCCTCCCGCTCCATTTCCTCGGGGAATCCGATCCCGCAGGCTTTGTTGGCTTTACGGACAATCGCGCCCTTTTTCTCAAGCGCGCGCAGGTGACTCATCGCTGCTGTCTGACTGGCGAATTTAAAATGACGCTGAATATCACGAGTCGAAGGCATAAAGCCCTCAACTCGGTGCGTTTCTTTCAGAAAGTCGAGAACCTCCTGCTGGCGATTGGTAAGTTGAATATGGGACATGGTTTTGTGGCGGTGAGCGGTGGACGGTGGACGGTGGACGGTGAGCGGTGGACGGAGCACCCGAACACTGTTCTTTGGAACAATAGCTCAATTCAATGAAGACGCAAGAGCAAATTTTGATCACTCTCGGGTTGTTGCTCTGGTAAGGGTCACGGAAATAAATAGAGCGCCTTAGATTCGCAGAGATTTTCTCTCATCAGCAAGGCAACTTTCATCTTCGTATATCGGGATATTCGAGCGGGAAGGCAACAGATTGCGAACACGGCCTGAAACGCGCTTATATCCCAGCGGGATTGAACATCCTAGCACAGGGTTGAGCGTTAGCGACACCCTGTGCTTTGTTCTGTGATCCCGTTGGGATAGAAATACCCACCAAAAAAAAAGAGCGCAGGGGAAACCCTGCGCTCTTGATGATTTTTAAAGATTCAAACCCTTAGGCCGGCTCTCCGGCAATCTCTCCGGCGAGGGGAGGCTCGTCACTGGCAGATACCACAGCATGAGATTGCTTAGGGATACCCTCGTCGCTTTGATTACCGGGCACGGTATCATCCTGAGGCGGAGTGGGAGGATTGCTCATTTTACCATGCTCCATGATCTCGTTAACCTGCTCGGCATCCAGTGTTTCGTATTCCAACAGAGCCAGGGAAAGATTCACCAAAGCATCATTGTGCTTGAGCAATAGCTCCTTGGCCAAAGCGTAGGCATCGTCGATGAGCTTCTTAATCTCAAGATCAATCGTCTGGGCCGTCTTCTCAGAATAGCCTCGCGTAGCTCCAACGTCGCGGGCCACAAAGACCTCGCCGCGCTCTTCGCCATACTCCACCATACCGAGCGTTTCACTCATCCCCCATTCACAGACCATCTTACGGGCAATATTGGTCGCCATGCGGATATCTCCGACAGCGCCGTTGGTGACGTTTCCAAAAGTAATTTCCTCAGCCACTCGCCCGCCCATGGCGACACAGAGCTGATCATGAAGCTCTTTGATCCGATAGGTGAATTTATCCTCTTCAGGAAGGAACATGGTGGAACCGAGCGATGGCCCACGTGGGATAATGGTCACCTTGTGCAGAGGATCAGTGTGCTCCAACAGAACGTTAAGAATGGCATGACCAGCCTCGTGATAAGCGGTGTTTTCCTTCTCCTTTTCACTGAGTGCCAGACTGCGGCGCTCACGGCCCCAGCGGACCTTGTCACGAGCCTCCTCCATTTCGGTGAGACCGACAGAACTAAGCTCTTGGCGCGCGGCCAGCAAGGCGGCCTCGTTGAGTAGGTTGGCCAGCTCGGCACCAGAAAATCCGGGAGTGCCACGAGCGATGACACTGAGATCGGTGTCAGCCGCCATCTTGATTTTCTTGGCATGCACTTTGAGAATTTCTTCACGTCCATTCATATCGGGAAGACCGACAGTGACTTGACGGTCAAATCGACCGGGACGCAGCAACGCTGGATCAAGAACGTCGGGACGGTTGGTCGCCGCGATAATGATCACGCCCTCTCGAGAATCAAATCCATCCATTTCTACAAGCAAGGCATTAAGCGTCTGTTCACGCTCATCGTGCCCACCACCCATACCGTGACCACGGTGGCGACCCACGGCATCGATCTCATCAATAAAGATCAGGCAAGGTGAATTTTTGGCCCCCTGCTCAAACATATCGCGCACGCGACTGGCACCCACACCCACAAACATCTCGACAAAATCAGAACCACTGATCGAGAAAAATGGCACATCCGCCTCACCGGCAATGGCGCGGGCGAGCAATGTTTTACCCGTTCCCGGAGGGCCCACCATCAGCAAGCCTTTAGGAAGGTTGGCTCCAAGCCTTTGAAACTTCTTGGGGTCACGCAGATAGTCGACCACTTCGAGCAGCTCTTCTTTGGCCTCTTCAATACCGGCAACATCCTTGAACGTCACAGTTTTACCATCCGAAGTGAGCAATTTCGCCTTGCTCTTGCCAAAGCTCATCGCCCCGCGACCCGCCGACTTCATTTGGTGGCGAAAAAGGAAGAAGATAATCACGATGATCAACATGATTGGCAGCATCTGCACGAGCAGGAAACGCATCATACCAGAGTCCTCAGTAAAGGGAGCGAGACCATTAATTACATCTTTATCATAGGCATTGGATAGCTCGATATTATTAACGGCAATTTCGAATGGAAGCAGCTGCTCGGCCTCCGTAATCGCCGGAGCGTCAACAAACTTGTAGCGTTTTCCAACAATGAATTTATCACTCGACCCCTCGTGAGAGACCATTTCAAAAGCATTTTCATTATCGCCTGTGATCACCTCACCTCGTGCCAGCATCTTGGCAAGAGCATCAAGATTGAGCAAATCACCATCGGTTTGAGTGGGAAGCTCACTCACCACGCGCAGTGGGATACTGCCGTAGCGAGACTGAATCGACTTCAACTGATCGTCGTTGAGCTGAGTATTCACGGGGATGCGGAAGGCTCGCTGCTCGGACTTCTCCTTATCAGCTATCCAAGTGTCCTTTTCATAATAAAATCCGGTAATCTTCGGCACAGCGGCGGACATGCCGCTTTTTTTCAACTGATGGGTCACATCGGGAAACACCTTGCCATCCTTATCTGGCAGCTCCTGATCGGTGATGATTTTTCCAGAATCAACATAACTGCGGAATTCATTGAATGTCAGTTGTTTGGTCTTCCCATTGGACGAACCAACGGCGGCGTAGTAGAGAATACCGAGCGCAATGGTCATCAAAATGATCACACGCCAGTTGATACCTCCGCCTGTGCTAGGCTGCTGACTTTTGCTGTCTTTCGGGTTCTTCGGTGGTTCGGGTGCTTGTTGATTGGACATAGTAATGGAAAAAGAATATAAAAAGAAAAATGAAACAGCGGCTCATGGATGGCGTGTTTACCTACCACGATTGCGGCGCGGGAGAACCTAGCGCGGGTTTTCAAAAAAGAAATCCTTTTTTCTGCATCTATGTGTGTTGCGTCATCATGCGTGCAGGATGCTTGCGCTCATGAGCGTTTTAGATCAAGATCCACTCGTGGTAACACCAGACGATCAACCTCCAGCGAACCAACCCATCCTTAACGGCTGGCGAGATCACCTCCCCTTCTTCAGCCGACCCGTCCCCAGCGGCATCAAACATGCCCCTGGCCTGGTCGACATCTTTGCTTCCTTCGTAGCCCTCGATAACCGTGTCGACCGCGCCGAAGCAGAAGTGGCGCTCGATCTGCTACGCCATGCCTTCCCCGAAGCCAACCACGCCTGGCTCTCCAGACGCCTCCGCCGCGCCCTGACTCTACCCTCCCCGCCAGAACAGGTGGCCGCAAGTCTCAAAGATGAACTCGATACCGATGACAGCATCTCACTAGGACTGCAACTCTATCTACTGATCATCGCCTCAGGCTCCTCCTATTTGGGAAAAGAGTCATTCACCAAAGTAATGACGAGCCTCAACGCGGAGGAAATCGGCCAAGCTATCCTCCTTGAGATGGAGGGCGATGCCGACTCCATTACACTTCCTTTTGAAAAAATCATCTTTGCGAATGACAGCACCGCAGACGTACTGCTACCCGCCACGGATGAACACTCAGCTTTTCGCGCCTACCAATCCAAGGACATCATCATTATCCGCAATACGGGTAAAGAGCCCATCTGGGTCAGCGGTAGCTCGCTCGCAACAGGGCAGTGCCTACGCCTTCGCCAACATCAGAACATCCGCCTGCCAGACTGGACACTCACCACGGAAGATATTTCCATCTTCCTGAACGCCGCCCGCACCGGCCACCGCCAAAGCCTGTTTATCAATGAAAGCGGAGGTCAACTCACCGCAGAGCGAACCCGCTCTCGCCAAAGCTCGATCAAGCTGGACTTCGGACTGAACGTGCAAATCGAAGCCCTCACTGAAACCGACCTACGGCTCCCCACCGGCGAACCCATCGAGCCCGGCGTCACCCACACTCTTTCCATTCAAGACAACCTACTCCTCGAAGACGAGGACGCCGTGAGCCTGAATGCCCTGCGCAAGCAATCCACCGCCAAAGGAGCTCGATTCAAAATGGACGCCAACCGGAAAGAACTCCTCGTCTCCAATGACCCGGCGGCACTCAAAAAGAAAGGTGACATCCTGCTCTCCCCAGGGCTTGCCCCCAGAACCGTGCTCAGCATCAGATTCAACCCACGCACCGCCGAGGGCCAAATCAAAGTCATCGATTCCGAAAACATCATCACGGTGAACCGCAAACCCGTCAAAGATGGTGACAAGCTGGTCGACGGCTCCCTGATCCGTCTCAGCCCCAACCAAGCCGTGCGCTGCCGATTCAGTGAAAGCCTACTCGATGAAGAACGCACCGTCATCAGAGAGCTCTCCGCGGAAGGGCTCAACCACGAGTTCGGCATGGATAAAGCCGTCTTGGACAACGTTGAGTTCTCCGTCAAACGGGGAGAAATGCTCTGCATTATGGGACCCAGCGGCAGCGGAAAAAGCACCCTACTCTCGGCACTCGCCGGGCACCTCAAGCCGAGCCGTGGCCATATCCGGCTCAACGGAGTCTCGCTTTACGCCCACCGCACGCGACTCGCCCCATTCATCGCCAGTATGCCTCAGGAAGAGGCGCTCAACCCCCAACTCACCGTCCACGAACACCTATCACACGCCGCCACCATCCGGCGCCCGCACCTCAGACACAACGAACACTGCAAACGCGTCGACTCCATTCTCGCCGAGCTCGACCTCCAGCAGCTCGCCCGCCGACGCGTCGGATCCCCTGGCGAAAAAACCATCAGCGGAGGTGAACGAGGACGACTCAACCTCGGTCTCGATCTCAGCAGCGCCGCCGAAATATTACTCTTTGACGAGCCCATCTCCGGCCTTTCATCCAAAGACTCAGAGCACGTGGCGGAAACCCTCCATGCCCTCTCGCGGGATAAAATTGTCATCGCCTCCCTGCACCGACCCGGAGCGCGGGTGCTCCGCCTATTCGACAAAGTCCTCATGCTCGATCAAGGAGGAAAGGTCGCCTACTTCGGCTCGCCGAAAGCCATGGGCAAGTACTTTCTCGATGCCTGCAAGGAACTTAAAATCCCCACACCCAAACGGCTCAAAGCCCAGCAAGGAGGTGCCGATTTCGCCTTCGATGTGCTCGAAGCTCCACTCCACGGCCTCACCGGGCGCGAAGGAGGCGGAGCCCGCCGTTTTCCATCATCCTTTTGGCAGGGCCGTTTCGAAAGTAGTCAACTCGTAGACGAAGTAGCGCGTGGTGAAATGCCCGCCCAAAGCCACCTCGGAGAAATCCCCATGAGCGAAGACCACATGGCGGTGCCATCCCGGTCGCGGAAACAACGCTGGATCGAATGGATCCGCCTGTTCCGCACCCACTTCCATCGCTCACTACTCTCCAAATTTCGCAATCGGGGCACTATCTACAGCATCTTGCTGGAGTCTCCGCTCCTCGCCCTCCTCATCGGGATCACCCTACGGTCATCCCCCGAGGGGAAATATGCATTCGATAGCAGCCTGCACCTCCCGGTCTATCTCTTTCTCTCCGCCACCATCGCCATGTTTCTAGGCCTCACCAACAGTGCCACTGAGATCCTCAGAGACTCCCCAGTGCTGCGGCGGGAACGCAACTGCCGCTCAGGCACCGCCCTTTACGTCGGTGCCAAATTCCTAGCGCTCTCCATACTGGCAGCCATCCAATGCGCCATTTACATCTGGATCGGCGACACGATGTTAGAGATTCAAGGCATGTTCCTGACGCACTGGATGTGGATGACCGTCACGGCACTTTGCGGAACTTCCATGGCACTGGTCGTTTCATCCGTCGTCACCACTGAGCGCGCCGCCCTGAGTGCCGTCCCACTACTCCTCGTCCCCCAGCTGCTACTTGCCGGAGCACTGGTATCATTTGATGAAATGAACCGAGGCTTGTTCAGAGGCGGCCAAAGCGGTCGCGAGGCGGGCGCTGAACCCTTCCCCGCCCGCTTCATGCCCCTGCGCTATGCCTACGAAGGCATCATTGTCAGCCAAGCCACCGAAAACCAATTTGAAAAATACCGTCGCCAAATCCAAGGCGACATCGATCCGCTCAAAGATCGTAACGACAAACGGATGGCCGGAGACGAAAGCCAGGGGCTTAAGCCCGAAGAAAGCGAACGCTTGGATATTCTCAAAACCGCCCTGACCAGACTCATGGCCTGTGAAGCGGAAGACGTAAAAACCGCAGATGCCCTCTGCTGGAAAATCACCCACGCGGGGAGAAAAAAGGACATGGAAACACTTCTCGCCATCCCCCCTTATCCTGAAGACGAAACCATTCAAACCAAAGCCTCCAGTCACTACTTCATGAACTCACGCACCAACCTCCTCGTGGGCAAAGCGGATATCGACCGGATCGACATCAACCAAGCAGGCAAGCGCAGCATCTTTCTCGCTGAATGGAAATACTGGTTTGGCTTCACCACAAAAACCACCCACGCCTGCCTCTGGGTGCTCGGAGGCGGCATCACTTTCTGTCTATCCCTCACCACCGTCATCCTCCAACTCCGCAATCACCGCAACAGCTAGCGTGGCGGCTTGCCTCCGCTTTCCCCAAAACAGGCTGGCCTGTTTCTCCTCCGGCGATAGCCGCACTTCAAAGAACAACCCAAGCTATCAACCACCACTCAACCAATTCTGAAAAATTCTGAAAAATTCTGTTAATTCTGTTAATTCTGTCGAGCGCCGCAGGCATCAACCCAAGCACCCAACCCAAGCCCCTCAATGAAACCCCACATCCTCACGCTCTGCCTACTCATGAGTCATCTCGCGCCCCCACTCCAAGCCGCCCCTCCAAAGGCGACCGCAAGCACCCTTAGCCAACAAGACTACGCCCGCGGACACCTCAGAGAAAAAGACGCCATTCAGCGTAACTCCCCACACCTCACCCAAGAACTCAGCGAACTCGGCCTCAAGTTAGGCGCCCCCGTATTCATCCGTATTTTTAAAGAATCCCGTGAGCTCGAACTCTGGGTCGAACACCAACCAAGCCAAAAATTCCGCCACTTCAAAACCTGGCGCATCGCCGCGATGTCTGGAAAACTTGGCCCCAAAACCGCCGAAGGCGACCGCCAAGCCCCGGAAGGATTTTACTACGTCCCCCGCTCCCGGATGAAGCCCGACAGCCGATTCCACCTCGCCTTCAACCTCGGCTACCCCAACACCTACGATCTCGCCCATCACCGCACCGGAAACTTTCTCATGGTTCACGGCAACCGGGTTTCCATTGGATGTTTTGCCATGACCGACCCCGGCATCGAAGAAATCTACACCCTCTGCAGCGCAGCCCTCCAGCGCGGCCAAACCTATTTTCGAGTGCACAGCTTCCCCTTCCGCATGACCCCGGAACGCCTTGCCGAGGAAAAAAACAGCCCCCAACACACCTTCTGGCACAACCTCAAGGAAGGATACGATCACTTTGAGAAACACAAAACCCCACCCGAAGTCACCGTGCGCGACCAAAGCTACCGCTTTGTAAAGTAAGATAGGCCTCCCGGCCTGTCATCTGCCTATCGCGCGAAGAATCAAGAGCTCATTCTGAGAAACTCTAAACTCTAAACTCTAAACTCCAAAAACCAAAAACCAAAAACCAAAAACCAAAAACCAAAAACCAAAAACCAAACCAGCACGACGCACGACAGTGAGATGACCGATTGCCAATCGGTCCTACATTTTTGCTTGGCAAAGTGGGGTGCTGTCACGATGCTGTGGGCATGGAGCATCATGTGTATTTTTGGTTGAAGGAGGAGCGGAAGAACGAAGTTAACCGTGTCGTGTTTGAAAAAGGGCTGGCTGATTTATTTGGAATCGATGCGGTGGCTGGCGGCATGTGGGGTAGCTCGGCGGATACTCCGGAGCGGCCCGTGACCGATAAGAGTTTTGATTACGCGATCTCTCTGGAGTTTGAGTCGCTGGAAAAACACAACATCTATCAAGATCACCCTGATCACGACGTCTTTGTGAATGCTTTCAAAGGCTGGTGGGAGAAGGTGTTGGTGATGGATGTGGGTTGATACTTCATTTTTTACCGCCCCTGACTCAAAAAACCAATCAGCCAATCCAACGTCTGGCCCGGCATGTCGATGTATTGACTTACACCCCCCCCTTCGATACTCAAAGATCCTCTCAAGAATTACCGAAGACACGGGAAACACCACACCCTTGGGAGCAAACCCCATCTCAAGCAAGACATGATATGCTTGGTATCATTTCATGAAAAACACTTACAAATCTCCAAACTCCATGAAAAACGCTTATGCGTAAAATTGACATCCTCAGCTTGGTTTTTAGATTTTGGAGTTTGGAGTTTTTTTACCAAACTGTGCATTCAGCATTCAAAATTCAACATTCAACATTGGAGCGAAGCGACCTGGAGGAGGTAAAGGGATTCGAACCCTTGGTGACATCACTGCCACACTCGATTTCGAATCGAGCGCCTTAAACCAACTCAGCCATACCTCCATAAAGATCCATACGATCTCGCCGCCAAACTCGACGCGCCATAGCTAGTCGGACACATCAACATTGTCAAAGCCTGATCGAAAAAAATCCACCCATCCCACAAAAAAAACGAAGCTCGCCGATCAGGAAGGCCTCCGTTTAGGATCAACCCAATACATCCTTCCGGAGCTGGCGCAGGGTGTAGAGTCGGGATTTTTTCTCCTTCCACCCCACTTCACGCATCACACGCGCTCCTGTTTTTCGTTTTTCACCAAATAACTCGCGGCTTTGCTCAAAAATACCATCTACAAAATCCCGGCTCCCTACCGCAAGTCCATCGCTCAAATACCTCACCCTACACCTCAAGGCCTCACCCAAGCTCAACTTACCGCCCTTCTTCAACACCTTCTCCACATCATCGCGCTTAAAGCCCTTTCTCACCCTGATCCCCACCTCGCCACTCTCAGGACAATCCACAAATACCTCTTCGCCATCGGAAAATAACATCATCCGATAACTCTCCGCAGCCCCATCCTCCCAGGTGAACTTTTTCTCGATCCCTCCGCTGCATGCCTCCAGCTTGCCCAGCACTCTGCAAATACCAGAACGGGCCAGCGCCCGGCGCCTACTCGCCTTTGGGCTCATGGCCTCTCCATAAGAGCTCCACCTGTAGTCCTCGGGCCTCTCCACCATACCGGCTCTGACTGGATTCAGATCGATGTATGCCGCCACCATCCGCAAGGCATAGCCATCCTCCACGAGAACGCTCTTAAACCGACTCTCCCACAGCGTTCCCACCCGTCCATGTGTCTTATTGAACCATCGACTAAAACTCTGTTTCACCCCCTTCATAAACTCGGAAAGATCATGCATTCTTCGAGTGAATTTCGCCTTAAACGCCTCCGCCGCCACATCTGATTTTGCCGCACCCTCACGGAGTGCCCTAAGCATCAATTCACAGTCACGGTAAGCCTCCGCACTGTAGAGCGCCTTCAGTTTGGACAGAAAAACCTCATCAGTCATCTCCACTGGAGCTCCCTTTTTTTTAGGAGGAACCTCCACAAGGAGGTGCAGATGATTGGACATACAGCAATGGGCGAGCACTCGCACCCCGCAAAAAGCCTCATATTTCCGGATAATCTTCAACATCATATCACGCTCCTTCCGTTGTAAAACAAAGGCTCGATCCACCACACGCGTAATACAATGCATCCGCATCGTCTCCGTTTCAACACAAGGGGG
>Ga0256845_1002465_pt1 | contig 13394 bp, 10 predicted proteins | sample RiftiametaG_FD_189101 | JGI IMG/M metagenome (GOLD analysis project Ga0256845, IMG submission 189101) | Tube worm associated microbial communities from hydrothermal vent at the East Pacific Rise, Pacific Ocean - Riftia | ecosystem: Host-associated > Annelida > Integument > Unclassified ... | reverse complement strand
GCACTATAAATATACAAAATAGTATTGACAACACCAAGAAAAATAATGCTAAATGATTGATTATTAATCGGTTAATTTAGGTAGTGAAATCTTGGATTCCCGAAAACCTAAATGGAGTGAGTATATGATATCATTTATTGAAGTTTCAAAAGGAATATTTATTAAGTAAACCTTATCTAGAAAAGATGACTGTAGATTTGGAAAAGGTTTTTCAAATTTATAAATTGGTTTAGCATTCAGAAAATTAGCAAAATTTGTATTTGCCATACTTAGGGTTAAGGTTTGATCTGCTTTTACAGTTTTTTGAATTATTCCCAAATCATGACCTTCTTTAATTTTTAAAAAATAGTCTTGAGTATTCTGTGATGCCATAGATAGTGAAGAAAAGGCAGTTATTATACAGACTAAAATCTTAAGTGCTTGTGTGCTCATAATTTCGAGGATTAAAGTTAGTTAATTCCTTAAAATTACGTTAATATTTTCATAAGGGGTTTTCCCTGTTTTTGTTTTTAAAAGATTGGATAACAGTTTTTTATAAAATAAAAAACAATTGGGAGTTTTTAAAATTTTTATAAAAAGAAGATAATGTGAAGTATGTTCCTGTCTAGATAACTTTTTGAATTATAAATCTTATTACTTCCGTCGCTCAGGTTTCAAGATAAACGCCGAAGAAAAGTTTTTTTGGATTTCCATTATCGCACGATCCGCCTCAATCCGTGTGGTAAAATTACCTGCCCAAACCTTATAGTTTGGTGTTTCATATTCTATGGATGCTGGCCAGTTACTATAACTACCCTTGTACTTTCTAAGCGTTTGATTAGCCTTGTCCAATTCGCCATAATATAGCTGTATGGTATAGCCGTCTGAAAGTTTATTTTCCTTTTCAAGTCCTTTCTTCAAATTTAATAATTGTGTAATCTTTGAATCTTGATTTATGGTTAGTGTAGCATTTTGCGCAATACTATTGCTTGTAATAAAAATTATTAAAATGCTGACAATAAAAAGATTGGAAACGATTGATATTTTCATATAAATATATCTTTGGTACAAATGTAAAACTTAATAACTTCGTGAAGCACAAAAATATTATTTAGAATAAATATAAATTGATAATTAACACTTTGTTTGCATTTTCAAAATCGACTTAATAATGTATTTTTGCTCCTTTATTTGGGGTAAAGGATAGGCTTTTTAGCCAAAGTTAATTGTAACTTATTCTATTCCAAACCATCGACTATAATTTAACCAACCGTATGAAAAAGGTGAATTTTATACATCTACGCTCAAAATTGACGCTTCTATTGTTAATGTTTGCATTAACATTTTCAGCAAATATATATTCTCAGGATGCTCCTGCCGAAACCGCTGCTCCAGCTGTAGATATTCTGGTAGTTGCAGGAGGAGATACAGCTGCTGGTGAATCACTTTTTAAAGCAAACTGTGCCGCATGTCATAAGCTAGATAAAAAAGCCGTTGGACCTGCATTAAGAGGTGTTGGTGGTGTACACGATAAAGAATGGATGTACAAATGGGTGAAGAATAGTTCTGCTCTTATAGCCTCAGGAGATGCTACTGCGGTAAAACTTTTCGAGGATAATAATAAGTCTGTAATGACAGCTTTCCCCGCGCTTTCTGATGCGGATATTGATAATATTATAGCCTATACAGACCAGCCAAAAGCCGCGCCTGTTGTTGGTGGTGCAGAAACTACCGCTGCAAATTCAGGAAGTAGAGATGGTGTTTCAAACGGCCTAGTTCTTGGGGCTTTGGTGCTTATTTTTCTTCTTTTGGTAATTATGCTTTTCTTAGTAACAAATACTTTGAAAAGAATTGCAGAAGCAAACGGTGTGGTTTATGAAGAAAAAGAAAAACGCACTCCAATTTGGAAAGCATTTATTGAAAATCAATTTTTAGTTTTGATATTTTCTATATTCTTGTTGCTATCCGCAGGATACTTCGCTTACGGATATTTAATGCAGGTAGGTGTGGATAAAGGCTATGCTCCAGTGCAACCTATACATTATTCACATAAGGTACATGCTGGAGATAACCAGATAGATTGTAATTTCTGTCACAGTTCTGCTAGAAAAAGTAAAATGGCGGGCATACCTTCATTAAATGTTTGTATGAACTGCCACAAAAACATTTCAGAAGTAGCACCAGAAACCGCTTCCGAGGAATATTCAAAAGAATTTTATGATGGTGAAATTGCCAAACTATACAATGCTGTAGGTTGGGATGCTGCTAGCCAAGAGTACACTGGTAAGACCGAGCCTGTAAAGTGGGTTCGTATTCATAACCTTCCAGATTTTGTGTATTTTAATCACTCGCAACACGTAACTGTTGCTGGTGTGGCGTGTCAAAAATGTCACGGCGAAATTCAGGAAATGGAAATTGTTGAGCAGTTTGCGCCGCTTACAATGGGCTGGTGTATTGAATGTCATAGAGAAACAAATGTTAATTTGGAGAATAATGAATATTATGCCAAAATTCACGAAGAGCTTTCAAAAAAATATGGCGTAGATAAATTAACAATCGCCGAATTAGGTGGATTGGAATGTGGTAAATGCCACTATTAATTAATTAAAAAGATTATTACTTATACTAATATGGCATCAAACAAGAAATACTGGAAAAGTGTTGAAGAGCTGAACGAAGACAGCGCCATTGTTAAGGCGTTACAGGATAATGAGTTTGTAACCGAAATACCTGCGGACGAATTTCTTGGTAATAAAGAAGCGTTAGAGTCTTCTTCTACCACGCGTCGTGATTTCTTAAAATATGTTGGCTTTACCACAGCAGCTGCAACGTTATCGGCTTGTGAGGGGCCTGTAGTGAAATCTATTCCTTATGTTGTTCAGCCGGATGAAATTGTGCCGGGAGTTGCGAATTACTATGCATCTACAATGGCGGATGGTTTCGACTTTGCTAATATTTTAGTAAAGACACGTGAAGGTCGCCCCATTAAAATAGAAAAAAACGATTTAGCAGTTAACGGAGGAAGCATAAATGCTAGAGTGCATGCTTCGGTACTTTCGCTATATGATAAAAATAGACTAACTGGACCAATGGTTAGTGGGGCCGAAGTTACTTGGCTAGAGTTTGATGCTGTCCTTGCACAGAAAATGAATGAAATGTCTAGTAAAGACATTGTTCTTCTTACGCAAACATTTGCAAGTCCATCCACTTCAAAACTTATATCTGAGTTTACAACTAAATACCCGAATGTGCGTCGCGTTGTTTACGATACCGTTTCTTGTTCTGGGGCGTTAGATGCTTTCCAAAATAAATATGGAACTCGTGCGCTACCAGATTACGATTTTTTAAAAGCAGATGTTATTGTTTCTGTAGGTGCAGATTTCTTAGGAGATTGGCAAGGAGGAAGCTATAGTAAAGGCTATGCGAAAGGACGTGTTCCTAAAAACGGAAAAATATCTAGACATATTCAGTTTGAAGCTAACCTAACCATAACTGGTGGTAAAGCAGATAAACGTGTACCTGCTACGCCTTCACAACAAAGGCAAGTTTTAAAAGCATTAACAAGTGGAAGCACTTCGGGTTTGCCAGAAAATATTGCAGATGCAGTAAATAAAGCAAAAGCACAACTTCAAAAAGCTGGAAGTAAAGCATTATTGGTTACAAGTTTACCGGATGTTGCATCGCAAACAATGGCGTTGAATTTCAATGCCAATAGTGAAGCAATGGATGTAAACATGCCAATACTAACTAGGCAAGGAAGCAATAGCGAAGTAATGAGTGTTGTTAACGGCGTAATTTCTGGAAACATAAAAGGTTTAATTACTGTTGGTGTAAACCCAGTTTATTCTTTGCCAAACAATAAAGAATTTGCAGAAGCTTATAAAAAACTTGAAATGACACTTGCTTTCGCAATGAAGCAGGATGAGACGGCTTCATTGGCAAAAATGGTTGCTGCAACGCCACATTATTTAGAGGCTTGGGGCGATGCGCAGATAAAAAGAGGTAGTTTAGGTCTTACGCAACCTACTATTCGCCCGTTGTTTAACACACGTCAGTTTCAAGATTGCTTATTGCAATGGACGGGTAATTCACAAAAATATTACGATTACATAAAAGAAATTTGGTCAACCTCTATATTAGGAGGAAGTTCATGGAATAAAGCTTTGGAGGCTGGTGTTTTTGCATCTAATGTAGAAATGACAATGGAAGAAGTAAAACCTGCTACTGAAGGAGCTGGAGTAATAGAGGAAGGCACTTCAAACGGTGCGCTTTCATTACTTTTACAAGAAGGTGGCTACGAACTTACATTATATACTTCAACTGGTTTGGGAGATGGTCAACAGGCCAACAACCCTTGGTTGCAAGAATTTCCAGATCCTATAACAAGAGCGTCTTGGGACAACTATCTTACTGTTTCAGCTTCAGATGCCGAGGCATTAGGGCTTGTAAACGAAAATGTTTCTAATGGCGCATTGAATGGTAGCTATGTAAATCTATCTATGGGTAATGTAGTACTAGAAAAAGTACCTGTTATTATTCAGCCAGGACAAGCTAAAGGTTCTGTTGGTTTAGCATTGGGTTATGGAAAAACCGCTTCTATTCAAGAAGAAATGCAGGCCGGTTTAAATGCTTACCCGCTATATCAGAATTTCTCTGAAGTTCAAAAAGTAAATATTGAAAAGACGACTGGAATGCACAAATTTGCTTGCGTTCAGTTGCAAAGTACAATGGCTGGACGTAGTAACGAAATTATTAAGGATACTACCCTAGAGGTATTTAATACGAAGAATATAAGCGAATGGAATGCGGTCCCGATTGTAGATTACGATCACGCTCCAATTTCAATTCGCGATAAGAAAGCAGATCTTTGGAGTCCGTTTGATGAAACGGTAGGACCTCACTTTAACCTTTCTATAGATTTAAATGCTTGTACGGGCTGTGGAGCTTGTGTTATTGCTTGTAATGCAGAGAATAACGTCCCAGTTGTTGGTAAAGAAGAAGTTAGAAAGTTCCGAGATATGCACTGGTTGCGTATTGATAGATATTATTCTGCAGGAGAAACCTTTAAGGAAGAAATATATAAGTCTGAAAATCTTCCAGCTTTTGATAGTTACGAAGCAGTTGAAATACCGGCTTATGAAAATCCAGAGGTTGCTTTTCAACCAGTAATGTGCCAGCACTGTAATCACGCACCTTGTGAAACAGTTTGTCCTGTTGCTGCAACATCTCACGGTCGTCAAGGCCAAAATCAAATGGCTTATAACCGTTGTGTAGGTACTCGTTATTGCGCGAACAACTGTCCTTATAAGGTACGTCGTTTCAACTGGTTCTTGTATAATGAGAATGATCAATTTGACTATAACATGAACAATGACCTTGGTAGAATGGTGCTTAATCCAGATGTGGTTGTGCGTTCTAGAGGGGTAATGGAGAAATGTTCTCTGTGTATTCAAATGACACAAAAAACTATACTAGACGCTAAACGAGACGGAAGAGCAATTAAAGATGGTGAGTTTGCAACAGCTTGTTCGAATGCTTGTGAAACTGGAGCAATGGTTTTCGGAGATGTTAATGATCCAGAATCTGAAATTCTCAAAATGAAAAAAGATGATAGAATGTATCATCTCCTTGAGAGCACCGGAACAAAGCCGAATGTTTTCTATCAAATGGTAGTTAAAAATACATCTGAAGCATAAAAAATTTAATCAAGAACCAATTATTTAAGAATTATATATGTCGTCACACTACGAAGCACCTATAAGAGAACCTCTGGTTCTGGGAGAAAAGTCTTATTCTGACATCAGTGCAGATGTAGCAGCTCCGGTTTTAGGAAAAGCAAATAAATCTTGGTGGATTGTTTTTACCATAGCCCTTATTGCATTTTTATGGGGTTTAGGATGTATAATCTATACAGTTTCAGTTGGTATTGGAGTTTGGGGATTGAACAAAACCATCGGATGGGCTTGGGATATCACTAACTTCGTTTGGTGGGTTGGTATTGGGCACGCTGGAACGTTGATTTCAGCAGTACTCTTACTTTTTCGTCAAAAATGGAGAATGGCTATTAACCGTTCTGCGGAAGCAATGACCATCTTTGCTGTTGTTCAAGCAGGATTATTCCCAATTATTCACATGGGACGTCCTTGGTTGGCTTATTGGGTACTTCCAATCCCAAACCAATTCGGATCACTTTGGGTAAATTTCAACTCTCCTTTACTTTGGGATGTATTTGCAATTTCAACATATTTATCTATATCATTGGTGTTCTGGTGGACAGGTTTATTACCAGATTTTGCGATGCTTCGTGATAAAACTAAAAGCCCTTTTCAGCATAAAATATACGGAATCCTTAGTTTTGGATGGAGTGGACGTGTAAAAGATTGGCAACGGTTTGAAGAGGTGTCTCTTGTTTTGGCAGGATTGGCAACTCCGTTGGTGCTTTCTGTGCACACTATTGTATCCTTTGACTTTGCAACGTCTGTAGTTCCTGGATGGCATAGTACAATTTATCCTCCATATTTTGTGGCTGGTGCAATTTTCTCTGGATTTGCAATGGTACAAACGTTACTTATAATTATGAGAAAAGTTTCTCATTTGGAAGACTATATAACGGTTCTTCATATAGAATATATGAATAAAGTAATTCTGCTAACTGGTGGAATAGTTACGGTAGCTTATGCAATAGAATACTTTATTGGTTGGTACTCTGGTGTGCCTTATGAAAACTATACTTACCTTTCTTTTGGTGCCGCCACAGGGCCATATTGGTGGGCGTTCTGGGCATTAATTACCTGTAACTTTATAGTGCCGATGTCCCTGTGGATTAAAGCCTTAAGACGAAATATTGTATGGACATTCTTTGTAGCCTTAATTATAAATATAGGAATGTGGTTTGAACGTTTTGATATTATTGTTGTAAACATTAGTAAAGACAGATTAACCTCTACTTGGACAATGTTCCAACCAACGTTTGTAGATATAGGAACTTTTATTGGAACCATTGGTTTCTTCTTTGTACTCTTCTTACTTTATGCTCGTACCTTCCCAGTAATTGCGCAAGCAGAAGTAAAAACTATATTGAAGACCTCTGGAGAAAAATTCAAGAGGTTGCGTGCCGAACACGGAGATGATGCCAGCCACGTGCAAACTATAGAAGAGTATCCTGGCGATGCAGGACCATCTTCAAACGTAGAAGGAAAACATTTTGATTCACCTTTTGATAATTCAATTGAAGAAGATTCAGAAAACAATGAAGTAGATTTCGAACTTCACAGGGGTAGGATAGACAACCTACTTAGTGGTGTTGGCACTTTCGATCCAACAATTCAAAAGCAAGACAATCTTAGGAAAATTAGCGGTGTTGGGCCAGTAATGGAACAAAAACTTCATCAACTTGGAATCTTCACCTTTGATCAGGTAAGCCGAATGACCGACCGCGAATACGATTTATTAGACGAGATAATTAGTGAATTCTCTGGAAGAGCCAAACGCGATGATTGGGCTGGACAGGCACTAATGTTAAAAAACAACAACTAATTATGGCTGCAACAAAAATACATGCAATTTACACAGACGATGACCTGTTGATGCAGGCCGTTAAACAGACCCGTGCGGCAAATTATCATATTTCAGAAGTATTCACTCCATTTCCGGTTCACGGTTTGGATCATGCTATAGGTTTGGCGCCAACTCGAATTGCTATCACCTCGTTCTTATACGGATTGGTTGGTTTAACTGTGGCTGTAGTTATGATGAATTTTATGATGATTCAAGATTGGCCTCAAAATATAGGTGGTAAACCAAGTTTTACCTTCTATCAAAACATGCCAGCATTTATACCTATAATGTTCGAACTTACTGTATTTTTTGCAGGACATTTAATGGTAATCACTTTTTATATGAGAAGTAAATTGTGGCCTTTCAAAAAAGCGGAAAATCCGGATCCACGAACAACTGATGCCCACTTTTTGATGGAAGTTGATGCGGACAACCATGATGTTGAAAAACTTTCCAAATTCTTGTACGATACAGGTGCATTGGAAATTAGTTTAATTGAAAATGAGCACGACCACTAATATGAAAACAATAAAAAACATAACGATTGCAATTTTTACTGCTGTAATAATGGTTTCTTGTTTTAACGATAAAAAACCGAACTACCAGTATTTTCCAAATATGTACGAGCCTGTAAGTTATGAAGCCTATGGTGACTATAATATTTTTCCGAATCAGCAGGAGGCAATGACTCCGCCAGAGCATACTGTTCCGCGCGGTTTTACACCTTATGATTATGAAAATAGCACTGCTGGATTAGAACTAGCAAAGGCTGAGCTTAAAAATCCTTACGACGTTACGGAGGAAAATTTGGCTGTTGGTAATGCCTTATATGCGGTTTATTGTGGAGTATGTCACGGTGATGCTGGAGATGGAAAAGGAATTTTGGCAACTCGTGAGAAATTTTTAGGAATTCCTAGTTATGCTGATGCTGGACGTAATATTGTACCAGGTGGTATCTATCACGTAGAAACTTATGGCTTAAATGCTATGGGATCCTATGCATCACAAACTAACGAAAAGGAGCGTTGGCAAATTGCGATGCACGTAATGGATCTAAAAGCTGCACTTAAAGGAGAACCTAGTATATTAGAAACCTCTAAAGCTGGTTTGACTGAAGAAGGCATACAAGATGAAACCAATAACGCTGAAGCTGACACGGCTTCTCAATTGGAATCTAAATAAAGAATTTAAAGAGAATGGCTAAAGATATGTATACGCTACCAAGTAAATTAAAACTATTTTCTATCGTTCTGATAGTCCTAGGGCTTGCAGGAATAATCTTTGGGTTTTTAACTACACCTAAAACCATCGATGATGTAAAAAAGATTCTTGCCGAACAAGAGGGGCATCATGGAGATGCTCATGCTGTTGAAGATAATCATGATAGTGAAACTGCAAATTTTGTGGATGAAGCTCGTGGACAAGAAGGTTATTCTGCATCAGCTATGGAGCATGCTACAGATTTAAAACCAGAAGGACATGGAGTAGCTTCTCACGAAGAGCACGTTTTACACCAAATGCAAACCAGACCTTGGTCTGCAACTTTCGTGGCAGCCTTTTTCTTTATGATGATCGCTTTAGGGGTGCTCGTTTTCTATGCAATTCAGTTTGCATCGCAAGCTGGGTGGTCTCCTGTTTTGTATAGAGTTATGGAAGGTATTACATCCTACTTATTACCAGGTTCTATTATAGTGTTTTTAATTGTAGTATTCGCTGGCACACATTTTTATCCTTGGCAAGACCAAGACTTGGTAGCTGGGGACAAAATTTTGCAAGACAAAGCTGGGTATCTGAATTTTCCATTTTTCATTATACGTGGGGTAATTTACTTATTGGGTTGGAACCTTTATCGTTACTTCTCAAGAAAAAACTCCTTGGCACAGGCAGATTCAAATAGCTTCGATCCTTACAAAAAGAACTTTAAGGCCTCAGTATTTTTCCTTATATTCTTCCTTATAACAGAGGCTACAATGTCTTGGGACTGGTTTATGTCTATGACGCCGCACTGGTATAGTACACTACTTGCTTGGTATATCTTTGCATCAATGTTTGTTTCTGGGATTACCGTTATAGCTTTAGTTACTATACATTTAAGGAGTCGCGGTCTTATAGAATTTGTGAGTGATAAACACCTCCACGATTTAGCGAAATTTATGTTCGCTTTCAGTATTTTCTGGACTTATTTATGGTTCTCACAATTCATGTTAATATGGTACGCGAATATTCCGGAGGAAGTAACCTATTTCATTATAAGAATACAAGAGTACCAAGGGTTGTTTTTCGGAATGCTTATCCTTAATTTTGTATTCCCTATTCTTGTATTGATGAATAGCGACTATAAGAGAATTCCTTGGTTCGTAGTTATTGCTGCCGTGTTTATTTTGGTTGGGCATTATATAGATATTTACCTTTTGGTAATGCCATCCACAGTAGGCCATAATTGGCATTTTGGTATTCCAGAAATTGGAGCACTATTGTTTTTTATGGGTCTATTCATTTTAATTGTAGGCAATGGTCTGGGTAAAGTTTCGCTAAGACCCAAGAATGATCCATTTATTAAGGAAAGTGAAAACTATCATTTTTAATCATTAGTATAAAGAAGAAATTATAAAGATGACCGCATTTTTAATTGTATTAGTAATCGTTCTTTTTGGAGTCTCTGTTTGGCAAATGAGCAGAATCTTCCAATTGGCAAGACAAAAGCCTTCAGAAAATCCCGAAATTGCCACGGATAAGGATAATAATACCCAAGGGTATTTAATGTTGGGTTTTTTGATCTTTATTTATGTATTAGCCTTTCTTTCATTTTGGTTTTGGTATGATACCCTCTTGCCAAAGGCAGGATCTGAGCACGGACAGCAAATTGACACGTTAATGTTGATTTCGATGATTGTTATTTTTGTTGCAGGAATCATAACACAGTGGTTATTGCATTATTTTGCCTTCATCTATCGAGGCAATAAAGTAAAAAGAGCAACATTCTATGCAGATAATGATAAATTGGAGTTTATTTGGACCATTATACCGGTAGTGGTATTGGCAGGTCTAATAATTTATGGTCTGTTTACGTGGACTGATATTATGAATGTTGATAAGGACGACGACCCATTAATTGTTGAGCTATATGCCCAGCAGTTTAATTGGAAAGCTCGCTATGGAGGTAATGATAATACTTTAGGGGAAGCAAATGTTCGTTTAATAAAAGGTGTAAACGCTTTGGGTGTTGATCCTGCAGATCCTAATGGCCAAGATGATAAAGTTGTGACTGAGCTACATTTGCCTGTGGGACGAAAAGTACTTTTCAAAATACGCTCTCAAGATGTGTTACACTCAGCTTACATGCCGCATTTTAGAGCCCAAATGAACTGTGTTCCAGGAATGGTAACTCAATTTGCTTTCACTCCAACCGTTACTACGGAAGAAATGAGACAAGAAGATAAAATTATTGAGAAGGTTCTAAATATTAATGAGATTCGACGTAATAAAAGCAAAGATCTTCAAGCTAATGGTGAAGAACCTTTGGAAGTCTATGAATTTGATTATATGCTATTGTGTAACAAAATATGTGGAACTAGTCACTATAATATGCAAATGAAGATAATAGTAGAATCTGAAGAAGATTACAAAGCTTGGTTAGCAGAACAACCAACTTTAGCAGAACAACTTAGTAAATAGTATAAATACAAAATATAGCTTAAAAAGATATGTCAGCACAAGCAACAGCCCTCGCAGCAGAAGAGCATCACGACGATCACGGGCATCACCATAAAGAAACATTTATAACTAAATATATCTTTAGCCAAGATCATAAAATGATCTCAAGACAATACCTAATTACGGGTTTGTTTATGGGTACCATTGGTATATTAATGTCTTTATTGTTTAGGTTACAGTTAGCATGGCCAGATCATAATTTCACCATTTTTGAAGTTCTATTAGGAAAATGGGCGCCAGATGGTGTAATGGATCCAAGTATATATCTTGCTTTGGTAACCATTCATGGTACTATAATGGTCTTTTTCGTACTAACCGCTGGATTGAGTGGAACTTTTAGTAACTTATTAATTCCACTTCAAATTGGAGCACGAGATATGGCTTCAGGATTTTTAAATATGGTGTCCTACTGGTTATTTTTCTTATCTAGTATTATCATGTTATTTTCATTATTTGTTGAAGCTGGCCCAGCTTCTGCGGGATGGACAATTTATCCGCCATTAAGCGCATTACCTCAAGCTATTCCAGGTTCTGGAGCAGGTATGACGCTATGGTTAGTATCTATTGCAATTTTCATTGCATCGTCATTATTGGGCTCGCTAAACTATATTGTTACTGTAATAAATATGCGTACTAAAGGAATGTCTATGACACGTCTTCCTTTATCTATTTGGGCATTTTTTGTAACTGCAATTATTGGAGTGGTATCCTTTCCAGTATTGTTTTCTGCGGCACTTATGTTAATAATGGATAGAAGTTTTGGAACTTCTTTCTTCCTGTCAGATATTTATATAGCTGGTGAAGTCCTGCATCATCAAGGAGGATCGCCCGTTCTATTTGAACACCTTTTTTGGTTCCTTGGGCACCCTGAGGTTTATATTGTAATATTACCAGCAATGGGTATCGTTTCCGAAGTAATGGCAACAAATGCACGTAAACCAATTTTTGGGTATCGCGCCATGGTAGCTTCAATCCTTGCAATCGCCTTCCTTTCAACAATTGTTTGGGGACACCATATGTTCATTTCAGGAATGAATCCATTCTTGGGATCAGTATTTACCTTTACAACACTTCTAATTGCAATTCCATCCGCTGTAAAATCCTTTAACTGGATTACAACACTCTGGAAAGGAAACCTGCAAATGAATGTAGCAATGCTCTGGAGCATCGGTTTCGTTTCCACCTTTATTACAGGAGGTCTAACAGGAATTATCATGGGAGACAGTGCTTTGGATATTAACATACACGATACTTATTTCATCGTAGCTCACTTTCACTTGGTAATGGGTATTTCAGCTCTTTACGGACTTTTGGCGGGTGTTTATCACTGGTTCCCAAAAATGTTTGAAGGGCGAATGATGAACAAAAAATTAGGATACATTCACTTCTGGGTAACATCAATTGGAGCCTATGGAATTTTCTTCCCAATGCACTTTGTTGGTTTGGCAGGTCTTCCACGTAGATATTATACCAATACTAACTTTCCATATTTTGATGATTTAGCAGATATAAATGTGGTTATGACTCTATTTGCTATAATGACGATATCCGTACAAGTAGTATTCCTTTACAACTTCATTCATTCCATTTTTTATGGAAAGATAGGGCCTAAAAACCCATGGAACGCTACAACTTTAGAATGGACTGCAGAAGTTAAACACATACACGGAAACTGGAATGGTCCAATTCCACACGTACATCGCTGGGCTTATGATTATAGTAAGCTTAATAAAGATGAAACGGACTATGTAATACCAGGACAGGACTTTATACCACAGACAGTTCCTTTACAAGATAATGAAGAAGTGCTTGATCATTAAGATATTTTAAATATTTTTTTTAAACCCTTTCATCTCTGAAAGGGTTTTTTATTACGCGCTATTACGTATATAATCAGTACTACTACGTAGAATTCTTAAGATTTTTTTTACTACATTTACGTTAAATAATAAGTAGGAAGTGAGGAGTCTACAATTTATTTAAATGAGCCGTCTATTAATTTGGACGGCTCATTTAAATAAATTCATAATCAATCATTAATGATTTTAAATCAATAGCGTCCTAAACGTTTAAAAAAGAGAAAGGGAATTTTGTTCCACAAAGTTATCTTTGTGATGCAATACAAAAAGCACCTTTCTCTGATG
>Ga0256845_1002464_pt1 | contig 13395 bp, 11 predicted proteins | sample RiftiametaG_FD_189101 | JGI IMG/M metagenome (GOLD analysis project Ga0256845, IMG submission 189101) | Tube worm associated microbial communities from hydrothermal vent at the East Pacific Rise, Pacific Ocean - Riftia | ecosystem: Host-associated > Annelida > Integument > Unclassified ... | reverse complement strand
CAGCCCCGGGACCATCGCTGGAGGGAGGCAAGTGGGAGTTGGTCGAGTTGCGCGACAAAAGCTCGGTGAGCTCATCGATTTGTCTTTTCTGGGCGGTGAGCTGCTCTTGCTGGGCGGCGAGTTGCTCGCGTAGCTCCGCGATGACGGCATCCCGCTCATCACAGGTCTGGATAGCGTCCTCGCCCTTCACGCATATGTTTGATCACACCGCGGGCTGCCTGTCGATCCCGGCGTTTGTGTGGTTACTCTCGTCGTCTAAGTGAGGGGGTGAATGGTTACGTTCCACCGCCCTTGCTGCGCGCCCGATCCACACGCAACAAGCGGCCACAAAAGGTCTTGTGCGTTGTCCCCTGCCCATCCACGAAGTCGATTTCAATACGATCTCCTTCCTTGATCTCTGCGCGTCTCTCCCATGCACCAGGCCCAAGGGCGATCGCTACCCGGCGAGGACCTGTGCTGTGATGCTCATAGACGATCTCCTCGAAAGGATCGCGCCCAGAACGAAGTCGCTCACGGCCATTGATTCGTACCGTATGGTGATGGATGTTCTCCCGATGAAGCGAATGCAGCGCATCCAAGGACTCGGCCTGTAAATCATATTCAGAGCACCGATCATGTCGATCTCGTAGCGACAGTCCGACATTGGCCAGAATCTCTTGCGCAGACGCACGTCGTTCTGGAGACGCCGCTACCGCTACCCTTGGAGCGCCAATGGTCATGCTTCCGGCCATAAGAACGAGCCGCAGCCACCTCGAACGTGCACCGGGCGCAGTCGGCTTTGTTGAACTCTTCTCGGCCATCGTGACTCCGACGATACCCCAGCCGCGATATTCGCCCGCAGCCGCTCACGCGCGCGATCGACCGCCATTTTTTCCGTAGAAAGCACGCACAACCTGTTATGTTCATCACGTGTTGAGCCTGGTCTTCACCGCGCTGTTCGCCTGGCAGCCCATCGGAGTCCCCCCCGTGACATTTCACGCGAAAGACGCCATTCTGACAGCGATAGGCTTGCCAACCCACAAGGAAGACGTAGATCGGTCGCGGGGCGCCTCATCTGACGCACTCTGCGTATTCTGTCTCGCTGGCGCCTCTTCAGCCGATCTTCGCGACCCCTTCGCGCTACATAAAACCGCGCCTCGACCGCGCCGTGCTGGTATCCGATCATTTCGCCTTCCTGACCTCAAGGACCCCTTTGCATTCCGCCGCCGCGGCCATCTTGACCGATGGAATTCCTTCCCAGGCGACATTCGAAATCCGTTTTCCGCGGCCTTTAAACCGCGAAAGACGGTGCCGATGGCGGGCTGCGTGCCTCCAGACTCGGTCATCGTCGATGGAGTGGTCATTCAGGTCCCGCGTGCCCGGAGGCCAAAAAAAGAATCAGAGGATCGCTGTTATCCGCCAGTACCGCTCGATCTTCGCGATCCCTTTGCGGTCAGTGCAACCCGCCCTCGATCTCGTTGAGCGGCTCTATCTTTACCTCGGACCCAAGGTCGGCCGACAATTCGAACGGACCACCACGCCGCGGTCGACTCCACAGCGCCTTGCCCGTGGTTCCCGAATTTATCGACATGCCGGTCGCCGAAAGGCGGCACCACTGGACCAGTCCCTCCCCATACAATGACCCGACAAGAAGGGTCGCAGAGGCTACATAAAGTATGAGATCGGCGGGCGCGGGACGACTCCCCACAGATTCTTGCCAATCCCTGCGGTAGAGAGTCCACACGACCCGAAGACTACCCAGGGATATCAGTAACATCGCGGCCACCATCAGCAGTGCAGTTGTCCCAAATGACGAGTGCTGGGACACCGAGCGAAGTATCGCCACGCGTGAGAGCATCCCGATCGTCGGCGGAAGACCCGCCATTGCTATCAGCACCAGCGCAAGCGCAAGCCCAAACAGCGGTCTCCGCCGACCCAAGCCGGACCACGCCACAAGCGTCGCTACACCCCCCGTCGGGGACGAACAGGACCGAATCGCACAGAACAGTCCCAGCGATGAGAGCACGTACACCACCAGCGCAAGAAGAATCGCCATCACACTGTCATCGCCAGCGATTCGGGCCCAATCCAGCTCAACCGGAGACGAAATCTGCCCCACCGATGCCCGACGATGACCGTAGAACCCCGCGGCGACGGCTGACATCGTCAGCAACATACCAAGCTGCCCCTGAGCCAATCCAACGGCGATTCGAACCAACGAACGCGATCGCAGAGATCGAATCGATCCCACGAACGCCGTCGCCAATCCCAAAGTAACCACCACCGCGGTCCACCCGTAGGGGTCACGTACAAGATGGGGCGCATTAAATTTCGCCACAAACAATCGAAGGAAGACGCCGACGACCGCAAGTCCGCTCATGAGGGTAAAGAGAACGGTGAGTTGAAGTTCTGAGCCTCGCCGAGGGTGGGATCCTGGCACCACAAACGGGACGACTCCAATCCTGGCGAGAATACCGGCAAGCAGCAACAGCAGTCCGGGTAGGAACATCGAGACAGGTGCCATGCCCACAACAACCTTGCCCTTCGCCTGGGTCAAGAGCCCCGCGGGCACTGTACCGTGCCCGCTGACAGGTCCATCCTCAATCAACTTTATGTAGGGCTGGGCGGCACCCCAGCGATTAAAGGCGACCGCAACGCGACTGCCCAAGGCGTTGATCTCTAGCGTCGCTATCGCGCTGTAGATCATGGCGATTCCCATCAGTGTGATCGCGGTCACCGCCATGGACCACAGCAACACGCGACGTCCTTCATCGGAACAAATCGTGTCGCGTAGAGATTCCGATGAGCGCGACACCAACAACAACACGACCGATGCGAAGGTCATAAGCTCAAGCCCAAAAAATATGAGCGAGAGAGTCCCCGCATGCACCGCCAACATTGCGCCCAGCCCGGCGAGGACCACCAAAGGCTCGGCCTCCCCCCCATCAAAGGTCGTGGACGGTCGACCAACAGGCCGCATTTTGGAGTCGCTTGACCGAACTCGAATCGCTACGGCACACAAGAGTACCACGACGATCATGAGATCGAAGAGAACGGTCAGATGATCAACGATGAACGTCTTCGTGAGGATTTCGAGCCCACCATCGAGTCGCTCATCGCCGATCCTCGACCCCGCGAGCCAGCAGCATCCACTCAGACCGAGCAGCGCCAGTGGCTGCTGAAAGCCAGGGTCCCGAGCGCGGGAGAAGGTCGCAGACAGAAGAAGGATTAGAACCAGCGCAGAAAGCCCCAATACGGGAGCCAACCCCCAAGCCATCTCGATCGTCGTTTCATCGAACGCGCTCACTGTGGCACCAGCTCCAAGGATCGGGGTTCGCAGCCTGCCACCGAGCGAAGCACGAGCGGTCGAACGGGCGCAATCTTCGCGCTACGACACACCGAACGATGAACAAGGCCTACATCCTCCTCGGCGTGCCCTTGCATCGATCTTGCGATGCCCGTCCCCGAGCCACCAGCCCCCAACGAGCACACAATGGCGCACAGCATCGCTCGCTCAGGCCAACGCGACCGACGGGAGCAACGGTTCCCAAATTCCAGCAAGGCCGCGCGCGGCCGGCCCTGACCCATCCGCAAAACGATTCGGCAGACGGAGAATCCTACCCACGCGCTCGATAGGCTCAGCAAGATTGCGGCCGCTGGCGCGACGCCAATCAAAGCCACGATCAACCCCATCAACGGACCAAAACCCATTGTCAGAGGAAAAGCGACCAAGCACAAAGTCACCAATACCAACCTCCAATAGAATCCGGGAGCGGCGCTTCGCAGGCCCCTCAGACTCTTCAAATCCGAAAACCCGGCGCGCGCAAGGCTTTCGAACCCCAGAACTAGCCCCGCGATACCGATCCCGTAGGCGACCAGCAATACCCGCACGCTTGCCAAGGCATCGGCATCAACGACCAAGAACCCCGTGAGCGCGATCGCTCCGTAGACCAAACAAATCGAAGCGATGAGACGAACTCCCGACCGCTCTGCGCTGACCATCATGGCCGCGACAACAGCGACGATCGCTACCCCTCCCGACAGTTCAGCGGTGAAGGGCGCCCATACCAATCCATATTGAGGGAGAATCCATCGGGAAAGCAGCAATCCACCCATAGCAGGGCCCATCGCTACCGCGACCAATGCAAAGGGCGTGGACCCCAACTCAAGAGATCGGCCGACCCAGCCGTGCAATGGAACCATACAAAACTGCATAAGAATGGCGGGCAACAACAGCAAGGCACCTCGCCACGCAGCGTCGCGCGGGAGCAATACCTTATGGAGTTCATCGAATGATGAGGCCCACACGGCCCCGGCCCCATCGTGATACGCGACGAGAAGCTCCAAGCCGGCGAGCATCATCAGTCCGCTTGCAGCCAGAGCCGGCAAGCCATAGCGCCACCGCAGCAACGGACCGAGGTATACCGATGTGCCCAGGACCATCAACTGCCAGGAGACGATAAACAGCAACAATGAGTCACTGAGGCACACCAGTAACATCGCCGCCTGAAGCATGAACAGTGCAGTAAAACTTCGCCTCGCCTCCAGCACCCGGCCCTCAAGGCACAACGCAGCAGGGAAAACTCCCGCAATAAGCATGATCACGCCACCGCTGGCGCCATCGTATCGAAGCTGCACGTTCAACGCCAAAGACGGAATCCATTGGAGATCTGTAGTGTAGCCTCCCGAAGGCAGATCGGACATCACCAGGAACAGACAGCCCAGAGCCTGCAACAAGAACAAGATCAGAGCGGCCATCCGCAAGAGACCCCCTTCACGCCGAGGGAAAACAATGAGCCCCAGCGCACTCAACAAGGGCATAAGGACGACGCACAACAAAGGATCGAGCAAAATCGTCACGGCGTAGTTTCCTCGGTCGTCGTGGACCCCGGTCCGCGCTCTTGTCCATCACGCCTGCCTTTCTGACTGATCGTTCTCGGCACTTTACCTTTTCCAGGACGATGCATTCGAGGCCTGATACCGCCGAAGCTATGGACCTCGTTCGGTCGCAGGCTGGAGATACTGGGCCGAAGATACAAGGACCCAAGCACGACTGCCGTCCCCGCGACGACCCCCAACACGAGTGGTGCGGCCCTTCCTCGATACCGAGAAGGACCCCAACGCGACCGAGTGGTGGAGAGACTTGCCCGTATTCCCGCGACGTGAGCGACGAGCAAAGCGGGAATTTTATCGTGAAACACCCGGTCCAGCCCAACGAGCAGGGCCGCAACCCCCTCGGTCACTGGTGCGAGGTTGCGGTTTCGCGTGTGGACAATTCCTCCGCGTCCGTCGAACCAACGGTCGCGGACGACCGCCCACCCCACACACGACAGACCGACCGCGAGCATGACAGCGATGCTCGATGAGCGCATTCGACTCGAAAGTGCCCATGCCCACCCGCATCGATTCGCCAAGTATGCGGTGCTCACGAGAATCAAAAATGAAGGCGCCAGCGCTCCGGCTCCACCTGAACGCCAACCAAGGGCCGTGACCCGCTGGAAACAGGTGAATGAAACTAGCCCGACGACCAACCCGAGAAGCTCGACCCCAACGACCCCTTTCGCTCGAAGCACGGAAAAATCTGCCCGTGCGATCACCTCCCAAGAGAGTGATCCCACCGCCTCCTCGAGCATCACGGCGGTCCCGAACAATGCCAACAACCCCGCCGCCTCCCATGCCAACAGTGCCGAAGGAATCGCGCGTTCAGAGCCCTCGATTCCGTCCGCCGCATCGACGACCATCAACAACCCAATCAAGCACCATGCCATCAGCGCCATCCCCAGGCCCTGCGCGAGAACAAGCGCCATCACGCTCCCAGCGACGCAAAGATGTCTCCCGCCGCGAGCGACGGTGCGCGCGGAGGGCAGAACCGCATGAAATGCCTGGTCCAACGCAGCGATCGCAGCCGCAAAAATCAACGGCCAAGGGCTAAGCGAGTCTCCAAACAGCACAAATGGAATCGAAAGGCTGCCCGCCGCGACTCCTCCGCCCAACTCTTGTTGTAAAGCGCGAGGGTCCGCCCCCGAAAATGCTTGCAGTACCTGGACCGCCAGGAACAGTGCCATCAAGGCCGCTGCCAGCCCCAAGTAAGGAAACACGCACCTCGCACGAGCGCCGTAACGTCTCTCCATCGATGCCCCCATGGCCCAACCAGCGGCTCCTATCGCCGAGGGGAACAACACGATCATCAACATGGGGAATTCACGTGGCATCGCGTCTTAGTGGTCCTGCGAAGGCGGATTTGGTCGGACCGTACCGCGCGAGCCCAGGACCAGCGCGGCCCCCACCATCACTTGAGCCAGTGTCAAGAAGCCGACGAGAAACGCAAAGCTCTGCCCGGATCCATTGACCCAGTAGCGTGAACCACTCGCCAAGACCAAAACCCCCGAACTCAGCATCAATGCGGCGCTCAACAACTGAACAACGAAGTTGCGGCGCAACAGCAACCCTGCAAAGCCGAGCAAGAACAGCCCTGAAGCCAGATACAAAAAATGGGTGACTGGAATCATTCCGATGTCCCATCTTTGTTGACCCGTGAGCGAACGCGCGTCAGCGCAACCGTAGCGATCACGGCACACAGCATCAAGGCGCCGATGAGTTCCAGCGAAAGCAGTGAGCCATGCACCAGGTCCTGACTCAGTCCCTCGAACGTCCCAAATTCGGGACGGCGAGCGACATCTTCGCCTTCGGTCACCCACTGACGGGCCCACGTACTGATAAAGACAAACCCGAGCAGTCCGAGTGATGTCGCAGTGATCCCAAAATCGACCCACTTGGGCCGGTTTTCGGTGTTTTTCTTGACACTTCGGTCCTGGGCTGGCGCCAAGGCCACAAGAACTCCAAGCGCGACAACGGCCTGGATCGCAGCCACCACGGGAGCCCAAAGCAGCACCTCGACCCCCGCGACTGCCAGTCCACCCAGCGCAAATGCAAAACAACTTCTCCGCGAATCACGTCCAAAAACGGCCACCCCAGCGGACACCAGAGCGAGGCCAGCAAACACAAAAAAAACCAACTCGCCAATTTGCACGACGACCGACTCCGCTATTTCTCGCCTGACGGAAGGTCAAAATGCATGCACTGCATCCCACTCTCAGATGATGCCTTGAAATTCGGAAGCTCGCGCACCGCCGGGTCTACATCGTCAAGCGCGATCGCCTTGAACCCAAGTTTCCCCTGAAAAAATTGCGCGGACTCGCCGGCGATCAAGGTCACCGCGCGTGCGCCAAGGGTCAGCGCGCGCCGTAGAACACTGTCTGCCAATACCCACCCAAGGCCCTCGCTACGTCGCTCTTGGGCGACCGCCAACCCAAATAGGAACGACTGTCCGTTGCCGAGCACCTGCAAATGCACACAGGCGATTACATCATCACCTTCGCGGATCACCAGGCTCTCGACCTCATCGGGCTCGTGCAGCTCGGCCATACCGTAGTTCCCCATGATTCGGTGGATTGCCATGAGGTCATCCGGCGTGGCGAAAACTACCGCATTTCCAAAACGGGAAAGCAAGGTCTGCGCAAGCCCTCCAAACGACCCCGATGACAACAGCACAACCGTATCGCCCGGCGCAGCCGCAGAGAGTACCGATTCTGCCAGACTTTCGATGCTCTCAAAGGACCTTCCTTCGACGCCGCGTAGTTGCATTGCGCTCGCCAATTTTTTGGTGTCCATGCACCGGCCCGCGGGGACTTCCTCTGGAGCGTGAACAGGTGCGACGTAAACGAGACTCGCGGCATCAAAGGCCGACGCATAGCCTTCGAAGAAGATATCGCGTCGCGATGACGAACTGCGCGGCTCAAAACACACGTGCAACGCGTTGTCGGGATAACGCCGGCGCAACGCGACCACCGTAAGTCTTACCGCGGTCGGATGATGAGCGAAATCTTCAATAATTCGAACACCTTGTGCCACTCCGAGCAGCTCTTGACGGCGCTTCACGCCACGAAAACGGGCGACTCCGCTGCGTAGACTCTCAGCGTCGACGCCCTCCGATCGACAAAGAGCAATGGCCGCAACCAGGTTGGCTAGGTTGTAGCGACCCACCAGCATGGTCGAAAAATCGCCCAGCAACTCGCCCCGCTCGAAGACTTGAAACACCGTCCGCCGCGCGCCCCTACCACTCTCGACACGACAGACGTAGTCCGCGGAGTGGACGTCGTGGTCCTGCTCGGGCAGCACTCGATAGGTCGTGACTTTACACGAGGCCCGCGCTGCGATCCCGAGAGCCTCTGGATCATCCCGATGTACAATAAGTTCGCCCTTCGCCGGAATGAGCTCTACAAATTCTCGAAAAGCGTCTCGTACTTGTTCTAGGGAGTCGAAGATGTCGGCGTGATCATACTCGACACTGGTGAGAATCGCCCTGCATGGATGGTAGTGGAGGAATTTCGACTTCTTGTCGAAAAATGCGGTGTCATATTCGTCGCCCTCCAAGACGATCGAATCGCCGCCGGCCATCTCCGCCCCGCGCGGAAGATTTTGGGGCACACCGCCGATAAGGTACGACGGATCCTTACCGGCCACACGCAGGAGCCAGGCGACCAGGCTCGCGGTCGTAGTCTTTCCGTGAGTCCCAGCGACCACCATCGCTCGGCGCCCGGGTAGGACCAGCTTCTCCAACATGCTTGGAAAGCTCTCCAACTCGATTCCGCGCGCACGCGCGGCCAACACCTCCGGGTGGTCCTTGCGGCAGACGTTCCCGACCACCACTCGTTCGGGCCCCCAATCAAGATTTGAAGCCTGAAAACCTTCAAGCACCTCGACGCCAGTATCTCGCAGCTGGGTAGACATCGGGGGATAAAGCGCGACGTCGGAACCGCGTACGTCGTGGCCCGCTTGCCGCAACAAGATGGCCAAAGCGCCCATGCCCGTCCCACCGACGGCTATGAAATGAACCTTCAAGGCCGGTGCATTCTGCTCGCCACAGCGGTGGGGTCAAGGGTCGCCCCCACTAGGACCAAAGACCGTCTCTGAGTCGCCTGACGGCCCCTCATCGCCAACAAAATTGATCGCCCCAAAAAATGCGGGCTGCGATGCGGGCGCGCATCGTTTTCGCGCATTTTTCAGCCACGGAAGTCCATTCTGAAACGACACGGCCTCTCCATCCCAACAAAACACATATGATATGAGAAGAACGGTAGATTGGGTTACATATACTATTTCACACAAAGAGCTCACACGACAAAAATACAGAGTTCGACAATTCCAGTCTCACGGCTATTTTCCGTTGTTTCTTCAACTGGTATAGCTTTCTGGTGGAATTGATGGTCAGCGACGAGCCGAGCCCGACCCTTGAACGCCGGGCTCGAACCCGGGTCGGCGTCGCCGTGGAGCTCAAGCTCCACGCTCCCGAACATCATTTCATGTTGCTATCACGCACAGTCGACCTCTCAAGCCACGGTGCTTTTGTACGGACCAACCGTTCGCTCCCATGCGGTACATCCGTGAAAGTCGCGTTCCAGCGCGGCAAAGAACGCAACCCTCTGACCCTCAAGGCCCAGGTCGTCCGCGCTGGACTGGCCAACGGCGGTCGGTCCACAGGGATCGCCGTCCGCTTCACCCATCTGACGAAATTGGACGAAGCGTTGGTGATCGAACTTATTCGGCGCGCCCAGGCCTAAGAGCCTCGGTCTTGGACTGCAGAGTCCGCGCGTGGGCCCAAAGACAAGCGACCGCCGCGGGCGTAATTCCGGGGATCCGGGCGGCCTGGGCGGTGCTTGTCGGACGAACAGCGGCCAGCCGTTGCGCACACTCATGGTTCAAGCCCGCGAGACCTGCGTAGTCAAGCTCCATCGGCAGAGAAATTGATCGTTCGCTTCCGCGGACACGGGCAACTTCCCGCGCTTGCCGCTCGATGTAGCCCGCGTAAACCCGGCGCGCGTGGGCCTTCGCCCGCACTTGCACCGAAAATTCTTCGTTCGCCTGCTCGTCACCAGCGGCGTGGCAGCGGTCGACCTGGTCAAGCCGTCGCAGATCCCGCTGGCGCTGAGCATCATCGATCAAACCGACACCGTGGGCCAACGCACTCAGTCGTTCATCGGCGTTGTCTTGGCGCAGGCTCAAGCGAAATTCCGCGCGCGAGGTAAACATTCGATAGGGCTCGTCACAGCCCTGTGTCACGAGGTCATCGACCAGCACGCCGGCATAGCCCTGTTCGCGACCAATCGACAACGCTTCGTCCCCTCGAAGTTCAAGCGCCGCGTTGGCTCCGGCGAGCAATCCCTGAATGGCCGCCTCCTCGTAACCCGAGGTCCCGTTGATCTGCCCGGCGAAATAGAGGCCCCGGATCTCCTTGCTCGACAGCGCGTGGGTGAGTTCGCGTGCATCGACAGCGTCATACTCAACCGCGTACCCAGGCGTTAGAATACGGGCGTGCTCCAGACCGCCAATGCTGCGAACGAAGAGCTCTTGAACCTCGGAAGGCAGGCTCGTCGAGATGCCATTGGGGTAGACTGAATTCATCGTTAACCCTTCGGGCTCAAGAAAAATTTGATGGCGTGAACGATCGGGAAATCGAACGACCTTGTCTTCGATCGAGGGGCAGTAGCGGGGACCGACGCCTTTGATCTGGCCGGAATACATCGGCGACCGATCCAAGTTCTCTCGAATCAGCGCATGCCCCTCCGGGGTGGTGTACGTGATGTGACAGCTCACTCGGGGCAAGTCTGCGGGTGTATCCGGGGTGTCCTCGGGCAGGAAGTGAGGAAAAGGATCGTCCGCAGGCTGCGCATCAAGCCCGGAGTAATTGATGGTCTGACAATCGATGCGCGGCGGGGTGCCGGTCTTCAGACGACTCAGTCGAAAACCCAGCGCGGCCAGCTGGTTCGAAAGCGAATTTGCGGGTGGCTCACCGACCCGCCCCCCCGGGGTCTGACTGAGACCCGTGTGCAAGAGTCCACACAAAAATGTTCCGGTCGTCACCACCACGGCGCGACACGGCAACACGCTCCCGTCCGCCAGCCGAACTCCGCAGATCGACCCACGCTCGAGCTCAAGACCCTCAACCATCCCCTCAACAACTTCGATGCCGGGATACGACGCCAAGGTCGACCGCGCATATTCGCCGTACAGTTCTTTGTCGACCTGAAGCCGCGTCGAATGGACCGCTGGCCCCTTGCTGGTGTTGAGAACCCGCCCGTGAATCGCCGTGGCATCGGCCGCTCGCCCCATGAACCCGCCAAGCGCGACAATTTCGTGCACCAGATGACCTTTCGCCACCCCGCCCACACTAGGGTTACACGGCGTCCGTCCCACGCTCTCTCGCTTCGCGGTCACCAAACAAGTCGCGGCCCCCATGCGCGCCGCGGAAAACGCTGCTTCGAGACCCGCGTGGCCGCCTCCAACAACCACGACTCTATTGTCCTTGGACCCCATTGCCGTCAAGCTGCCATATCCTCGAGGCTCGCGCGAGAAATCATTCGTGTCTCGTCCCAGTTCTTTGCCGCAAGATCCGCATCCCCCTCGACGGCGCGGGTCGTCGCGGCCTACCATCGAAGTCCGTGGCCAACCGTCCAACGAGGTCCAGCGACCATCCCCCCCCCGTCCTCCGTGGAATCGTTTCTCTTGTCGACGCAGGTCCCTGGTCCGTCGATCTCATCACCGTCGCAGGACTCGAGCGCCTCCGACTCGCGGACGCCGTCTTTCTCGACGCCGGAGTGAACCCTGAATTCCTGCTGGAGTGCCGTCACGACGTCTGCGTCATTTCAGCCGAGGACAACAGCGGTGAAATCGTCGCCCACGCGCGCGCGGGCGAAAAAGTCGTCGTTCTCTACCCAGAGTCGAGGGCGCAGCCAAACGTCAGCCACCCACTTGCCCAACGACTGTGCGCCGAAGGTCTCCCCTTTGAAATCATCCAGGGGGGACGGACTTCTCCGGACCTCCCTGGCGACGACGACAGCTCAAGTCCCCCGTCCTTCACCGTCACCGAAGCCCAACCTCTGCGTTCCCGCAGAATCGTCAATACCCGCCCTTTTGAGCACGGCCGCGCGCTCACTCGACTCCTGACCGCAGCGGGCGCCGAGGTGATTACCCTTCCATGTCTACATTTTGCCCAACCGCTCGACCTTGAACCCCTAAGGCGCCTCGGCGACGATATGCAAAACGTTGACGGAGTGATCCTCAGCAGCATCCGGGGCGTCGACGTGTTCTTGGATGCCCTCTGCGCGAACGGACACGATCTACGAGTCCTCGCAGGATGCATCGTGGCCGTGATCGGCGATTCTACCGCATCTCGCTGCCTCGAACGAGGAATTCGCCCTGACATTCTGCCCGATGCCGCTCGTTCAGAAGGCCTCGTGTCTCGTCTGCGCCACGACAACAAACTCCAACTCCGTTGGCTGCACGCCCGTGCAAACCAAGGGCGTTCACTCTTGCGTGATGCGATCATCGGTGCAAGAGGGAGCTATACCTTGTTGGAATCCTATCGCATTGAGCGCTCAACGATCCCTCCCGCCCTGCTCCAGTCCCTGGCGATTTCTGACCAGGGGGATGGTGGCTTCGACGGTCTCAGCTTTTCAAGCGGCGCCACGGCCCAGTTTTTTCTCGAGCATATGAACGAGATGTACGGCAAGTCCGCCGCTCGATCCATGATCAGCGACGCGAAAGTCGTCGTACTGGGGCCCGTCACCCAAAAGGCCGTTCTCCGCCTCGGAATTGCCGTCGACGCCGTTGCAACGGACACCCACGATCACGCGATTCTTACGGCATTCTCCGAGCTATTTCAGACGCCATAGTATCGATCCAATTTGTGCAAGACCCCACCTGCCACAACGACAACTCAGTACGCCAAAAATGTATGAATATATCCGATCGTTCAGGGTGACAACACCACGGTGATGGTCTGCCCTTGGGTCGCCGCGTCCGCATGGACGACGCCACGAGCACCCGTGAAAGGATCTTGAGCAATAAGGTAGGTCTTGAAATGCGCAGGCACCAAGAGCACAAAGTCTCCGGAAGCATCGCTCCCGACCGGAGATGTCTTCGAAATCCCAAAATGAGCCACAACCACGGCCCCCTCCACCGGGTCATCTTCGCCATCCACGACTCTGCCCGCAAGTTCCACGGTGGTCTCTGTCAACGACAATCGAACAAAAACGTCGTCTGACGCCGAAACTACGACACCGGCAAGTTCATCGTCGAACTCTCTATTCAATCCTCCACCGCGCGCAACTGAAACTCGATAGTCCCCCTCCGCGAGTCCCGTCACCTCAAATTGTCCGGAAGCATCGGTCGGAACCGACTTTGCTCCGTAACTGTCAAGGGCATACACCCCTACGTATGCGACGCGACCGTCCCCGGCACCGCGAACCTCACCCCGGATTCGGTAGCCCGCCGACATCTCGAAATCTGGGGTCGTCAGTCCTTGACGCCCCACAGACAAAACCTTCGCCGCCGCCCCAAGGTATCCTTGCACGGTCG
>Ga0256845_1002463_pt1 | contig 13401 bp, 10 predicted proteins | sample RiftiametaG_FD_189101 | JGI IMG/M metagenome (GOLD analysis project Ga0256845, IMG submission 189101) | Tube worm associated microbial communities from hydrothermal vent at the East Pacific Rise, Pacific Ocean - Riftia | ecosystem: Host-associated > Annelida > Integument > Unclassified ... | reverse complement strand
TTTATTGCAAGGTTTTCTACACAAAATACACATTACCTTGCAATTCTAAACACATAAAATCGCCATTTTATCAAGTTATCTGTCTGAAAAATAATTAGTTAAATAATTCTTAAGGTTCGACTAAATAGTGCTTATGGTGCTAATTTAAGACCTGTAAGTGTTCACGATTACAGAGGAATTATCTTTCCTTAATTAGATTTTAATAAAATAAAAATCCCCATTCGTTAGTTCGAATGGGGATTTTTTTTGCTTTAAAACCATTACCTTCTACTAACTCCTATTTTTTTATTAAATAATAGTACTACAAGTAACGACAATTAGTACATCTTATATTTTTTTACTGAAATAAAATTTTAATTCTAAATCAGGTTCTTATCTTTGGAAATCGATAAAATTTGAAGCATGACAAAAAAGGAAGAGTTAGCATTTAACAAAAACGAGGATGTAAATAAATTAAAGGTTTCGGAATTAAATAAGAAACTAGCTATAGTTTATTTAGGAGGCGGAAAAAAACGAATTGAAAAGCAACACGCTAAGGGTAAATTAACTGCTCGTGAACGAATTTCTTATTTGCTAGATAAAGATACGGAACACATAGAAATTGCAGCTTTTGCAGGGGATGAAATGTATGCCGAGCAAGGCGGATGCCCTTCGGGAGGTGTAGTTGGTGTTATCGGATACGTATCGGGTAAACAATGTATTGTTGTTGCCAATGATGCAACAGTAAAAGCTGGTGCTTGGTTTCCTATTACTGCAAAAAAGAACATGCGTATTCAGGAAATTGCTATCGAAAACAGATTACCTATTATTTATTTAGTGGATAGCGCAGGTGTCTTTTTACCAATGCAAGATGAAATTTTTCCTGATAAGGAGCATTTTGGACGTATGTTTAGAAACAATGCAATTATGTCGGCAATGGGAATTACTCAAATTGCTGCCATTATGGGGAGCTGTGTTGCTGGTGGTGCTTACTTACCAATTATGAGTGATGAGGCATTGATTGTTGATAAAACAGGCTCTATATTTTTAGCTGGTTCTTACTTAGTAAAGGCTGCTATTGGAGAAGTTATTGATAACGAAACTTTAGGAGGAGCAACAACACATTGCGAAATTTCGGGTGTTACCGATTACAAATGTGCAGATGATAAAGATTGTTTGGATCGTATTAAACGTATGTTTGATAAAATTGGCGATTACACCAAAGCAGGTTTTAACAGAGCAGAACCTTCAAAACCAAAATTAGACGAAAAAGAACTTTTTGGAATTTTACCTGATGCCAGGGAAACTCAATACGAAATAAAAGATATTATTGGTCGTTTGGTTGACAATTCTGAATTTGATGAATATAAAGAAGATTTCGGAAAAACCATTGTTTGCGGTACTGCAAGAATAGATGGTTGGGCTGTTGGTATTGTTTCCAATCAACGAAAGGTTGTAAAATCTAAAAAAGGAGGCTTACAGTTTGGAGGTGTAATCTATTCTGATTCTGCAGATAAAGCTGCTCGTTTTATTATGAATTGTAATCAAAAGAAAATTCCATTAGTCTTTTTACAAGATGTAAGTGGTTTTATGGTAGGATCAACTTCTGAGCATGGTGGAATTATTAAAGATGGAGCAAAAATGGTAAGTGCACAAGCCAATTCTGTTGTTCCTAAATTTACTATTCTTATCGGAAATTCTTACGGAGCAGGAAATTATGCCATGTGTGGTAAAGCTTACGACCCTCGTTTAATTGTTGCTTGGCCATCGGCTCAATTGGCAGTTATGAGTGGTGCTTCGGCAGCAAAAACATTGCTTCAAATTGAGGTAGCTTCTTTAAAAGCTAAAGGTGAAGAAATTACCAAAGAAAGAGAAGAAGAATTATATAGCACCATAAAAAACAGATACGACAAACAAATATCTCCTTACTATGCTGCTGCTCGTTTATGGACTGATGCAATTATCAACCCTTTAGATACCCGTAAATGGATATCTATGGGAATTGAAGCTGCCAATCATGCTCCTATTGAAAAGCCATATAATGTTGGGGTGATACAAACATAATTTTTTTTGATTTATCTAAAATTTACTTTAATATTACAACTCATAAAAACAACCTAATAAAAATGAAAAAAATCGCCTATCAAATCCCTGCACTTTTAATTGTATCTAGTTTATTTTTAACTTCTTGTGGAGGAAGTGAAGAACAAAAAGAAATTCACGAAGAAGTAATAATTGAAGAGGTTACTGAAATTTCTACTGATCAAGAAATTGATTACCTTTTACCTTCACCTTTACAAATTGCAGATTTATTTAAAAGAGGTGGTTTAACGTATATTGGTGATTTAACTAGCCCTGTAGAAAACGTAGAAAAATTAAACACTAAAGCTGATCAAAAACTAAACTTTGGTATTTATGCAGCAGATATGGCTTATTGTTTAATGAACGACCAAACGCAAGAGTCTATCAATTACTTAAATGCAATGAGAGATTTATCTGAAAAAATTTGGATGATGGATATCTTAAATGCTATGGGTTTAAGAGACCGTCTAGAAAACAATATTGGTAACGAAGATTCGTTAACATACATTATGGCTGATATGCAAATGAATACTGATGAGTATTTAGAAGAAAATGGTATGAGCTATATGGGAACTGTTATTTTTGCTGGGGCATGGGTAGAAACAATGTATTTAGGTGTTCAAGTAAATGCTTCAGAAAAAAACGAAAACTTAATTGGTAAATTATCTGAACAAGCTGTTGTATTAAATAGTTTAATTAAAGCTATAGAACAAACTGATACAGAAAATGAATTCTCTGACTTAGTTACTGATTTAAAAGGAATTAATGCTCATTTTGCTGCTTTTGATAGCAATTCTGACGCTCCTTTTGTATTAACAGATGAACTTGTAGATGCATTAGCAAAAGACATTACTGCTTTAAGAAACAAAATTATTGGAGCTTAAAAACACCACTTATCTTAAAAAATATAAAATGAAAAAAAGTTTCTTATACATTGCTTTTATTGCATTAACATTTAATTTATCAACTGTTAATGCACAAACAGAATGCGATTCTAGAGTTTTAAAAAACGAATTGTATAACATGTTAAAACCTGACTATAGATACGACAAATCTAAAGTTACTGAAGTTACTATTAAAAATGTATCTCAAGGTGGAGAAATTGGCGTACCTATTTTAAGTACAGAAAAATATAGATTACTCTTCAACACAGCAGGTTTTCCTACAGATGTAGAAATTCGAGTTTATGACAAAGCAATGGGAGAGGATGGAAGACAACTCCTTTACTCTATTGAGGAGGAAAAAAAAGCTGGTAAAACAGTTTTTATGTTCAAACCATCGGTTGAACATTTTAAAACCATTTATATCGACTACGTAATCCCTGCCGTAACTGATGATGCATTGTTAGGACAAAAAGGATGTATCGTGTTTTTAATGGGATATAAAGTTGGTTAAACAAAAAACTATGAAAGGATATACAACTCTTATTACAATTTTATTGATTGTAATTACATTTAATTCTACGGCACAAACATCAACTAACTGTGATGTTAAAAGTTTAAAAACATCTCTTAAAGAAGAGGTAGGTTCTGATTATAGATATGATGCCTCTAATATAACTAGTTTCACCTATTCGTCAAGCATTCAGGGCAAACAAATTGAGGTGCCTTTATTTAAAGATCAAAAATATAAGCTCATTTTCAATATCAATGATGCAAATAGAAATTTTCAGATTTACATCTCCTACGAAAAAGCAGGAGATGAAAACAGAACAAACATTTTTGCACTTAAGGATGTAAGAAAAGAAGGTCAGAATATTTACGTTTTTGAACCAAAAGTATCTAAGCCTGTATACATTACGTACATTATTCCACCGTCAGTTGAATCTACAGAAACATCTTGTGTAGTTTTTATGCTAGGATATACAATGAATACTTTTTAGGTTTAAGAGCTAAAATATTATAACAAAAAAGAGGAGATTTAATCTCCTCTTTTTTGTTATAATAATATTCCTTAACAATTATATCTGTGATGCAACAGCCTTTCTAACACTGCCGTGTTTTAGCAATAATTGATTAGCTAATTCATAATCAATAGCTAATTCTTGCATAATCATTTTGGTACCTCTATCAACTAATTTATTGTTACTTAGTTGCATATCAACCATCTTGTTTCCTTTTACCTTACCTAATTTTATCATGGTAGCTGTAGATATCATATTGAGCACCAATTTTTGAGCGGTACCTGATTTCATACGCGTACTACCTGTAACAAATTCTGAACCCACAATTACTTCAATTGGATATTGTGCCGTTTTAGCTACAGGGCTATCTTCATTACAAACAATACAACCCGTTGCAATTCCATTTTCATTACATTTTTCTAATGCACCAATTACATATGGCGTTGTTCCTGAAGCTGCAATTCCTACCACCACATCTTTAGCTGTTATTTGGTGTTTTTGTAAATCTTCCCACCCTTGTGTAGTACTATCTTCAGCAAATTCTACAGCTTTCCACATGGCAGAATCACCACCGGCAATTAAACCGATAACCAAACCATGTTCTACACCAAAAGTTGGTGGGCACTCAGATGCGTCAACAACCCCTAGCCTTCCGCTCGTTCCGGCTCCCATATAGAATAGTCGACCTCCATTTTTCATCTTTTCAACAATCACTTCTGTCAATTTTTCAATCTTAAAAAGCTCCTTTTCTACCGCTAATGGAACTGTTTTATCTTCGGTATTTATACTGTTTAATAACTCATTAATTCCCATCTTTTCTAAGTGGTTATATTTTGAGTTCGATTCGGTTGTTTTGTTAGACATCTAAAAAAAAATAATTTATACGAAAATACTAAATCTTCTTAAGTGAATTATTATTAAATTTAGGGCAAAATCAATTTGCATGTCGAAAAATTTAAGTGAATTATCAGGAAAAAAAGGAATAACAAATAATCTTTTTGATAAAATGGGTGAAGCAGCAACAGCTGAAGGAACACCATCAAAAGAAAGATTAGAAGAGTTAGCCGATGAGTTTTTGATGGGGAAAGCCAATACTTATGGTACCATCACTGCTTACGATTTTATGAAACCTGAAAATAAAGGTAAAAAAGCTTACGTGTGTAATGGTTCTGCATGCGTTTGTGCAAGAACTCAAGATGCTGTAGTTAATGAATTAGAAAAACATTACGACAGTAATGAAATTGGTCATATGACCTGCTTGGGAAGATGTTATGAAAATTCAGCTTTTAATTTGAATGGCAATAACTATTCAGGTACTGATATAAACGACATCAAAAACTTAATTCCCCAAGTTTCAAATTACAGTGTAAAAGCAACTAAAGAAATTTTAACTTCTTCTTACACAAACTTCGAATCGCATTATAAAATTGTAAAAGATGCTTTAGCAATTGATTCTCAACAGGTGCTTGATGAAATTAAAAAATCAAACATTAGAGGAAGAGGTGGCGCAGGGTTTCCTATGGGTTTTAAATGGGAAGCATGTAGAAACGAAAAAAGTGCTGATAAATTTATTATTTGTAATGCTGATGAAGGTGATCCGGGAGCTTACTCTGATAGGTATTTATTAGAAGAACAGCCGCATGCAGTTTTAGCAGGAATGATGATTGCTGGATATTGTACCCATGCTAGTTGGGGAATATTATACATTAGAGCTGAATATCCTGAATCGGTAACTATTATTCAAAAAGCTATTGATGAATTACGTGCTAATAATTTATTAGGAGAAAATATTAATGGAAGTGGTTTTAACTTTGACTTTAAAATTATAAAAGCTCAAGGAGCATATATTTGTGGTGAAGAAACTGCGCTTATCAATTCTATTGAAGGACAGCGACCAGAAGTTAGAACAAGACCTCCCTACCCTACACAACAAGGATTATTTAATAAACCAACAATTGTAAACAATGTAGAAACTTTAGCTGCTGCTTACCATATTGTTAAAAATGGTGGAGATGTTTATCATCAATTAGGAACAGAAAAATCTAGTGGAACAAAATTAGTTTGTTTAGATAGCTTTTTTAATAACCCGGGGATTTATGAAGTAGAAATGGGAACTCCTCTTACTACTGTAATTAATGATTTAGGTGGTGGTTTTAAAACCAATATTAAAGCTATGCAAATTGGAGGTCCATTAGGAGGAATTGTTCCTGTATCTAAAATAGAAAATTTAAGTATTGATTTTGAATCCTTTGCTAACGAAGGTTTTTTATTAGGCCATGCTTCTATTATTTGTATTCCTGAAGAATTTTCGATGATGAAATACATTGAGCATTTGTTTGATTTTGCTGCTTACGAAAGTTGTGGAAAATGTTTTCCTTGTCGTTTAGGAACAAAAAGAGGGCATGAACTGGCTCAAAAAGCAATAAACAGTGATTACAAAATTGATAGAACTTTATTTAATGATTTGTTAAACACACTACAAGAAGGATCTTTATGTGCCCATGGTGGAGGAATTCCATTACCAATTAAAAATGCTATGCAATATTTTGAAAATGAATTGAAAGAATATTTTAACTAACTCCGATTTATAAAAAATGAGTCTATTTACACCTGATACATCAATGATTAATAACTTTTACCACAAGGAAAAGTTTTTAATGGCATGGCGTATCAGCTTGTTTTTTATTGTTGTTTTTGCTGCATTGGCTATAATTTTTGGACCAACAAATCCTGACGTTTTAATTGCATTTCTCTCTACATTTTTAGCAGGTATTTTTTGCTCTGTTTACTTATATAAAACAAAAAAATATAAGCCTGTTTATTGGGGATATGCTATTGTCGGTTCTCTAATATCAAATATTGCTATGAATTTAATTTTAGATGTTTCTCATTTTGTCGATTTCATCTGGATTATTGCTTGTATTTTAATTGCATTTATTGGCTTAGGTAAAAAAGAGGGGCTGTTTTTTTTAATTTTAAATCTAATCGGAATCTCCTATTTTGTATTTTTTAGCTATAACAACCATATCTCAATTTTAAAACACCAAACTACAGCTGAATTATCTGGTATCTTATTAGAAATTATTTTTTCATTATCTGTTTTAGCCTACCTCTTACATCAATATATTTTATTTCAAAACTACTCTTACGAGCAGTTAGAGCTTGCACATAATAAACTTGAAGAACAAAATCAGCTCATCAAAACAAGGGATGAAGAGAAAACAACTTTAGTTAAAGAAATTCATCACCGTGTAAAAAATAATCTTCAAATTATTATTAGTCTTTTACGTTTGCAAAAAGGAGAGCTAAAATCTGATGAAGCAAAACGTCATTTTTCTGAAGCCATTAATAGAATAATGGTAATGTCTTTAATTCATAAAAAATTATACCAACAAGAAGAGCTCTCTAAAATTAATATAGAGTCCTATTTAAAAGACTTATCTGCCGATATTACGTCTATTGCTGACTTAGGTTTTCCTATTGAAGTAAAAATCAACTCCAACATTAAAAATATAGGATTAAAAACTATAGTGCCTTTAGGCTTGTTAATTAATGAGTTAATGACCAACTCTATAAAACATGCTTTTTTCAAAAAAGAAAATGGAATAATTAACATAAACATATCTGAAGTGGATGAAAATTTTCTTGAACTAACATACACCGATAATGGAAAATGGAAAGAGTCTAAAAACCTTAATCCAAGCTTTGGTTTAGAATTAATTGAAATATTAACATCGCAATTAGAAGGTGATTGCAAAAGAACATCTGATGATAATGGAACTACTTACCAGTTTTATTTAAAAAACATTGATATTAATAAATGAAAAAACGTTACTACATATCATTTTTTTTAATTTTCTTATTTATAAGTGAGGTTAGTTTTTCACAAGATTTTTCTGAAAAAGAGATCTTTCAAATTGATAGCTTAACTACAATTATAAACGCCCCTTCTAATAGTGATAGTATTATAGTACATTCTTATTTATATTTATCAGACTATTATCAAAACACCCCAGATTCGTCAATAAAAATTTGTTTAAAAGCAATGAAATTAGCAGAGTCTGCTAATTATATTAATGGTAAATCAGGAGTATACTCAAGATTAGGCTACTTATATCAGCTTAAAGGTGATAGCCCCAAAATGTTTACCTATTTTAATAAAGCCTTAAATATATATATATATCAAAAAGATAAAGAGGGTATTGCTACCTCTCTTAGTAATATAGGTGTTGCCTATCATTATCAAGGAGATATTAATAATGCTTTAAAATATTATCATAAAGGGCTAAAGATTCAAGAAGAAATAAATAACAAATATGGTATTGCTAATTCTTTAAATAATATCGGTTCTATCCATAAACAACAAGGTAATATTAAAAAAGCATTAGATTATTACCACCAATCTTTATCTATAAGAGAAGAAAATAATGACCAACTAGGAATTTCTAACTCTCTACATAATATTGGCTCTATTTATAAAATATATGGGGATTCTTCCCAAATAAATTCTACCAATAAAACTAAAAATGCTAACTATTTAAAAGCTCTTTCTTATTACGAAAAATCTTTAGTGATACTACAAGAAATTGAGCATCAATATGGAATTGCTACAACTTTAAATAGTATAGGTAGTATTTATGAACTACTAAATGACAATACCAATGCATTAACGTATTACAAAGAAGCATTAAGTATTAGAGAAAACCTCGGATCAGAAAACGGAAAAGCAAATTCGTTAGTTAGCATTGGAACAATCTTTTATAAAGAACTTCACTTTAAAAAAGCAGAAAAATATGCCAAACAAGGATTAACTATTTCTCAAAAAATAGGTGCTCCACAATCAACTATGGCATCAGCAAAATTATTATGTGATATTTATGAGCATCAAAACAAGGGGCTTTTAGCTGTTAAAATGTACAAGCTATTTATTGTAATGCGAGATAGTATTAAGAATGAAGATACTCAAAAATCTACAACACTACAACAAGCAAAATATGAATATGAGAAACAAAGAGCTATTAACTATTCTGAAAATAAAAAATTAATTATAATACAACAAAAAGATAAAGAAAATCAACGAAAAATATCCTTTATTATTGGTAGTGGATTAGTTATCGTATTGATATTATTATTGATTGTTTTTAATCGCTTACAGGTAACAAAAAAACAAAAAGTTTTAATTGAAGAGCAAAAAAAGATAGTTGATGAAATTAACGAAACGTTAAAACAAAAGAACAAAGAGAACTTAACATTAGTTAAAGAAATTCACCATCGGGTAAAAAATAATCTTCAAATTATAATAAGCCTCTTGCGTTTGCAAAAAGGAGAGTTAAAATCTGAAGAAGCTAAAGAACATTTTACAGAAGCAATCAATAGAATAATGGTGATGTCTTTAATTCATAAAAAGCTATATCAGCAAGTAGAATTAGCAAGTATTAGCATCCAATCTTATTTACAAGATTTATCTGCAGATATCATCTCTCTTACTAGTTTAGGTAAACCCGTTAAAGTTGTTATTCATTCTAACATTAAAACTATTGGATTAAAAACTATTGTTCCTTTAGGATTATTAACAAATGAACTAATTATTAATTCTCTTAAGCATGCTTTTGAGAATAAAAAAGAAGGTACAATCAATATAACAATTAACAAAAATGGTGGTAGCGATTTTTTATTGACTTATGCTGATAATGGAGAATGGGTACAGCCAAAAGAGGAACATCCTAGTTTTGGAATTGAACTTATTGAAATATTAACCTCTCAACTAGAGGGTACACAAACAAGAACATCTAATGAGGAAGGTACAACTTACCTGTTCTCATTAAAAAATATTGACTTAGAAAAATAACATTATGAGTAACATAGCCTACATTAATAACCAAGCTTACGAATTTAAAAAAGATGAAACCATCTTAAATTTTGTAAAACGTATCGAAGGAGAAAAAATTATCCCTACACTTTGTGATGCTCCCAATTTAGAAGCATTTGGATCATGTAGAGTTTGTAGTGTTGATGTTGCTTTAGAAAAAGATGGTACTACAAAAACAATGGCATCTTGCCATACTCCAGTTATGCCCAACAGCTATATTTATCCAGATTCTGAAGGTATTCAAGAATTAAGAAAAAACATTATAGAGCTGGTATTAACCGATCACCCCTTAGATTGTTTAACGTGTGAGGTAAGTGGTAATTGTGAGTTGCAAGATGTAGCTGCAAGTGTAGGAATTACTCAAGTTCGATATCCTGCTGGAGCAACTCATTTAGGTCAAGATAGAGATGTTTCTCACCCTTATATGCGATCAGAATTATCGAAATGTATTAACTGTTATCGTTGTGTAAGAGCTTGTGATGAAGTACAAGGTCAGTTTGTGTTAAGCATGGCAGGTCGAGGTTTTGATGCGCATATTGTAAAAGGAAACAACGAGTCGTTTATGGATTCTGATTGTGTAAGTTGTGGAGCGTGTTCTCAAGCTTGTCCTACCAATGCAATATCTGATGTATTTCAATCTAAATCGGTACAAGCAACCGAAAAAACAAGAACAATTTGTACTTATTGTGGTGTAGGTTGTAACCTAGAAGTATCTAGTAAAAACGGAAAAATATTATCTATACAAGCTCCTTATGATGCGGAAGTAAATCAAGGACATACCTGTTTAAAAGGACGTTATGCTTTTAAGTTTTACGATCATCCAGATCGTTTAGATTCTCCGATGATAAAAAGAAATGGAGAATTTGAAAAAGTAAGTTGGGAAGAAGTTTACGAGCATATCTCTACCAACTTAACTACATTTAAAAACGAAAATGGTCCTAATAGTATTGCCGGAATTTCATCTTCAAGATGCCCGAATGAGGAAAATTATTTGATGCAAAAATTCTTTAGAGCTGTTATTCAAACCAATAATATTGATGGATGTGCAAGAGTTTGTCACTCCCCTACTGCACTAGGAATGCAGCGTACTTTTGGTACTGGAGCAGCAACAAATTCTGTTGATGATTTAAAAGACACCAACTGTATTATGGTTATTGGAGCCAACCCAACATCTGGGCACCCTGTTACTGGAGCTAAACTGAAACAGTTTGCTATGAAACAGAAAAATGTAACCATAGTAATTGATCCTCGAAAAACAGAAATGGCAAAATATGCCGATCATCACTTGGCTTTAAGACCAGGAACTAACGTTGCTGTTTTAAATATGATGATGTATTATATTGTTGCTGAAGGATTAGCTGATGCTGATTTTATAGCCAACAGAACCGAAGGTTTTGAAGAGTTTAAAACCGAATTAATGAACATTGATTTGGATAAATTAGAAGACGTTTCGGGTGTTAATCGTGAGGATGTTAAAGCTGCAGCAATTGCTTATGCTTCTGCTCCAAACGCTATGAGTTTCCATGGTTTAGGAGTAACCGAGCATAGTCAAGGTACATTTACCGTAATGCAAATTGCTGATTTAGCCTTAATGACCGGAAACATTGGACGAAGAGGTGTTGGAGTTAATCCTTTGCGTGGACAAAACAATGTGCAAGGTGGTGCAGATATGGGAGTTCAACCTCATCAAGGTGCAGGATACATGGATGTAACCAGTGATGAAGCAAATAAAAAATACAACGAATTTTATGGAGCTACTGTTCCTAAAGAAATAGGTTTAAAAATACCAGAAATGTTTGATGCTGCTTTAAATGGTGATTTAAAAGCCATTTGGATTATTGGTGAAGATGTTGTTCAGACTGATCCTAATACTCAAAAAGTAATTAAAGCATTAGCCAATACCGATATGGTAATTGTGCAAGAGTTATTTATGACAGAAACGGCAAAACATGCTGATGTTATTTTACCGGGTGCTTCTTTCTTAGAAAAATCAGGAACATTTACCAACGGAGAACGAAGAGTTCAGCGAGTAAATAAAGTAGTAGAACCAATAAAAGGTTGTAAACCAGATGGCGAAATTATTATCGACATTATGAATAAAATGGGGTACGAACAAGCACCATATACTGCTGAGGGAATGTTAGAAGAAATTGCTCAAATCGTACCTTTCTTTGCAGGTATTACTTGGGATAATTTAGATATTAACGGTAAACAATGGCCTGTTGCTAAAGATGGTACTGATACTCAAATTTTACATACCGAAGATTTTACAAGAGGTAAAGGATTGTTTCAATACAATGCTTTTAGAGAAAGTGAAGAGATTTTACAAAACGGAAAAGACTACCCTTTTATATTAACGACCAACAGAGATTTAGAACATTACAATTGTGGTGCGATGACGCGTAGAACAGGAAATGTAGAAATTAATACTAAAGATGTTTTATGGATACATCCTGATGATGCAGCAAGTAATGGTATTGCTGATGGCGATTCTGTTTGTTTAGAATCTCCGAGAGGAAAAGTTGATATTGATGCTTGGATTACCGATGGTGTTAACCCTGGTATTTTAAGTACTACGTTCCACTTTCCAGAAATTATGGTAAACAACGTGACTTCTGATGTACACGATTCTGAAGCAATGTGCCCGGAATACAAAGTGGTTTCTGTGCGTATCAGAAAAAGTAAAGGGAAATATAAAAAAATGGTGGAGGCTTAAAAAAAAAATACAGATATGTGTCAATAATGACACATATCCATTTGTTGTAGTGCATATCAGAAACTAATGAAAAAAGGAAAGTTAATTCATAATAGTAGAGCCGTATTTCTTATTTCAGTTGTACTTATCAGTGGAGGACTAACACTACTTTTCTTTTCCTCTGAAAACATAGAAGGCTATGCTGGATATTGTAATTATGTCAAAATTCCCTTTTTTAATTTAGCTAAGAATATTGAAGTTGTCTTTCTAACATTATTTTTAATATTCATAATTTCTTTGATTTCATATGAGAGGGTACGTAAATTATCGTTTACTAAAACCACCAGTATTTTATCCGTTACGTTATTAAATCTATTCTTTATTGTATACCAAATCATTAAATACCCAAGAGTTCTATCTTACGCAAATTGGGGATTTTATCCAGAAAATATTCCCCGAGATGACCAGCACCTAGGATTAGATTACCATCCTTTAATAATTGTGTTTTTAATTTATTCTCTTACGTTAATTTGGTACAATGGTATTTTAAAGAAAAACGAAATCATAAAATACTATAAAATTACTAATTGGATTACATTGTGTTTGGTATTGATTGTAGGAATAATCGTTCTAACCAATATTGAATACGAAATGTGTAAAGGATAACTAAAGAAAACGCACTACAACACTATATATAGCAAATTGGGCGTTCAGTGATAAATTGAAAGTTCAGAGTCATTTACAAAGTCCGCCAAATATAAAATTTGGCTTTTAAAAGATGTAAAAATTAAAAACAAAATATTTATATTTGGCTAAGTGCAAACTTGAAAGTTTATCGCTTTCAATTGCCCTAAATGCCATATACTAAACGTT
>Ga0256845_1002462_pt1 | contig 13402 bp, 10 predicted proteins | sample RiftiametaG_FD_189101 | JGI IMG/M metagenome (GOLD analysis project Ga0256845, IMG submission 189101) | Tube worm associated microbial communities from hydrothermal vent at the East Pacific Rise, Pacific Ocean - Riftia | ecosystem: Host-associated > Annelida > Integument > Unclassified ... | reverse complement strand
TATTGATATCGCCTTAAAGGCAAAACTGCCATTTCTTATCTGTACTCCTACCTTTAGAGCAGATAAAGATAGGGTTGTTGAATCAAAAAAAAGTTTATCAATTAATGTTGATGCAGTGCACTTTTTACAGGAACTTCGAAGCTCACAAGGGTGTGGTGATAAGCTTATAAAGATCGGTGGACTGGTTGGTCCGAAGAATGATTGCTACACGCCCCATGAGGGTTTGCAGGCTGCAAAGTCAGAAGAGTATCACTCATGGCAGGTGGGTCAATTTGCAAAAGCTGGCGCAGATTTTCTCATGACCGGGACATTCCCAAATGTTGAAGAGGCAAAAGGTGCTGCAAAAGCCATGGCAGCAACAGGTATCCCATACATCATAAGCTTTGTTATTGCACGGGATGGCAAGATATTAGATGGTACTGCCCTGGGCGATGCTATAAATATGATTGACTCTGAAACAAATCAGCAGCCCCTTGGGTATATGGTTAATTGTGCCTATCCTTCATTCCTATGTGCACCAGATCAGCCAACAGCTCTCTTTAAAAGATTTATTGGGTACCAGGCAAATGCATCTTCTTTAGACCATTGTGATTTGGAAGCAAGTGAAGAGTTAAAATCAGAAAATGTTTCAGACTGGGGAGATGAGATGTTAAACCTGAACAGAACCTATGGAGTTAAAATCCTTGGCGGATGCTGCGGTACCAACGAAGAGCATTTACAATATATTGTTGACAGGTATTTAAAATGAAATACATTGGTGCCCATGTGAGTGTAAAAGGTGGAGTTGAAAATGCTCCTGTCAATGCCCATGCAATTGGAGCAACTGCCTTTGCTTTGTTTACAAAAAATCAACGGCAATGGAAGGCAAAACCTTTGACTGACAATAATATCAAGACATTTAAAGAGAATTGTCAAAAATATAACTATGAACCATCCCAGATTCTTGTTCATGACAGTTATTTGATTAATCTTGGGCAGCCTGAAAAAGAAACTCTTGAAAAATCAAGAGTTGCATTTGTTGACGAGATGCAGCGATGTGAACAGCTTGGTCTTAAATTGCTGAATTTTCATCCTGGAAGCCATCTGAAAAAGATTGCTGAAAAAGAGTGTTTAAAATTAATTGCAGAGTCCATTAATTTTGCTCTTGACAAGACAGAAATTGTTACAGCCGTGATTGAGAACACAGCAGGGCAGGGCACCAACCTGGGGCATTCCTTTGAACAAATCGCCCAAATCATTGAAAATGTTGAAGACAAAACAAGAGTTGGTGTCTGCATTGATACCTGCCATGCTTTTTCAGCAGGATATGACCTTAAAACCCGGCAGGGATTTGATCAAGTCTGGCTGAATTTTGATGAAATCATTGGTTTTAAATTTCTTAAGGGAATGCATCTTAATGATTCAAAAAAAGCCTTCTCATCAAGGGTTGACCGGCATGAAAGCATAGGCAATGGGACCCTTGGACTTGATACTTTTAAATGGATTATGAAAGATAAAAGGCTTGATAACATCCCTCTTATTCTTGAAACCCCAAACAGTGATATCTGGGCTGAAGAGATATCTTTTCTGGGAAGATTTATGAAATCGTAACAGGAAACTATTTTTTAATTATTGACTTATTGTGAAAACACTATATATTAAATATTGATATTTGGTTATTATTCTAAAATTATTTTAATATATAGGTGGGTCCATGAAAATCAGCAAGGCACAAAAAACAAAAAATCGAAATAAGATTATTACGTCGGCAGTTGATATTATGATTGCAAAAGGTTTTCAAAAGGCAACCATGAGGGAGATCGCAAAACATGCTGGGATGGGTGATGCAACTATATACAACTATTTTTCCACAAAAGAGTCAATTTTATATGCTTATTATGAAGAGCGCATAAAGGATACAATAAAACATCTAAAGTTAATTGATAAGTTTAATGAATATACATTTCAAGAGCAGCTACAGACTTTTTTTGAAACTGAGTTGGATCTGTTTTTACAGGATCGGGAATTTGTTCAGAAAACTTTTAAAACAGTGTTTTTTGCACTGAGTTCAAACTTCAGCCGTCTGCGCCCCATTCGGAACAGGTTTATGGATGTGATTAATGATATTTTTGATGCAGCTGTACAAGCTGGTGAAATCCAGGAACAGCTGTTCCAGGAAATGACATATCAATTGTTCTGGGAATACTATATTGCCATTGTCTTATACTGGCTGCATGATACATCAGATCAGTTTTCAGAAACCTCAGTTCTGATAGATAAAAGCCTTGATTTGACCTGCGCTGTAATCAGATCAGGAATAGGGAACAAGATGTTTGATATGGGGACATTGTTATTTAAAAATCATATTTTGGGGAGGTTGGAATTTTTTAAAGAGAAGACAGATATGCTGCACAAAATAAAACGTGAGTTCATGGGTGATAACAATGGATAGTATACCTGATGGGAAATGGCAGCGGACATTCTCTTCCGGGAAAACTGCTGCTAAAATTGGTGGAAAAGTTTTAAATTATTTGTCAAAAAAACCTTTTCTTTCAGCTAAAGGGAAAAAGAAAGCCCGAGCTGAGCTGGATCGAAAAAGCGCAAAAATTCTTTTTGATGGATTAAGCATGTTAAAAGGGACTGCCCTGAAAGCTGCTCAAATGTTGAGCATGGAACTTGATATTTTTCCTGAGCAGGTTAGAAAAGAGCTTGAGAAGTCTTATCACCAGGTTCCTCCCATGAATCGTGCGTTGATTCGAAAAATTGTAAGTAATTATTATCAAAATCCACCGGAAAAGATTTTTAAATCATTTGATGATCAGGCATTTGCAGCAGCAAGCCTTGGACAGGTGCATAAAGCTATCTCCCGTGATAATACAGAATTTGCAATCAAAGTACAGTATCCAGGTATCAAAAATACCATAGGTCATGATATGGCAATTGCCAGAATTGTCCTTAAACCCATGCCTGAATATAAGTTGATATTGCAAGCCATGGCTGAGATTGAGGAGGTATTGCTGCTTGAAACTGATTATATTCTGGAGGCAGAAAATCAACAATTTTTTCAAGATAATTTGAACATGGAAAAGGTTTATATTCCATCTGTTTATAAAGAGTATTCCACAGAGAAAATTTTGTGTCAGGAGTTTTTAAATGGACCTACTTTAGATCAATGGTTAAAAACAAACCCTGACCAGGCTGCAATAGATCGCATTGCCCAAATTCTCCATGATATTTTTTTATATAGCTTTTATGAATTACACTGCATCCATGCAGATCCAAATCCAGGAAATTTTATTATCATGGATAACAGTGTCGCAGGGCTGCTGGATTTTGGATGTATAAAATATTTTGATACTGATTTTGTAGAACTATACAGACAATTTGTATCAGTATCCATGTCATGTAAAAGAGGAGAGTATGCAGATTTATTGATAAAGCTGAATTTGCTTTCCAAAGATTTAAAACCTGGGATATTTGAAGAGCTGGTTGACTGTTTTGTAATGATTGGCAAATGGTTTGGCAGTTTATACCATGAAGAGTTTTTTGATTTTAAACAAAACCCGCAATTTTTTATTGAAGGCAGAAAGATATTGTATTCTTTGCAAAAACATCGCAAACATTTTGAATCCATTAACTCAAATTTTATTTTTTTAGATAGAACCAGATATGGTCTGCTGCGCCTGTTTGAAAAGATGGGAGCCAGGATACGAGTACAAAACAGGTATGAAAATCCTAGGGGAGCTCAACTTTAGGTTTTGTAAATTTTCTCATTTTTTTTAAAGATTTCTTAAACTCTTCACAGGGATCAGCATAGGAGACTCTCTTTGTAAACCAGATATAATCAGCAGGGAGGCTTTTATCAAGCCCTTTAATATCCAGTGGTAATAAATATTCTGACAGGTTTGACAGCTCCACAGTTATCTCCTGTAAAGATATATTTACCTGTTTGATTGATTTGTCAATGATCGCGACCCTGTCAATAACGCCAAGCCCATATTCAGTGTGTCCTCCGCCAATAATAATAACTATTGGTTTTTTGCAATGTTTGTAAAGCTTTGTTATGGATAATGCCATCTTATCATTTCTGGCAATCCAGGTGTCATACAGTTTTGACTGCATTTTTTTATGACCCATACCACAGTGGACAGCTTTAAAAATGGCAAACATATAATCTTTGTATTCTTTTTCCGGCGGTTTTGTTGAGAATATAAGCTCTTTTTCCAGTGAAGTCAGGTTTTTGATTCCTTTTCTTGTGATTCTTTTTTTTAATGTGTTTGCAAGGTCAATCCCGGCAACTTGAAGTCTCTTATCCTTTGCCAGGGTTAAAATTTCAAAATAATATTGCCACATTTCATCGGATTGGGTGTTCCAGCCAAGCTTATGTCTAAGATTTGCTTCAATAATTTTATCTGTTTTCTTTGAGTGGGCAACTTTGCCTGAGTCCACAAAATTGAGTAGATCAGGTGTGTTATCCATGGCGAAAAATTCAAACCCTATTGTTGGCGCTTTTCCTTTCTCGATTAAACCGCCTATTATTCTCTGTTGGATATTATGTTGCTCAGGATTGTTGTGCTTTTCTGAAAAATAGATAACATCATAATTGCTGATATCTTTGAGAAGAGAGTCAAAACTTATTTCAGTTTGGGTTTTTGTATTAATTATTTTTCCAGTTAACGGATCATCCCTTTGTATCTGTTTTGGTGCTGTGGCGCAAGATAGAATCATGGACATGGCAGAAATTGTAAGTAAAAGGAAAAACAGTCTATTCATTATTTACCTCCAGGATTATTGTAATTTAAGAACTTTAGGTCTTTTTTAACTTTACCTCTTTTGGCAATGTGATTTTAAAAGAAGTCTTTCTGCCAGGTGCTGAGTCAACATATATGTTGCCACCATGTTCCTGAATAATACCATAAACTACTGATAATCCCAACCCGACACCCTTTCCTTTTCTCTTGGTTGTATAAAACGGTTCAAAAATTTTTGAAATAATTTTCTTGGGAATACCAGAACCAGTATCTGCAAATATAATAATAATGCTGTCTTCCTCTGATGAATATTGTGTGCTTATCCTTAGTTCTCCTTTTTCTGCTGATGCCATACTTTCCACAGCATTTGACAGAAGGTTCATAAATACTTGTTTTATCTGATCTTCTGACCCATATAGCCGGGGTAGATTTGATTGTAATTTTTTTATTATTTGAATGTGGTTGATTTTTAATAAATTTGAATTTAAAAGAAGTGTCTGCTCAATAAGCTTGTTTGCATCAAGTTTTTTTAATTCAAGTTTTGATTGCCTTGAAAAAACAAGCAGGTTAGTGACAATACGACCTATTCTTCTGGTTTCTGTCTCCATTAAATTAAGGTACTGGTAAAAAAGATCCAGCTCTTTTTGACGAATAGTGTCCTCTTTTAAAATTCGTTTACTTAGTTTGACAAGATTTAGTACACCTGCAACAGGGTTATTGATCTCATGCACAACTGCAGAAGATAATTTACCCAATGATGCCATTTTATTTTGATGGAGAAGTTTTTCATGGGTTTCCTGCAATTGCCTTGTCCTCTCTTCAACCATCTTAACAAGATATTGCTGATTTTTCTTCTCATCCATTTTCCGTTTAGTGATATCCCGGCTGATCTCTATGAATTTTGAAATTTTACCTTTTTGTTCCCATATAGGGAAAATTGTAAGCTCTGTATATTTTGGCTGACCGTCACTATCAAGCCTGGTTAGTTCAACCTGGCAGTGTCTTTTATTTTTGATGACATCTTCCAAAGGGCAAAACTGATGGCAGTTGCTGCTTTTTCGAGTTACTTCCTTAAAAACATCAAAACACTTTTTTCCAATAACATCTTCTCTTTTATAATCCATGTGTCTTAAAAAAGCAGCATTCACTTCAATGATCTCTTTTTCCGGTGATATAACCAGGATAAAGTCCCTTATGCCGTTTATGATTGTTTCCATCTCTTTGTTTGGTAATTTCATAAAAGCACCTGTTGGTTGACCATTTTAAATTCATACTCTCTTTTAATCATTAGCACATAACTTTTATAAGTATCAATAAGCTTTGTATTAAAAAGTATAGAATTATTAGAATATGGTGTGGGAAAAAACAACAATGGGGTAAATATTGGTTCAACAAGGGTCTCCACAATATTCACAAAAAATTATTTGTTACACTGTAGAATATTGCAACACTTTTAATCGAATCAATGTCAATTATATCTATGATGCTGAAGGCTGTGTTCACTATATATCATGGTGTTAGAAATAATAGTTTAACATTTTCAATGTTGGTATCTTTTTTGCTCTAATAATTAGCGACTTTAGAGTGGGAGAAATATAACCAATAATAAGGAGATTTAAAATGGTACACTCAATCAAGCTTGAAAAAAAATCAAAAGAAGATTCTATTAAAAACCCTTGTCTTTGGATGCAGGCTGGTGCTGTGAAGAAAAAAGCGTGTAATAACTATTTTCAGTGTAACAGTTGCAAATATGACAAAGGCATGGGAAAAATGGTTTTAAAAGGAAAGCAGATAAGCTGGCAGAATTCCATGAGGCAGAAAGATTCCTCCATGAGAATATGTCGACACAGCCTGACTCAGCGCATGGCAGAAAAAATATGTCCCATGAATTATAATTGCTCAAGATGTGAGTTTGATCAATTTTTTGAAGAGGTTCTTACACCTAAAACCAGCCGTGCTGGGATTGAAATGGAGGATGTCAAAGGCTTTAAACTTGCTTCAGAGTGCCATTTCCATGGTGGTCATACCTGGGCGTATGTTGATGACGGCGGATTAATTCGGGTTGGATTTGATGATTTTTTCCTTAAGGTTTTAGGGCAACCTGATGCATTGACTCTTCCCCATACAGGCCAGGAACTTAACATGGGAAAAGAAGGTTGGGGATTAAAAAGAAAAGATAAAGCTGCTGATGCCCTCTCCCCTGTAAATGGTGTTATTATGGAAGTAAATCACGTTGTTCGAAAAAGCCCTGGTGCAATAGCTGTTGATCCCTATGGCACTGGATGGCTCTTTGCTGTGCATACTTCAGATATTAAAGAGTCAATGCAGGCACTTGTTACAGATGAAGCTGCTGTCCAATGGATTAATGGTGAAGTCTCAACACTTGAGCACATGATCGAATCAGTGGCAGGACCAATTATGGCAGATGGTGGATATATTAAACCGGATGTGTATGCAAACCTTCCGGCACTTGGTTGGAATAACCTGACCCAAACTTTTTTAAAAACAGGATAAACTCACCATATCTAAGGATAAGGAGTGATAAGCCATGGAGATCATAACAGATAAAACTTTACCTGCCTGCCTCTGGATGCAGGCAGGGGTGGTTGCTAAAAAGAGATGTTATCATAATTTCTCCTGCACAACCTGCCGTTTTGACAGAGCTATGAGAGGTGTATGTAATAATAATCTTGAGCTTTTGGGAAATGGTGTTAAACTTATAAGCAAGAAACAGAAATTTGTTTTCTGGCGAGAAAAACTTAGAGGGCAGCCATTGTATAACAGACCATGTATACATCATATGAAAGGTTGTATTGGATATAAAAATTGTCCAAAACAATACTATTGTATAGATTGTGAGTTTGATCAGTATTTTCATGATCAGTTCAAGGTCCATACCTTTGTAAAACCGGTTGAATTTACTGATATTTACGGGGTCTCCCTGCCCAGCGGATATTATCTTCATGTTGGTCATGCATGGGTAAAAATAGAAGATAATAATTATGTCAGGGTAGGTATTGATGATTTTGCAAGTCGTTTACTGGGGGTATTTGACAGTATTGAGGTGCCATTAACAGGGAAAGAGGTGTCCCAGGGTGTTCCTTTGCTCAAGGCCTGGCAAGGTGATAATTTTGTTAAATTTAAATCCCCTGTAAGTGGTGTGGTAACAGAATCCAATCCAGTAATACGGACATCTTGTTCCATTGTGAACAAGGCACCATATACTGATGGATGGATAATGCGTGTTCATTGTAAAAACCTTAAGAAGGATTTGAAAAATCTTTTATTCATGAATAACAGTATAGATTTCATGAAACAAGAGATGGAAAATCTTATGACTGTTTTAGAAAATGAAACCGGGCTTATGGCTGCTGACGGAGGAACCCTTGGAAATGATCTGTACGGGAGTGTGCCAGGTCTTTTCTGGAACAAATTAATAAGGAGATTTATTAAGTGATAGATTAAGATATTTTTTAACACCTGTATAGAGTTTTGGAAAACAAACCGATTTTTAATTTTTTGTTTATACTTTTACTTATGCATTGGAGCAGATTATATGATTTTAAATCTTCTTTTTTATTCTTCACTTTTCATCTGTATCACAGGCATATGTTATAAGACTATTTTATGGACACGAAACTCCCTTGGTTACCAAAAAGACCCTGTGCGTTCCAGCCGGTTATCATTAGTTCTAAAAGATGTTATTACAATATGCAGTAAAAAATTTCCTGCATTAGTCCTCTCTTTTTTTCTAGATGTCCTTTTGCAAAGACGTATTCTGAAGGTCAGTTTTTTAAGATGGTTCATGCATAGTTGCATTTTTGCAGGGTTTATGGGGCTGGTTATTATGCATGCCTTTGATGGAGTTATTACTGAAAATATTTTCCCGTATTATTACTCCACTATCAATCCGTTTTTTTTCTTAAGAAACGTTTTTGGATTTATGGTGCTCCTGGGAATCAGTATTGCAATTTTCAGAAGATACATATCAAAACAATACAAGCTTCGGAATTCTCATCAGGACATCTATGCAATCTTAATTGTTTTCATCATCGTATTCTCAGGTATTCTGCTTGAAGGTTTTAAAATGACATCTGTAAACGAATTCACCAGTATGGCTGAGGACTATGCCGATTTAGCTTATGAAGAGGATGATACATTGGCAATCGAAACCTACTGGGTTAAAGAATTTGCTCTTGTGTCATCCCGTATTAAAGAACCATTTGATAAAGGTATTTTAGAAATTGGCAAGGAAATACATGAAGAGAGTTGTGCTGATTGCCATAGCTCCAGCAAATCAGCATTTATGGGATATGCTGCAGCAAAAATTATAGCTCCTGCTGCTATATTTTTAGATGAAAGAGGTGGAGTTGATCTCTTTTACTATGTCCATATCATACTATGTTTTATCGGGCTTGCATTGCTGCCGTTCAGTAAAATGTTTCACATTTTTGCAACCCCTGTAAGCTTATTAAGTAATTGGGGCAAGAAGAAAAAACCTCTATTTGAACATACAGGAACCACAAAATATCTCATGGAGCTTGATGCCTGTACCCATTGCTGCACCTGCAATACTAATTGCTCAGCAGGAATGATGTATGAGTTTACACAAAATGAATTTATACTCCCATCAGAAAAAATGCAGGCTTTGAACAAGGTCTCAGCAAACAGTGGAATGGATTCAAAAGAATTTGATGCATTGTTCCAGGGGCTCTATCTTTGTACCAATTGTGACAGGTGTACCATAGCCTGCCCTTCTGGAATTGATCTTAAATCATTATGGTTGAATGCAAGAGAGAATTTAATCGGGCACAATTTGTCATTGCAAAAACAGAGTGACCCGTTGATGTTATCAGTTTTTTCCTTTGTTCGGGGTTTAAAAGCAAATGATCAAAAAAATGGAATCAACAAGGAAGCCTACGACATCACCCTTGATAAAACTTTGGGAAACATTACAAAAGTCATGGATAATAACAGTAAATTGTATCCTGACCCCAAACCTTGCCCGGACAAATTGGACTTTACAATAGATCTTATACCCATCCAAACCTTTTCTTACTGCTTCGGGTGTCAAAATTGCACAACTGTCTGCCCGGTTGTTGGTAATTATGAGGTGCCTGAAGAGCACCTTACTTTGATGCCGCATCAAATCATGTATAGTTTAGGTTTAGGTTTTTTTGACCTGGCAAAAAGCTCTCTAATGATATGGAATTGCTTGAGCTGTTATCAATGCCAGGAACATTGCCCTCAAAACGTGGCAGTTTGTGATATTTTTTTCCAGTTGAAAAACAAAGCATTTAATAATATTGAGGTTCCTTGTCCATGAAGTATACACTTTTCCTTGGATGTAATATCCAAAGCCGAACGCCACAATATCAAACCGCTGCACAAGCTGTCTGTAAGCTGCTTGATATTGAACTTATCCAAAGACAAGAATTCATATGTTGTGGTTATCCCATGCGTAATATCAATGAATCAAGTTCCCTGCTATCTGCTGCAAAAAATCTTGCCATTGCTGAGCAAAATCAGCATACTCTAATGGTATTGTGTAAATGTTGCTACGGTAATTTGAAAATAGCTCAATACCTGCTGGGAAATAATCCTTCCATCCAAACTAAAATAAATAGAATTCTAGCTAAAGAGGGTCTTACATATAAAGGCACTGCAAACATAAAGCATTTTTTAAGTGTTCTCCATGAAGATGTGGGGCTGAAAACATTAAAAAATCGTATTAAAATAAAATATAATAATTTGAAAATAGCTGCAAGTGTAGGCTGTCATGCACTCCGCCCTGCAAAAATAACCAAGTTTGATACCCCTGCAGCACCCACTCTTTTTGATGATCTCGTTAAAGTAACCGGAGCAAAAAGTATTGAGTGGTCAAGAAAATCTGATTGCTGTGGAGCAGCTTTATTAGGTGTTAATGATCAATTATCAAAAGATATTATGAACAAGAAATTATTAAACGCCAAAGAAGCAGGTGCCAACTTTATCTCTGTTGCATGCCCATATTCTTTTTTACAATTTGATACTTTTCAAGCAGGTGTTGCAAATGGGAACGGGGCATATCAAACGCTTGGACCTGTCTTATACCCTCAATTATTAGGATTAACCATGGGAATTGACAAAACTGTATTGGGAATTGATAGACAACAAATCGATATTTCATCTTTGGAATCGTATTTAAAAGCAGAAGATTGATTAAGAAAAAATATTTGGGAGGATTACACATGTCAAATAACTACATCGGTTCAGTACTTGTAATTGGTGGCGGAATCAGTGGTATGCAGGCAGCTATTGACACAGCAGATGCAGGTTTTTTTGTATATTTAGTTGACTCTTCCCCTTCCATTGGCGGCATGATGTCTAAATTAAACAAGACCTTTCCTACCAATGATTGTGCCATGTGAATCATCGCTCCTAAACTGGTCGAGGTCGGCCGGAACATTAACATTGAGCTAATTACTCTTTCTGAAGTTACAAAACTTGAAGGTGATGCTGGTAATTTTGTGGTAACTCTCACTCATAACCCACGAAGAGTATCCCTTGAAAAATGTATATCCTGTGGTTTATGTGCTGAGAAATGTCCTAAAAAAGTACCAAATTCATATGACGAAGGATTGAGTAAACGAAAAGCAATATTTGTAGACTATGACCAGGCAGTACCTTCACAATACAGCATTGATGGAGAACAATGTATTTATATCCAGAAAAATCGTTGTCAACTATGTGAAAAGGTCTGCCCCACAGGAGCTATCAGATATGAAGAAGAGGCAACTCAATCTGAACTTAATGTTGGCGCTGTTATCCTAACATTGGGAAATCAAACATATGATCCTGGGAAATGGGATACCTATGGATATAAAAAATCAAAAAATATAGTTACCAGTATGGAGCTTGAAAGAATTTTATCTGCCTCAGGACCATATAGAGGTCACCTTGTAAGACCTCTTGACAACAAACCACCAAAAAAAATAGCCTGGCTTCAGTGTATTGGATCAAGGGATGAACACATAGGCGCCCATGGATATTGTTCAGGAATTTGTTGTACAAACTCTGTAAAAGGTGCAATTTTGTGCAAAGACCACATCAAGGATATTGACGCTGCAATTTTTTATATTGATATCAGAACTTACGGAAAAGATCTGGAAAGATATTATATCCATGCCAGAGACGATTTGGGGGTTCGTTTTATTAAATCTAAAATTACAATTATAGAGCCGGTTAATGAAAATGGTAACCATCTTCTTCGTTATATTGATGAATCAGGTATCCGAGTCAAAGAAGAGTTTGACATGGTGGTTTTGTCAGTTGGGTTGGCAATCCCAGATCAAACAAAATCTCTTGCACACACTCTTGGTGTCGACATTGATCAATATGGGTTTGCTGAAACCAATAGCTTCACACCTGTAACAACTTCAAAACCTGGAGTTTATGTCTGCGGAACCTTTCACAGCCCAAAGACAATACCAAGTGCAATAATTGATGCCAGTGCTGCATCAGGTATGGTTGGGACACTTCTAAATAAATCAAGATGGAGTACTACCAAAGTTGTTGAGGTTATCGTGGAAAAAGATATCAGGGGAGAGCCACCTCGAATAGGTGTCTTTGTCTGTTGCTGTGGTACTAATATTGCAGCATATGTTAATGTGCCTGAAGTGGTTGAATATGCCAAAACTTTACCATATGTTGTTTTTGTACAGCAGAATTTGTTCTCCTGTTCAAAGGATACCCAGGATGAAATGACCCAGATTATTAAAGATCAAAATCTTAATCGTATTGTAGTTGCTGCCTGTACTCCAAAAACCCACGAGCCTTTATTCCAGAACACAGTGGCAAAAGCAGGCTTAAACAAATATCTCTTTGAAATGGCAAATATCAGGAATCAATGTTCCTGGGTACATCAATCTGATATCGATCTTGCTACAAGTAAAGCAAAAGATATAGTAAAAATGGCAGCTTCAAAAGCCATTCTTTCAAAACCATTGCCTGAGCCTGAAATGACAGTTAATCAACAAGCGCTGATTGTTGGGGGAGGTATCTCAGGGCTTGAGGCAGCAAAAAATCTTTCCCGGCAGGGGTATGTCACCTATGTCATTGAAAAGAGCGGGAAGCTTGGAGGGCATGCTGCAAAATTATACAAAACATGGAAAGATGAATATATGGGTGATTATTTTGAAAATCTGATTGATGATATAAAAGAAGAACCTGCACTCCTATTCTGGTTAAATGCTGAAATCATTGAAGTAAAAGGTTCAATCGGTAATTTTAAAACCACCATTCTCTCCAACGGTCAAAAACGAATTTTAAATCATGGTGTTGTTATTATTGCTTCTGGAGCAAAACAATATATACCGGAAGAACATCTGTATGGTCAGAGTAAAAATGTTATTACAAGCCTCGAGCTTGAGCAAAGTTTTACAAAAAATGAAAAATTTGAAACAGTCAATTCAATAGCCTTTCTTCAATGTGTTGGATCACGCGATAAAGAGAGGCCATATTGTTCCAAGGTTTGTTGTGCTCAAACAATAAAAAATGCAATATTATTTAAAGGGTTAGATCCGAAAAAACAAATTTTTGTTCTATATCGAGATATCAGGACCTATGGAATCAGGGAGGATTTATATAGAACCGCAAGAGAGATTGGGATTCATTTTATCAGGTATAATGAT
>Ga0256845_1002461_pt1 | contig 13405 bp, 11 predicted proteins | sample RiftiametaG_FD_189101 | JGI IMG/M metagenome (GOLD analysis project Ga0256845, IMG submission 189101) | Tube worm associated microbial communities from hydrothermal vent at the East Pacific Rise, Pacific Ocean - Riftia | ecosystem: Host-associated > Annelida > Integument > Unclassified ... | reverse complement strand
TACATCATCCGGCGTCCCGATCTGCGCTATTTTCCCCGCAATAACAACTGCAACCCGATCAGAGATGGCCATAACCTCTTCTTCATCGTGACTTACATAAACAAAGGTTTGGTTATTTTCCCGTTGTAGACGTTTTAGCTCAACCCTCATCTCTTCACGTAGCCTGGCATCAAGAGCGGCAATCGGCTCGTCCAACAGCATCGCACGGTTGCCCACAGCAAATGCGCGCCCAAGCGCAACCCTTTGACGTTCGCCACCGGACATCTGCGCAGGACTTTTGTGCAGTATATGACTGATATGCAAAACTTCCGACACGAAATCCAGTTGCCGGGTGATGTCCTCCTCCGATACGCCGCGTTCTTTTAGTGGAAAGATGATATTTTCCCGCCCTGTCATGTGCGGAAACAACGCCAGATTCTGGAACACCATAGAAATATCACGCTCGGCAACATCCAGTTCGGACGCATCCTGACCTGACAAATAAATATGCCCTTCGTCCGGGGCAAGTAGCCCCAGAATCAATTTCAGGATTGATGTTTTACCCGTTGATGGCGGCCCGAATATTCCAAAGAATTCGCCTTCTTGTACCGTCAAATTGATCGGGCCAAGCGTGAATTCCGGATAAGATTTCACCACATTGTGGAATTTTATTGCGTCCATTTCAAACAGCTCCCAACCGTCGGCCCGAAGCCATATCAAATGCCATACTTTTTTCAGGTGGCAGAAAGAATGGCACTTCATCGCCCAGCTTTAGTTGATCTTGATCGTCAAATGCCAAGAATTTGGTCTCTAGAACTTGCAAATATGCCAATCGTTTTGGCCCGACCCGTTCAAGCACTTCGACGGTGCCATGCATCGCAATATCATTGGGTGATCTTCGGTCCCCAAAATAGATGTCCTGCGGACGAATACCAAATGATCCGCTGTGCACTTTACCGTCACTTACAAAATCTGACTTGATCTGCCCCTGAAGAATAATTTCCGCGCCCCCATGGACCATGAGCTTCAACTGGTTTGCTTCTTCGCGAAGTTCGCCATCAATCAAGTTCATTCGTGGGCTGCCAACAAAGTTTGCCACAAAGCGGTTATCTGGCGAGTTGTAAATATCCAAAGGCGATCCGTATTGCATCAGTTTACCATGGTCGATGATCGCGATCTTGTCAGCCAGGCTCATTGCCTCGATCTGATCGTGAGTAACGTAAATCATCGTCTGTCCGAATTCGTGCTGCAGCACTTTCAATTCGGCACGCATATAGGCTCGAAATCCAGCATCAAGATTGGATAAGGGTTCATCCAGAAGGAATATCCTTGGCTCCATTATTGCTGAACGTCCGATCGCCAGTTTCTGCATTTCATTCACAGATAGGCTTGAGGCGGGTTGATCGAGCCGATGAGATATGCTCATCCGATCGGCCATCGCGCGGACGCGGCGGTCAATTTCGCTCTTTGCATTCTTCTTGACTTCCAAACCATAGGATAGGTTTTTGTAAACACTAAGATGCGTAAAAATGGCATAATTCTGAAAGACAAACCCGATGTTTCGATCCTGGATGCGAGTACCGGAAAGGTCCTGACCGTCAAACAAGATTGAACCCTCGGTGGTGGCTTCGAGGCCTGCAATCATGTTCATCGTTGTGGTCTTGCCACAGCCAGAGGGCCCGAGCAAAGCCACAAATTCACCCTCCGCGATGTCCAGTGACAACTGGTCAACAGCTGTAAAATCACCAAACTTTTTTGTGACATTTGTTATTTGTATTGAAGACATATCTTACCCATTCTTCTTGGCCACATAGGACAAGCCTTTCGCCGCTATCAGACTGAGAACAAGCAGGATTGTAAGGCCGATCGCGGCCACGTATGCCCATTCAAATTCACCGAATGTTTGTTTGTAGAGGAAAAGCGAGATGGTTTCGGTCTGAACTCCGGGACCACCTTTGGTCATGATAAAAATTAGATCGAAAATTTTGAAACATTCAACGGCGCGTAAAACCAGAGCAATGATGATAACGGCTTTCATCCGGGGCAGAATGATCTTGAAAAAATTCTGCCAGTTTGACCCACCCAGAAGCCGCGCTGCGAGCAGTTGGTCGGAGGGCACGCCAAGCATTCCCGCCAGAAGGATCAGAAACATCAGAGGTGTCCATTGCCAACCATCCGCAATAATGACCGAGATCATTGCCCGATTCACATCCGTTAACCAAGAGAAGGTTGATGGCAGCCCAAGATGCGCATTCACCGGCCCGGTGCCCTGAAACAGAAGAAAAAACATAAGCCCAACAACTGCCGGCACGATCATCATCGGTGTCAGCATGATTGAATAGAATATCTTGCGCCCAGGAAACTTGTCGATAAAGAGGTAGGCCAGCGACATCCCCAGAAAGAACTGGGCAGGAACGGCAACAATCAAGATCAGGATGGTGCGCCATAATGCACCCCACACTCTTGAATCAGTCAATTGAAACCAGTAATTTTCACCCCAGTTGAACACTTCCCACGCCCGATACCATTGGATTCCTTCCAACGGTGTCCACCATGTAACCGACAAGTATAGTTGCATCAACAACGGGAAAACTACGATAAACAGAAGCAAAAGAACGGTCGGTAATACGAACCAGAAACCCATTTTTTTGCCATCTTTTGCAACACTGGCCCAGTAGCCTTGCTTTTGGGAAACAACCTTTGTGTTGGCCGTGCGGGGTGTTATATTAGTCATTGTTTTAACGCTCCAAAAGTCAGGCCACGAACCAGATGTTTCTGGATCATTAATCCAAATACGACTGGCGGAATGGCCGCGATGATGCCAAGCGCGGCCTTCATTCCATACATTTGCCCCCCCATAGCCGAGGTTAGCGTGGCCATATAGACAGGCAGTGTGACCCATTCTTTTTGTGTCAGAAGTAGCGCCAAAAGGTAGTCTGACCAATTAAGGATAAAGACAAATAGGGCGCAGGTCGCCAGACCGGGTTTTACGATTGGCAGTGTAATTCGGTAAAACACCCGCCAGTAGGAACAGCCTGCAACCCGTGCGGCGTCCTCGATTTCAACGGGAACCTCCTCAAAGAAGGTTTTCATCAGCCAAAAGGCAAAAGGCAGCGTGACAATCCCATAAATCAGCGACAACCCCCACCAAGTATCAACTGCCCCGATAAAGGCCCACATCACCATGACCGGAATCATCACGGCCAGAGGCGGGAAAAGCCGCAGTTGCAGGACAGACAAGGGCAATGTCTGTGCCAAGCCAAAACGCACAACTGCATAGGAAGATAGTGTTCCGGTGACCACCGCCAGAAATGTTCCACAGATGGATGTCACCAGACTTGCGATCAGTGGCCCGCCGATGGTGTGGTCCAAAGTAACGACAAGCCCTTCGGCATGACCGTAAAAGATAAATTCAAAGTTTTGCCAGGTGGGGTTTTGGGGAAACCACGTCAGGCCAGCAACGGTTGTCCATTCGGGGTAGGGCTTGAAGGCCATCGTCACCATCCACAAAAGTGGGTAGAGCACAACCGCGCTTGCTAGCAGGACAAAAAAGTATTTCAGCGCCAAAGCGCCTGGAGATGCCTTCATGGTCCCCTCCCTTGGTTTTTGATTATGAAAGGTGCTCCGGACCCGTATTCTCAGACCCGGAGCCTTGGTAGCTTAGGCGGGATCAACAATCGACGGCCAAGTCTTTCGGCTGGCTTTGATCGCATCAACGATACCGTTGCGGCTCTTTCGCTTGATGATCCGCTCCCATTTTCCTTGGGCGGAATCCATCGCCTCGCGGGCAGTCTTTTGACCGGTAATTGCAGCTTGAAGCTCTTCGTCCAACGCATTGTCGAGGGCGGTTTGTCCAACAAAGTTGATCGACGGAACCGAGCGCGCAATGGTCGCGGGAATCGTTTTCATCGAATACGGTTGGTAAGATTCTGCCACCAGCGGTTCTGCAAAATTTGCCTTCTGCATCGGATCAAAATACCCGCCTGGGTTCCCAGCCATCCAAGTGTAGGTCCGGGTGGAGCTTAGCCATTGCAAAAATAGATAGACAGCTTCAGGGTGAGACGATTTTGAAGAGAGCCAGGCTGTGATGTGGTAGTAAAGCACCGAACGCCGGTTGATTTTATCACCAAATTTACGCCCAACCGGTAGGTGGCTATCGATCATACCGGTTGCCTTTGATTTAGGGGTTCCGTCTGCATTGAACCCATCACCGAATTTTACAAGGTTTGTATAAATGGCCGTGTGCGGCGTTTGCAGGTTCCACATGCTTGCATATGCCTCTGCCCACGTGAATGTTAATGCGTCCGGCGCACACCATTCAAACGAACGAATATGTTCTTCCGCACATTGAATGCCCAGTTCAGAATTGAGGTTTGGATTGGCATCTTCGTCAAAGAAATAAAAGTTCGGGAAATCCATTGAGGCAAAGCGTGCATAGAATGTTGCAAGTCCCCAAAAGGGGCTCATTAGATTACCGTTGCCATACATGGTTCCGTGCCCAAAATCCTTACCGGTAAAGAATTTGGATATGCGGTCTACATCGTCCCAGGTGTCCGGGGTCGACAATTCATGCCCGGTTTCCTTCATGAAGGCTTCTTGAACCTCTGGCATGTCGTAAATGCCCTTGAGGTAGAACCAGGTCTGGAAGTCGCCATCAAGTGAGAACGAATAATAATCGCTAGCATAAGTGTAGAGCAGCTGTTCCATCTCTGGCGTTGGTGTCCCGCGTTCCGGATCGCCCCAATCAGGCTGATACTTGGCCACAAAATCTGAACAGTTTACCGCACCACCGGATGATACCAGATCACCGGTCGAATTCCACGGACCAGTATAGATGTCAAAAGTGCCATCACCAGTGGTGACGTCTTGCATGACTTTCTTGAAAATGTCTTCGGCAGGTGCCCCAACAATTTCAATTTCAATTCCTGTTTCTTTTTCCCATACCTCTTTGGCAGACGGGGCACCGTCCGGAAATGGCTTTGTGATTTGGCCGATCGCACCATCCGTCAGCAACATTGATATCTTTTTCGGAGCGTTACCAGCAACCTGTAGGGCTTTTATCCCTTCAATCGCTCGTCCTTCTGACATTGTGTTGTTGTACTGAAAGCGCTCTGCGCCATCAAAGCCAGTCGGCCCACCGGTCATACCGGGCGCATAATTACCCGCAAATACAGGCGACGCAATGAAGGCCCCCAACCCGCCAAGACTTGTTGCGGCGGCAGCGGTTGACGTTTTTAAAAAATCTCTTCGAGATGGCTTAAAAAATAGATTTTTACTGGATGTCATTGTTTCCTCCCTAAGTGACACTTTAATAGTGTTCAGAAAGAAACAAGCAACAATCATGCCATTCCTCTATCCTATTGATATAACTTAATAATAGAACACTGGCGACTTAGTTAGGTTGGAAGCGACGCTGTGTGCTTTACACAGTTTATCCAGCTAGGACATGGATTGAAATTGATCCGGGAGGTCTTTCAATTTGACCTTGTCTCCATCGCGCAGAGCGAGACACAGTTCAAAAACATTAATCATTTCGCGTACATTTCCGGGCCAAGAATAGGTGCGTAAAGCCAAATCGGCATCTTTGGAGAAAGACAATGGAAAATCGGGAGATACCAACGAAGAAATCTGTTTAATGATCCAACCTTTGTCGGCACGATCTCGCAACGCCGGTATTGCCAGAATGACCCCGTTCAGCCGATAATAGAGATCCTGCCTAAATTGCCCGCTATCCACCAGTTCCTTCAGGTTCCTATGGGTCGCCGAAATCACACGAACATCGACTGCGACAGGTTTTGTCGCACCGACGGCCATGATCTCGCGCTCGGCAAGAACCCGTAACAAACGCGCTTGCAAGGCAAGCGGCATGTCACCTATTTCGTCCAGAAACAGGGTGCCACCACTGGCTTGTTCGATCAATCCTTTTTTCCCTTTGGCGTGCGCACCGGTGAACGAATTTGGTGCGTAGCCAAATAATTCACTTTCGATCAGGGCCTCGGGCAGGGCCGCACAATTGATCGCCACAAACCGGCCTTTCTTTTTGCACGCGTCGTGCAAGGCTTTTGCGACGAACTCTTTCCCAACACCGGTTTCCCCCTCAAGAACAATGCTGATTTGTTTGTCGACAATTTTGGCGGCCTTCGTGGCCAGACACTCCATTTTCGGATCGCCGCCATGGATTTTGGCAAGGGACGCGGGTATCACTCCAGTTAAATTTGGCCTTTGCGGCCTCGAAGGCGCAGATACATCAGCAAATATCACCTTGCCGTCCCGCATTTCCAGCGCCTGTTCTCCTGGCGTTTCTGCCCCAATCAGGCAGGGAAGATCATTAAAGTCAAATTCGAAAATATCCTCGAACGGTTTCCCAATAAACCCTTCCGGCGTTCTCCAATCTGTTTTCAAGGCTTGCGCAATCATTCGGTGGGCACCGTGTGTCAGGCCGGATATAGTTCCGTCTGCAGCAATGGAAATTGCGCTGTTCGGATCCACGCCAAGAAATTCAGGAGCAGTGTTCAGGCGCAAAATCCAATCAGATTTCCGCGATGCAGCCAAATTGGCCAATTCAATACGACGAACACATGATTTTACCACCTCAAGCGTAAGGGCCTGACTGAATTTTTCCGTTGGAGATATCAACAAAGACACATCCAATACACCGATAAGCGTTCCGCTTGAATTGTATATTGGTGCTGCCGTGCAGCTTAGCGGCGTATGCGTCATATCAAAGTGATCGTTCTGGTGAATTGTTATGGCTTCGCCAGTCGTCAAACAAGCACCGACACCACAAGTCCCCGCGTCTGCTTCGCTCCATTTGGAACCGATGTATAACCCCGCCCTCTTTAGCTCTCGATCTACTTTCTCATCGCCAATAAAATCAACCGTCACCCCCTTGGCATCGGTCAACAGCAGCACATAGCCCATTGAATTGACCCTGCGATACAGGTCTTCCATTCCAAATCGAGCGGTCGCTAAAAGGTCTTCTGCTTCCAGTTGATGTTCTTTCAGCACGGCTTCGGGAACAATGCGCGCCTCGCCTTTATGCTCGGGGTCTAGGCTGTAGTCGTTGATACAACGAAGCCAAGATTGGACGACTTCCGGATCGCGTTCCGTTTGGCCGCCTTCAGCAGCGGTAACGATCTCGTCTACATGCGTCCTAAACGTTCTGGCTTTGCTCATGGCAGCACCCCTCCCAAAGTGATGGCGATCAGCTTCGGTTCAATCACGCGAACCATACCCAATATTTGAATTTCCAGTACTTATCAAAAAACCTTCCAAAATGCGAGTCTGCTGTGCCAAAGGCAATTTTAAAAATGGTCAATGGCGGCATATTGTTTAAACCGACATTGACCAGAACCGACGGACACGTCGGAGGTTTTGCACATAGCAATGGTGCTCCGAGATCGCCTTCCTTCAAAGATTGTCAAATGCGTCCAGGGCCTTGGCCGCATAAACCGCCCCTGGGCCACCCGACATTTCAATCGCAACTGCAATCACCTCAACTAAAGTATCCCGGTCAGCACCGTGATTTTTGGCTTCCGAAACATGATAAAGGATACAGTCATCGCACCCCCGGGCGGCAGCAATCGCCACAGCAATCATTTCTTTCATAGCCGTCGAAATATTTCCCTCTCGGACAGCCGCATCGCTAAGGGATTTGAATGCCATCATCGATTGTTGATCAGCCTTGAACAGGCCCATCAGGCGATTGTTCGCATCGCCAAGCTTTTGTTTGTGTGAACTCATTTATCTTTCTCTACAAAAATTATTTGGGGCGCCCGACCGGAGAGGGTCAGGCGCATAACTGGACAGCTCAGAGAAACTCTTTCAGGAGCTCGTTGACCCGCGAGGATTCTTCCATTTGCACCATGTGGCCCGCGCCAGCAATGACAGTAACCGTCGCCCCCGTGATGCCATTGGCATGGGCCTGCGGAATGACAGCATCTGCTTCGCCCCAGATAACTTGTTGAGGACACTCAAGTGCTTCCAGACTTGCGACCACACTCACAACCTGTTTGCCGCAACTGAACAGATTGTCTTTGAGCGCTTCCAAGAACGTCTGGACACCATCCAAGCGCTTATACTTGAGCAAATCATTCACCATAGAACGGCTGACAAGATCTTGGTTGGCAAAAAGATGCTTGAGCTTTGGTTTCAGCTCTTTCCGATTTTCCGCCGAAACAAACCCATCAATATATTCGGCATTGATGTCCTTCCCCAAACCAGCCGAAGAGATTAAGCTCAGCGATGCCACGCGGTCAGGATTGGAAATTGCGGTTTGTGCCGCAACCAACCCGCCCATCGAGTGACCCGCCAGATGCATCTTTTCAACTTTCAAATGATCCATCAACTGAATGACCGCACCGACCATTGTCTCAAGCCCTGGATTTTCAACAGCCTTAACAGATTGTCCATGCCCCGGAAGATCCAACGCATACACCGGCGTCTTTTCGGATAAGGCGTCAATGTTGAAAAGCCAGTTGTCCAGGTCACCGCCAAAGCCGTGGATCAGTAAAAGGGGTACCCCTTTGCCATTGCGTCCGGTGTAGCGAATTTTACCGATCTTCAGTTCGGCGAATTCAAAGGTCGGCCCGACATCTTCGTCTTCCTCGACCTCGGGCATTTCAAATGCGTTCACATAGGCATCAACATCTGCATCGGAGACCGAAAGTGGCGCCATAACACCAAGCAATGCCCTGACAGGATAGACCCCACCTGGTTCACCAACGCGATGCCGTAGAAGGCCACCATCGGCGGCCTCCACAACATTTGCGATCTTGTCGGTTTCGACATCCATGATTTCATCACCGGGTTTGATTTCGGTGCCTTCCTCAACATGCCATTTCGCCAGGATGCCCTCTTTCATGGAGAGCCCCCATTTAGGCATGAGAATCGGGGTAATTTGATCGCTCATTATGATCAGGCTCCCATGGCTTTACGCACGGCATCGGCAATCCGGTCAGGTGACGGGATATAGATGTCCTCGAGCGATGCTGAAAACGGCATTGGCGAATGGGGTGCCGTTACCATTTCGATCGGCGCTTTCAGAGCCTTGAACGCATCTTGTGCGACAACTGCGGAAACATCAGCAGCAATAGAACAGCGTGGGTTGGCTTCGTCCACACACACCAAGCGGCCGGTTTCCTCGACACTTTCGATAACCGTGTCCATATCAATCGGCGATAACGTGCGCAGATCAATAACTTCGACATCAATACCTTCCTTTTTTAGCGCTTCGGCTGCGGTCAGAGAATATGACACCATCAGACCATAAGTCACGATGGTTACATCGCTGCCCTCACGGACGACATTCGCCTCACCGAATGGAATAGTATACGATTCCTCAGGAACCTCACATTCGGACGCGTAAAGGCTCTTGTGTTCCAGAAAGATGACCGGATCATTGTCGCGTATTGACTGGATCAGCAGGCCCTTGGTGTCATAGGCGTTGGAAGGGCAGACAACCTTGATTCCGGGAATATGTGTTAACATCGGCGTCAACATCTGACTGTGCTGGGCCGCCGCGCGAAACCCGCCGCCACACATCGCCCGGATCACCACCGGTGTTTGCGCCTTACCGCCGAACATGTAGCGGAATTTGGCAGCCTGATTGAATATCTGGTCCAGACAAACACCCAGAAAGTCAATGAACATCAACTCCGCAACGGGGCGCAACCCACAGGTTGCCGCGCCAACTGCTGCGCCGACATATGCGCTTTCAGAAAGCGGCGTATCAACCATTTGCTTTGGGTGCTTAGCATAAAGCCCTTTGGAGACCCCCAAGACACCACCCCAGGCATCTGCTTCGCCGGGCGATCCTGCCCCGCCGACAATATCTTCCCCCATCATAATGACGGTCGGGTCTCGGCCCATTTCCTGGTCAAGGGCTTCGTTTACGGCGTCTTTCATACTTAATGTACGTGCCATTTTATTCTCCTTTCTTTATAGAACGTGTCAGTAGGACACATACACATCTTTAGTCAGTTCTTCGGGTGCCGGCAGCGGAGCGGCGATTGCTTCCTCAACCGCTTCGTCGATAAGGACCAGAACTTCGGTATCGATGGCATCTAGCTCGGCATCGGTTAGAACGCCTGCTTCGGTAACCTTTGCTCGGAAGATTTTCAGGCAATCGCGGTTCTTGCGATTTTCCTCGGTTTCGCCCGGCGCACGGTAGGTTTGCGCGTCACCTTCGAAGTGACCGAAAAAACGAATGCTCTTGCATTCCATCAGTGTCGGCCCCGCACCTTCGCGCGCGCGTTTGATAACTTCGCCAGCAGCTTCGTAAACCGCGAATAAATCGGTCCCGTCAACTGTGATGCCTGGCATCCCGAAGCCCGTCGCCCGATCGACAAATGAGTCGGACGCTACTGCATAGTCTACCGAAGTAGACTCGGCGTAACCGTTGTTTTCCACGACAAACACCACGGGCAGATTCCAGATAGCCGCAAGGTTCATAGATTCCAGAACCGTACCCTGGTTTGACGCTCCATCGCCAAAGAAGGTGATGCCAACACCATCATGGCCAAGCTTTTGTGCCGCAAGGGCGGCGCCACAGATCAGCGGTGCGCCAGCACCAAGAATACCGTTTGCCCCCATCATGCCCTTGGACAGATCGGCAATATGCATCGAGCCACCTTTGCCCGCGCAACACCCTGTGGCCTTGCCATAAATCTCGGCCATCATGGCCTTCACATCGACACCTTTGGCAATGCAGTGACCATGCCCGCGATGGGTTGACGCAATGCGATCGTGATCTTCCAGATGCATCATAACACCAACACCTGACGCTTCTTGACCTGCGTAAAGGTGAACAAAGCCGGGGATTTCTCCACGGCCAAAATCAACATGAAGACGTTCCTCAAACTCTCGGATCGTTTTCATACGGCGATAGGCATCTAATAGCCTGTCTTTTTCCAGTGGAAATGGATTGCTCATGAGGTCCTCCCTTTTTATTGAGCGGCGCGAAGCGGGTTTGTTACTTCGCGGGTTAAAAGCCCGTGTTTGGCTGCATAAGTCATGCAATCGGGCACATTGATTGTTCGGAATGCATCGACTTGAAGCCGGATACTGACATCGTCGACTTCGCTGAAGGTCAGTTCACGCTCTCCATCAAGAGCGAAGGATCCGACCGAAACGCTGGGCAGATAAACTTTGTTTGGATCGACGACCTCGACGGCTGCAATACCGACTTCTTGGATCAACCCGGGTGCAATTGGTGCCATCAGCCGGGTTTTGGCCTTTTCGACCGGTAATAGACGGACCCGCCGCCCTTCGTGTGTTTCCCGGTTTAGCGGAGCCAGCAAACCAACAATGGATGACATACCGATGCTGTCGGGGCGGCCAAAGGTCACGAACAAGTCACGAAAGCTTTCCGTCTTCCAGATCGCGCGGGCACCGACAAAACGCTCGGCAACGACGGCAACGTCTACCAACGCAATATCCCTAACGCCGTTGACTGTGACTTCGAGGCGCTTATTGAAAGAAAACGCGTGTTCGCAAGGCACTTGCCCTGTTACCGCCAAAGCTACGGCAAGCCCGGTGATTGTTGGCTCGCGCATCTCGGGAAATGCGTTATTTGTACCTGATGACACACCAACAACCGGCGTGTTCCCGCAACGCGACACCACAACCCGATTGGTACCGTCACCCCCCAGAACAATAATTGCCCCAACACCCTGATCGTGCATTTGCCGTGCTGCCTCGGCGCTGTCTTCAGACGTGCAAGTAACAGGCATTTTAAGATAGGTCACTTTTGGGAACCGGAATGACCCCATTCGCGTTTCGCGATCAATTGTCCGCATCAACTGTGTTCTGATACCGCCGTTTTCCGGCATGACCACAACTTCCTCCACACCGGCAGAGAAAAGCCCAGTCAGCATTCGGAGAACGATGTTGGCACGGTCATTGATCGAAAGGTTTCCCGCGTGCGAAACAATTCTGCGAATGTCCCTGGCCGATACCGGATTAGCGATGATTCCGATTTTTGGCACCTAAATAACCTCCCTATTTACCAGATTAGAAAGCAACGGTTGTGCCAATCTGGCCGGTGAAGTTTCGTGTCTGGGCAATTGCTAACTTGCAAGAAGTGAAAAGGAAGGTAGATGTGCCGCCTCAAATCTGCTGATTTAAAGGGTTTTATTAGAAATTCAGGGTTCTGAATGTTGATGTTTGCAGGTTACCGCGGATATGAAACCCGCGCGCAAGACCAAGCGGTTTCATTGCCCTGACTGATTATTGGAAGGTTTGGGGGGGCTATTCGGACAGACAAATGTTTGAGCGAGTCAAAAATCGCTGGCCTGATCCGTTCTCTAACGAGAACATGCCGCCAATCCCGTCGACAGCATCAATCACAAGATTGGTGTGTTTCCAGAGCTCATACTGATCAGCATTCATATAAAACGGCACGCCGCCAATTTCGCCTACCAGCACGTCCCGATCACCGAGAATGTAGTCATCCTGTTGAAAACACATCGGGGCCGAGCCATCACAACAGCCGCCGGATTGATGAAAAAGAAGATGTTGCCCAAATCGTCCTTTGAGCTGTTCGATCAAGTCCACGGCAGCGGTCGTGGCGGTAACGGTCATCGTGGGGGGCATTGCCAGAACTCCTGAAATTCTGACCCCGCCAGTATGCGGGGTCAGATAGTGTATTCTTGATTTAAAAGAAACCCAGGGCGTTCGGACTGTAGCTTACCAACAGGTTTTTGGTCTGGCGGTAGTGATCCAGCATCATCTTGTGGTTTTCACGACCAATCCCGGATTGCTTGTAGCCACCAAAGGCCGCATGGGCGGGATAGGCGTGATAGCAGTTGGTCCAGACCCGCCCGGCCTGAATTCCGCGCCCAAGTTTAAAGGCGCGATTCATATCGCGGGTCCAGACACCGGCACCAAGACCATAGAGCGTGTCATTGGCAATTTCCAATGCTTCAGCGTCGTCTTTGAAGCTTGTGACCGACAGAACCGGACCGAATATTTCCTCTTGGAATATCCGCATTTTATTGTTGCCTCCGAACACTGTGGGTTCAATGTAATTCCCGCCTTCAAGTCCGTCGAGGGTCGATACATTGCCACCAGTCAAAAGCTCGGCTCCTTCGTCTTTACCCAGTTTCAAATAGGAGGCAATTTTTTCTTGCTGTTCCGTCGAAACCTGCGCGCCGATCATAGTGTCCATCGAAAGCGGATTACCCTGCTTAACAGCCTTCACCCGTTCAATCGCTCGTTCCATAAAGTCATCATAGATAGACTCTTGAACCAATGCGCGGCTGGGGCAGGTGCAGACTTCGCCCTGATTCAAGGCAAACATTGTAAACCCTTCAAGACACTTGTCAAAATAGGCATCGTCCGCAGACATTACGTCTTCAAAGAAGATGTTGGGGGATTTACCACCTAATTCCAGCGTAACAGGTATCAGATTTTGGCTTGCGTATTG
>Ga0256845_1002460_pt1 | contig 13407 bp, 12 predicted proteins | sample RiftiametaG_FD_189101 | JGI IMG/M metagenome (GOLD analysis project Ga0256845, IMG submission 189101) | Tube worm associated microbial communities from hydrothermal vent at the East Pacific Rise, Pacific Ocean - Riftia | ecosystem: Host-associated > Annelida > Integument > Unclassified ... | reverse complement strand
CTAATTCCTTTTTCAAAAAAAAAAACACGAAATAGATTTAAATTTCGCCTTGAAGAAAATAACCTAAAAGCATTTGACAATCTTTTAGTTATATGCAGTGATTTAGGAATTAAAATTGATAAAATATATTATAAAATTCCTGAACATAAATTTAAAAATGAAGATCAAAACGCAATTTTAGCCATAAATAATGCTACATCACAAGCAAAAATAATTGCTAATAATTTACATTACAAAATAGTAAAAATACTGAATATTGATGACGACACAACGTATGCTGATCCAATTTATGACAAAATAGATATTGAAAGTCAAAGGGGAAAAATGCTCGTAAGATTATTACAATTACTTGGAAACAGAAATTATCTAAAAGAAACAGAAAGCAGAAATCCTATTCGGGAAGGTGGATATAACATTTGGGTAACTTATAAATTGAAATCGATATAAAGGTGCAATTACTAAAAAAGAAAAAGAACTTTTAAACGCTCAAGGCTTCAGATATTAAACGTTACATATGACACAGATAAAACACAAAGAAAGAACAAGAGCGCAAGAATCTACAAATGCCATAGAAAAATTATACATTTCTATGCGACACTTATTTAGTCGTGGATTTTACAAACCTATGGGAGTTTCTGGAGAGACTTTAAGGGAATCTCTATTATTATTGCGCCCAGAAATTTACGGCTCTATTGGAGAAGATAAGGTAGAACTAAACGGATTAATTTACATTATAGAGCGCCTTCCTGAAGGAATAGAAGAATGTAGATTTATCAATTTAACTGCAGATGAAGGGTATAAAAACTCTCATTTTAAAACGATTATTCCTCCCAAAAGAAGACGTAATTGTTACAGGATAGACAAAGATCAAATGAATATTGAGATTACCAGAGGAAGATCTGAAATCTACGATATATTAACACATCTTACTTTTTTATTCATAGAATCGCATAAAATTAAAGACAAAGTTTTAATTAATGATGGCGAAGATTGTTTGAGAGAATGGAAGAATTTAGAAGAGATTGTACTAAACAACAAACAAATTTCTGAAGATGATAGAGAAGTTGCCATCGTACATTTAGGAACTATTTTAGGTAGAACTTACCAAGAAGTAACTGCCATTTATAAAACGTTTTCTACGGATGAAAATCCCGATCGTTTTTTTCAATTAATATATTGGCTAGGACATTTAGCCATTAATGAAGCAATAGATAATAAAAAAAGAGTTATTACATTTAGTGCCACCTTGAGCGAAGAAATTGGGCATCATATTTATGGAGAAATTTGGGCAAACAACATTAAAAAAACACTACAAGAAAATAATTTATTAGAAAGACCTTTACACATAATTAGCGCAAATATGCACAGTGTTTTAAATACTATTTATGCTAATAGCGCATTGCCAGAAGAAGCAAAAGACAGTAAAGATTTCAAACTTTTTGAGTTATTAAGTAGTAGTAATAGCAAGCCATTGCAAAAAGCAGTAAAAAATTATGCTTCTAAAAATGGGTTAATTTATTTAAAAGACAACTCAGGAACCAATATCAATGTTCAAATTATTGATACCAATAAAATAAAAGGTAACTATTCACCGTTAAAAAGCAATAATGAAGTAAATCCTGTACTTATTGTAATGGATTATGCTTTTGGAGAGCAAGCTTATGAAACGATGGACGAACTGTTAAAACCTTATAAAACCGCTGATAAAAACACGCATCTTGATGTAAAATCAGTTTCTATTATGGGGAAAGCAGGGATTTTAAAAGGCGGAAAAGGAGATATTATGATTCCGTCTGCACATATTTTTGAAGGAACCGCAGATAATTACCCTTTTGAAAACCAATTATCTAAAGAAGATTTAGAAGGATTTGGAGTAGCCGCTTTTGACGGAACAATGGTCTCTGTTTTAGGAACATCTTTACAAAATAAAGATTTGCTAAAGTTTTTTCACAATTCTACTTGGAATGTTATCGGGTTAGAAATGGAGGGAGCGCATTACCAGAAAGCCATACAATCTGCTTCAAAAATTAGAGGAAATATTTCTGACAATGTACAAGTCCGTTATGCATATTACGCATCAGACAATCCTTTAAAAACAGGAGCAACATTGGCGTCAGGAGGTTTAGGAATGAGCGGAGTAACACCCACTTACGCCATTACTCAAAAAATATTAGAGCAAATTTTTAATAGTTAAGAAAGCTATTTTTAACACAACCAAACTATGTCAACAAGTCAGAAAAATAACGAAGAAGAAATTGAATTAGGCTCTTTGTTTGTAATTATCGGTAAAGGTTTTTCTAACCTTTACAGTTTTATTGGTAAAATTTTTAAAAGTATTTTTCATTTTCTAATTACCATTCTGTTATTTATAAAAGGAAACATAGTAAAGTTATTCATTGCTGCAATTCTTGGAGGAATAATAGGATCCTTTCTAGAATTTAAAAAAGAGATTCGCTATGGTGCAGATTTAACGGTACAACCAAATTTTGAAAGCACAAGACAATTATACAATAATGTTAGTTTTTACAACGATTTAGTCAAACAAAAAGATACTCTTTTACTTGCAAAAACATTCAACATTACAAAAAGTGAAGCCGCTTCTTTAAAAAAATTCGAAGTAATTCCTATAAAAACAGAAAACGATATTTTAACTTCTTATGACGATCTTATTTCATCTGTTGATACACTAACCGTAAAAAGTTATTCGTTCGATAAATTTAAAAATGCTTTTACACAATTTGATTATAAGACACATAAAATAAGTGTACAATCTACAAAGAATACTATTTTTTCTAAGTTAGATGCTATTATTATATCCTCGATTACACAAAATAGTTATTTCAATAAAATGAAAGAACTAACCAATGAAAATTTAAATAGAACAGATTTGCTATTTCGTAAAAATTTAGTTCAAATAGACACTTTGATAAACGCATATAAAAACGTGATGTTAAAAGAAGCTGAAAAGCAATCTAATGGAACAAATATTGATTTAGGAGGGACACAAAAAAAAGCCAAAGAATTAGAAATTTTCGAAACTACACGAAGAATAAATAAAGATTTAAAAAAGATTAGTGAAGATAAAGCAGAAAAATCTGAAGTAGTAAATGTGATTTCTAATTTTCAATCCGTTGGATATGAAATTAAAGGAATAGAAAAAAATTATATTTTTTTATTAGCAGCTTTATTTTCCTTAGTAATGGTATTATTTTTATTACTAAAACAATTAAACACCTATTTAGAAAACTATAAAAAATAACTGAAAATGGAAACTATTTTAGTTACAGGAGGCGCTGGTTTTATCGGAGCTAATTTTATTCCTTATTTCTTAGAAAAAAACACCAAAACTCAAGTAGTAAATGTAGATGTACTAACCTATGCCGGAGATTTAAAAAATCTAACCGAAATAGAACATAACCCAAGATACATTTTTGAAAAAGGAGATATTTGTGATAAAGCTTTTATAAAAAATCTCTTTAAAAAATATGATTTCAAAGGCGTTATTCATTTTGCAGCAGAATCTCATGTAGATAATTCTATTACAAACCCAGACGCCTTTATACAAACTAATATTTTCGGAACATTTAATTTATTAGACATTGCCAAAACCCATTGGATGGATGCTCCAAACCAATACAAAACAGCATATAAAAACTGTAGATTTCATCATATTTCTACGGATGAAGTGTACGGAACTTTAGGAGAAACAGGTTTGTTTACAGAAGCCACTTCGTATGCGCCAAATAGTCCATATAGTGCCTCAAAGGCCTCTTCAGATTTTTTAGTGCGAAGTTATTTTCACACCTACGGAATGAATGTTGTTACTACAAACTGCTCTAACAATTACGGACCAAAACAACACGATGAAAAACTGATTCCAACCATTATCAGAAAAGCAATTTCAGGAGAAAATATTCCTATTTATGGAGATGGAAAAAATATTAGAGATTGGTTATATGTGTTAGATCATTGCAAAGGAATTGAATTGGTCTATAAAACAGGTAAAACAGCCGAAACTTATAATATTGGAGGTAAAAACGAACGAAATAATTTATACATCGCCAATGTTATTTGTGAGTTACTAGATGAAATTCATCCGAAGAAAAACACTTATAAAGAACAAATTAGTTTTGTAAAAGACAGACCAGGACACGATTTTAGATATGCCATTGATGCTACTAAAATAGAAAATGAATTAGGCTGGAAAGCCGATGAAAATTTTGAAACAGGAATCAGAAAAACTATTGAGTGGTATTTAAATAAGTACGTCATTACGAGGGAAGAATGACCGAAGTAATCTTTTTCTATAAAAAAAACAGATTGCTTCATTTTATTCGCAATGACAAATAACATGTCATTACAAGGGAAGAATGACTGAAGTAATCTTAATAATAAAAAAGAAATGTCAGTTCGAGTGAATTTTTCGATTGAAATGAGAAAAATTAGTACCGAGAACACTATCACGAACAAAAAACAGTTTTAAGTAAACGAATAAACAATTTTCAATGAAAGGAATTATTTTAGCAGGAGGCTCAGGCACACGTTTGCACCCACTTACTTTAGCCGTAAGTAAGCAGTTAATGCCAGTATATGACAAACCGATGATTTATTATCCGATTTCTGTATTATTATTAGCTGGAATTAACGAGATTTTAATCATTTCTACACCACACGACATTCCTCTTTTTGAACGATTATTAGGCGATGGAAAAAAATTAGGATGTACATTTAAATACGCTGTACAAAAAAATCCGAATGGGTTAGCAGAAGCATTTATTATCGGAGAAAAATTTATTGGAAACGATAAAGTTGCACTTATTTTAGGTGATAATATTTTCTACGGATCAGGATTACCAGAACTATTACAAGCAAACAACAATCCTGATGGCGGAATTATATATGCATATCAAGTTTCTGATCCAGAGCGCTACGGAGTTGTTGATTTTGACGAAAATGGAAACGCTATTTCTATTGATGAAAAGCCCGAAAATCCAAAATCTAATTTTGCAGTTCCTGGTATTTATTTTTACGATAATGATGTGGTAGAAATTGCTAAAAATATGAAACCTAGTAAACGTGGTGAACTAGAAATAACAGATGTAAATAAAGAATATTTACGCAGAAATAAATTAAAAGTAAGCATTTTAAGTAGAGGTACTGCATGGTTAGATACAGGTACATTTAACTCATTAATGCAAGCAAGTCAATTTGTACAAGTTATTGAAGAAAGACAAGGTTTAAAAGTAGGCGCTATTGAAGAAGCTGCCTATAGAAGCGGGTTTATCACTAAAGAACAATTACACAAATTAGCAAAACCTCTTTTAAAAAGCGGCTACGGAAATTATTTAATGGATATTTAAGTGAAGGTTACAGAAACAACATTACAAGGATGCTTTATAATTGAACCTACTATTTTTGATGATGGGCGAGGTGTGTTTTTTGAGAGTTTTAATCAACAAAAATTCAACCAAAAAACAGGTATTGAAGTTGATTTTGTACAAGACAATCAATCTGTGTCACAAAAAGGTGTTTTACGAGGGTTACATTTTCAAAAAAACGAATTTTCTCAAGCCAAACTAGTAAGAGTCATCAAAGGAAAAGTGTTAGATATTGTGTTAGATTTACGGAAAAATTCCAAAACTTTTGGTAAAATATTTTCATCTATTTTATCTGAAGAAAACAATAAACAAGTGTTTATTCCTAGAGGGTTTGCACACGGATTTGTGGCATTAGAAAACGAAACTATTTTTGCATACAAATGCGACAATTATTACAACAAAGAATCCGAAGGAGGTATTATCTATAACGATGCTGATTTACAAATAGATTGGATACTTTCTGAAGACGAAATTATATTATCTAAAAAAGACAAAGTATTACCTAGTTTTAAAGAATATCAACAAAAATGAAAAAAAAATACGATTTTTTAATTGTTGGCGCAGGATTATTCGGTTCGGTATTCGCACACGAAATGACCAAAAAAGGAAAGAAATGTTTGGTGATTGATAAACGAAATCATTTAGGTGGAAATGTATATTGCGAAAATATTGAAGGAATTAATGTACACAAATATGGTGCTCATATCTTTCACACCAATGATAAAAAAATCTGGGATTATGTAAATTCATTTGTAGAATTTAACAGATATACCAACTCGCCTATGGCAAATTACAAAGGAAGTTTGTATAATTTACCTTTTAATATGAATACGTTTTATCAACTTTGGGGTGTAAAAACTCCTTTAGAAGCCAAAGCGAAGATTAAAGAACAAGTAGATAAATTAAACATCAAAAACCCTAAAAACTTAGAAGAACAAGCGCTTTCTTTGGTGGGAACAGATATCTATGAGAAATTAATAAAAGGCTATACTGAAAAACAATGGGGAAGAAAAGCAACGGAATTACCTGCCTTTATTATTAAAAGATTACCTGTTCGTTTTACTTTTGATAATAATTATTTTAATGATGTGTATCAAGGAATTCCCATTGGCGGCTATAATAAACTAATAGAAGGTTTGCTAAATGGCGTAGAAACTAAAACTGGTATCGATTTTTTTAAAGAAAAAAAATCTTTAACAGCATTGGCAAAAACAGTTGTTTTTACAGGTAAAATTGACACCTATTTTGATTATAAATTTGGCAAATTAGCCTACAGAAGTTTAGAATTTCAACACGAAACCATAAATACAGAAAATTACCAAGGAAATGCGGTGGTTAATTATACGGAAACTAAAATTCCGTTTACAAGAATTATTGAACACAAACATTTTGAATTTGGAAAACAGAAAAAAACGGTAGTTACCAAAGAATATCCAAAGGAATGGAAACAAGGTGATGAACCTTATTATCCTGTAAATGATGATGAGAATTCAAAAATGTATCAACAGTATAAAAAATTGGCAGAGAAAACCACAAATGTTATTTTTGGAGGTAGATTGGCAGAGTATAAATATTATGATATGCATCAAGTTATTGCTTCTGCATTATCTAGAGTAAAAAATATAGATTAGAATGAAAAAAATTGCATTAATAACAGGAATTACAGGACAAGACGGTTCTTATTTAGCAGAATTATTATTAGAAAAAGGATATATAGTTCACGGTATAAAACGACGTGCTTCTAGTTTTAATACGCAACGAATAGATCATTTATATCAAGATCCTCATATTGAAAATAGAAACTTGATTTTGCATTATGGCGATATGTCTGATAGTACAAATTTGATAAGAATTATACAAGAAGTACAACCAGATGAAATATATAATTTAGCAGCAATGAGTCATGTTCATGTATCTTTTGATATGCCTGAATATGTAGCCAATGTAGACGGAATAGGGACTTTACGATTGTTAGAAGCTATTCGGATTTTAAGTTTAGAGAAAAAAACGAAGATTTACCAAGCATCAACATCAGAGTTGTATGGAAAAGTGCAAGAAGTTCCACAAACGGAAACAACGCCTTTTTATCCTAGAAGTCCGTATGCTGTAGCAAAAATGTACGCCTATTGGATTACCGTAAATTATAGAGAAGCGTATAATTTATTTGCGTGTAATGGAATTTTATTTAACCACGAATCTCCTGTAAGAGGAGAAACGTTTGTAACAAGAAAAATTACTAGAGCAGTTTCTAAAATAGCATTGGGTTTACAAGAAAAAGTATATTTGGGTAACTTAGATGCTAAAAGAGATTGGGGACACGCCAAAGATTATGTGCGTATGATGTGGATGATTTTACAAGCAGAACAACCAGAAGATTGGGTGATTTCTACAGGAAAAACAACCTCGGTAAGAGATTTTGTAAGAATGGCATTTGCGCAAATAGGTGTTGAATTAGAGTTTAAAGGAAAAGGTAAAGAAGAAATAGGAATTATTGTATCTTCTAGTAACGAGGAGTATAAACTAAAAATAGGAAAAGAAGTTGTATGTGTAGATGCACATTATTTTAGACCTACAGAAGTAGATTTGTTAATTGGAGACGCTAGCAAAGCAAAAAATAAATTAGGATGGACCCCAGAACTTTCATTAGATGAGTTAATTAAGGAAATGATGGATACTGATATTAAATTAATGCAAAAAGAATTGTATTTAAAAGAAGGCGGGCACGTTACTATAAATAATCATGAATAAAGAAGCAAAAATATATATTGCGGGTCATAGAGGGTTGGTTGGAAGTGCTATTTTGAAAAATTTAAAGCAAAAAGGCTATCAAAATATCATTACCAGAACTCATAAAGAGTTAGATTTAATGAATCAGCAAGCTACTGCCGACTTTTTTGAGCAAGAAAAACCAGAGTACGTTTTTTTGGCGGCGGCAAAAGTGGGAGGAATTGTTGCAAACAATACCTATAGAGCTGATTTTATTTATCAGAATTTGGTGATTCAGAACAATGTGATTCATCAAAGTTATGTACACCGAGTACAGAAATTACTGTTTTTAGGAAGTACTTGTATTTATCCTAAAAATGCACCACAACCTTTAAAAGAAGATTCACTTTTAACCGATGTATTAGAATATACAAATGAACCTTATGCGATTGCAAAAATTGCAGGCATCAAACTCTGTGAGAGTTATAATTTACAATATGGCACTAATTTTATATCGGTAATGCCTACTAATCTGTATGGTCCGAATGATAATTTCGATTTAGAAAAATCACATGTATTACCTGCGTTGGTTCGTAAAATTCATTTGGCAAAAGCCTTAGATAATAATAATTGGGAAGCGATACAAAAAGATTTAAACAGATTGCCTATTGAGGGTGTTGACGGCAATCAATCAAAAGAAAGTATTGTAAATATCTTATCTAAGTACAATATTTCACCTTCTGAAGTAGAAATTTGGGGTTCTGGAAAACCACAAAGAGAATTTTTATGGTCTGAAGACATGGCAGATGCCTGTATACACGTTATGGAACGTGTAGATTTTAAAGACCTATTAAACTCTCCTCTTCGGGGAGATGCAGAAAGTAAAGGGAAAGAAATTAGAAATACACATATCAACTTAGGTACAGGGAAAGAAGTTACGATAAAAGAATTGGCAACAATTATTAAAAAAACCATTGGTTACCAAGGGAATTTGGTGTTTAATACGCAAAAACCAGATGGCACTATGCGTAAAGTAACCGATGTAAGTAAGTTACACAACTTAGGATGGAAACATACGGTTGAGTTAGGGGATGGAATTAAGAGAATGTATGCGTGGTATTTGAAGTAGCTAAATAAATTTTGGATAGAAAAAAAATCATAAAAAAAAATATTTCTTTAGGACTAATTTTTAAAGTGCTAAATATGGGGATTGTATATTTTACAATCCCTTATTTAATTAAGTACCTCGGAAAAGAAAGTTATGGTGTTTGGGTAACTATTTTCTCTATTGTTAATATTTTATTTTTTGTTGATGCAGGCATTGTTAACGGTCTAAAAACAAAATTATCAGAGGCTTTAAGTAAAAATAATATTAAAACCGCTCAAGAATATATTTCTACAGCTTATATTTCTATTTTTTCAATAGCTATTTTGTTTTTTGTTATAGGTTTTTTTGTAATTCAAAATATAAATTTAACAAATTTACTTGCTATTAAAAATGGAATTGTTGAGAATGATTTAAAACAAGTGTTTTTAATTACACTAATTTTTATTGTTTTTAATTTTATACTAAGCATCTATAAAACATTGTTTTATGCGATTCAAAAATCAGCAAAAGTAGAACTGTCTCTATTGCTTTTTCAAGCTAGTGTTTTTTGTTTAATCTTTTATGCGCTTCATAATTTAGAGAGCTCATTACAAAATGTCGCCATCTTTTACGGAGTGTCTAATATTATAATTAGCATACTTTTTTCTTTTTTCTTTTTTAAAAAAAGACCACAATTAATCCCTTCTTTTTTCTTTTTTAATAAGAAAAGAGTAAAAGAATTAATGAGTTTAAGTATTGAGTTTTTTATGATTCAATTAAGTATGATTGTTATATTTACAACAGATAATTTATTGATAAGTAATTTGCTTGGACCAGAAGAGGTAACAAATTACGATGTAGTATTAAAACTATTTCAAGTACTAATAATGATATCTTTAATTGTTTTAGATCCTTTTTGGGCATTATTTTCTGATGCGTATCAAAAAAAAGATTTTTTATGGATAAGAGCAACAATAAAAAGATTAAACTATTTTTTTATTGTATTTTTAATTTGTGTTATTACATTAGTTTTTGCTGCACCAAAAATTATACCTTTTTGGATTGAAGAAGAGATCAAAATAGAACAATTACTATTATATTCTATGGGGATTTTTGTAACTGTAAGAGTATATGCCGCAATTTATATGTACTTTTTAAATGGAATAGGAAATATTAAATTACAAATGTGGTTGTATTTATTTGGAGCAATTATAAATATTCCTATTTCTATTATTTTAGTAAAACACTATCATCTAGGGTCTAGTGGTATAATTATAGGGACGATTATAAGTATATTAGCAAACACAATACTGCTTCCAATACAAACAAATAAAATCTTAAAGAAAATTGAGGATCATTAATATTATAAAAAAAATTATAAATCTACTTAATATTGATATTAAAAAATATCCCAATTTAGATTTAAGAAGGAGAAGAAAATTATTAGAGTATTATAATATCTCTAAAGTATTAGATGTAGGGGCAAACTCTGGGCAATATGCTACAGAATTATTTAAAATTGGTTACTCTGGTAAGATTGTTTCTTTTGAACCAGTAAAATCTGTCTATAAAAAGTTAAATGAAATATCCAAGAATAATAAAAAGTGGACAACTTATAACTTTGGCCTTGGAAATAAGGAAGAAGAAATGTTAATTAATATTTCAGAGAATACTTATAGTAGCTCTTTGTTAGATATTATGCCAAGTCATGTAGAAGGAGCACCAGAATCTAAATATATTAATAAAGAAACGGTTCAAATAAAAACATTAGATAGTGTTTTTAATGACGTGGTAAAAAAAGACGATGTTGTTTTACTTAAAATGGATGTACAAGGGTTTGAAAAAAATGTTTTAGAAGGTGCCATAAATTCATTAAAAAATATAAAAGGAATACAATTAGAAATGTCTATAGAAGAGTTGTATAAAGGAGAAATGTTATTTGATGAGATGATAGCCTTTTTAAAACAATATAATTTTAGTTTACATAGTTTAGAAAATGGGTATTTTAATAAAAAAACAGGTAAATTATTACAAGTAGATGGGGTTTTCTTCAGAAAATAAATTACTAAGTATTGTTACAGTTTCTTTTAATAGTGAAAATACTATTAAGGAAACAATAGAATCTGTTTTAAATCAAAAAAAATCAAATTTTGAGTATATTATTATTGATGGAAATTCAACAGACAATACTTTAGAAATTATTAAGAAGTATGAAAGACGTTTCAAAGAAAAAAAAATTTCTTATAAATGGGTTTCAGAAAAAGATACAGGAATTTACGATGCTTTTAATAAAGGAGTGAAATTAGCAAAAGGAGAATGGATTTCTTTTCTTGGCTCTGATGATGTTTACCAAAAAGATGCGTTAGAAAATTATCAAACAACCATAAATAACTTACAAGAAAAAGTAGATTTTATTCATTCGGAAGTAAAAGTTGGAAAGAAAAAAATAATAAAAGGAAAGTGGTCTTGGAGGGTTTTTAGAAGGAGTATGAATATTGCACATGTAGGGGGATTTCATCATAAAAATTACTTTAAAAAATATGGGGTATTTGACACATCTTATAAAATTGCAGGAGACTATGAGCTATTGCTAAGGGCAAGACATCAATTAAAAACAGTAAAATTTGATAAAATCACTGTTGTAATGGGCGACCAAGGAATAAGTAATAATGCGGTAAAAAAAGTCTATATAGAAACTACAAGAGCAAAGATAAAAACAGCCAAAGTATCTAAAACAATAGCTAAATTAGATTTTTATAAATGGGTATTAAAATATCAAATTAAAAAAACAATAGATGCGCTTACTAGATAAATATATTATTTCAAGTAGTGTGTTTGCATTATTTACAGAAGCTTTTAAGTTTCATTATATTGTAGATTGGAAACTTTTTTATGTTATTATAATTTCTAATTTCTTGTTGTTATCAATAAATAAAAAAGTAACTATTAGCAAAAATATAATAATTGTATTTTTATTTTTAATTGTTCATGGTCTCATACTATTTTTATGGTTTAAAAACCCTTTAAAATCTCTGTTTGCTCAATTAATAGGAATTACAGTAAGTAGTGTTTTTTATTATAATCTTTTTAAAAACTACGGAGTATCAAGACTTTTTGGTAAATATAAAAAAATAGCATTTTTTATTGCATTATTAGCAATACCGATGTTTTTTTTAAAAATAAATAATTTTACAATTGATAGGCTCAACGGAATCTTAACAGAACCTGCTCATTATGCTACTATAATGCTTCCTGCTGTTTATGTGTTTTTAAAAGAAAAACAATATTACAAGTTTTTACTCGTGCTTTTAACGATACTATTATCAAAGTCATCTGTGGGGTATATTGGGTTAATCTTGATATTTGTAATTCCGTTATTTAAACGGAAAAATTTCTTAAAGTATTCGGTAATTGTTTTCGTTATTTTAGGGGTTGGAGCTTATTATTTAAGTACAAAATGGAACGAGCCTATAACCGAAAATGAAAGCAATGTATTTGTTAGACGAATTAAAGAAACAAAAAAATCTATGCAATCTGTTTTTACTGGAGCTTTCAAAGAATATACAAACTTAAGTACATATGCTTTACTTAGTAATACTTTTATTACAAGAGAAATAATTACTCATAAGCCTTTAGGTACAGGGTTAGGCTCTTATCTATATGAATATGATAAGTATTATGGCTTGATGAAACCACCACCTTATTTAATTACCTTAAAACAATCAAAAATTAATAGAACAGATGCAAACTCATTATTTCTCAGAGGACTCTCGGATTTTGGTGTTTTTTGGATTTTTATAATGATTTTTTTTATTAAGAAAAGTGTTTTTTTATTTAAAAAAAATACTTTTCTTAGACAAAGTACGTTTTTCTATTTAGCGGTTAAACTGTTAAGAGAAGGGCATTATTTTCCGCCAGAGTTTTATTTCTTTCTGTTTGTTTTTTTAAAAGATTTTGATGAAGATATTACATATAGTTGAAGATTTTTCTGTTGCCAGCGGAGGTTTACGAACTGTAATACAAAATCTCGACTTACAGTTAAAAAAAAGAGGGTATCAATCTTATATATTATCTTCAAATAAAGAGGAAGGAGATGCTATTTTTATCGTAAAAAGCAATAAAAAGTGGCTATATTCAAGTATGTGGAGAGAAAAAATAGAAGAAATAGTAAAGAAACATCAGATAAATAGAATTCATATTCATGGAGTTTGGCTGTACCCTCAGTATATAGGAGCT
>Ga0256845_1002459_pt1 | contig 13413 bp, 20 predicted proteins | sample RiftiametaG_FD_189101 | JGI IMG/M metagenome (GOLD analysis project Ga0256845, IMG submission 189101) | Tube worm associated microbial communities from hydrothermal vent at the East Pacific Rise, Pacific Ocean - Riftia | ecosystem: Host-associated > Annelida > Integument > Unclassified ... | reverse complement strand
CCCTTTAACAACGCCTGAAAGCCCTGTTAAATCACATTTACAATCATCGCCCTGGTGTGCCTTGTCCCATTCCTCTTTTACTTTGGCCAGGGGATCATTACTGATAACCGGATCGCTTTTTTCTATTCGTTTAACAGGTGCTTTGTACTGCTGTTGTTCACGCTTATAGTCTGCCCGGTCAGCCATATCATAAGCCACTTTCCGTAAATAATTATGGTTTGGCATGGGCAGGTTTAAACGATCCCGCTGTTCGACCATCTGTTCCATCGCCTGTGCCCAGATTCTCGGGCTGCAGTTGCGATCAACCTGGCCCTTAACCGACACAAAGCCTTTGTTTACAAGCTGCTCAATTTCACCCGCCAGACGCAAAGCCTTTTTCCAGCCAAGCGCTCTTTGCCCTGGGCGAAAAAGAGAAAGATATCCAAGCGTCGTTTTGGGCAGAGGGGAGGGCAACCGGCTGATAATCAGCAGAGTCTCACGGCAATGCACATCATTGATCCAGCTTTCAGCGCTGGCTATTGCTCCGCATCCCGGACAGATCAGTTTCATTTATCTCTTTTTTCCTTTCTGATGTTTTGAACGTTTCCGCCCTTCATTATATTTACAGCCCCTGCAGATCTGCTGATACTGAGCCAGCTCACACCACGACAGGGCAACCTTCATTCCCCGTTGCATCTTGCAGGCTATTTCTGGCTCGTTATGCATTCTCTGTCCTCTGGCTTCTGTCTTCTGATTTCTGATACATCGACTGCTCATCAGGCCGGAGCCATCACGCTCCGACGATCCCGCCAAGGTCTGGCAGGATTTCACTGTTATTGAATCCCACTATCTTTATATCTGCATCTAACCTTCAAACCTTTTCTATCTTTCAGATACCCACTCAACCAACCGCATTTCGTAGACACGCCACCATCCTCTTCAGGCAAACATTCACAGTTGCAATGAATAGGGCAGACAGCATTCACGACACCGCCATTTTTAATCGCCGGTCTAAGCATCTCCATTGCTGCCCTCCAAGCCGTTAAGTATCCACTCAGCATCGGATGATTCGATATCACGCTCTTCAAGCCACTCCTGAAAAAGCTCAAAATTTTCTTCACAGAAGGTCTTTATCAATTCGACGTTTTTGTTTTTGTTTTTCATCATCAAACCCCCGCAAGATCAAGCCGCAAAGTTTCCCATTCTGCATCTTTATCAGCCTTGACTTGAAACATCAGGTAGCTTCTGGTGCCGGTGATCGTCACTGCCTCGGTGATAAGTTCCATGGCGGCGATCCACGCCTTGTCGCGAATCTTGAGTTTGCGTAGACCGAGTATTCTCTTGGTATCAACATTGCCTTTACGATCGACCTTAAAGGCATCGAATACTACCGCTTTCAGGTTATCGTTTGCGCCCTGGCTCCAACGTTCCAAACAATCATCAATTTTCTGCTTGGCAAGCTGCAACCGCTCGTCGAATTCAATAACCTTATTGATCTTGATCATCACCCGTTTGGATCCGGAAAACCCTGTCAGCTGATAGTTGCCACCAGGGGAAAGTGACTGCTCTCCATTTCTCTCAGCTAACCAGTCAAGATATTTTGCAATATCAGCGAGTACGGAAAACTTGAATTTCCGAAGTCGTTCCTGCATTAAAAGAGCCTGGCGTATCTGTTTTTCAACCAGTACATCCCGCTTTTTTTCAACCGGATCAATATACTTAACCGGTACCGGATTCCCGCTGGCATCAATCCAGCGACCCTTATCATCCTTAGTTGCCATATTGCCCTCCAAGATGTACTTTGCAGGCCAGATAATCCTGTGCTTTCTCTGCAAAACACTGAGCGGTAAGACTCAAACGCTGAAGATGCTCGTCGTCCATTTTATCAGGATCACGATCCAGCAAAACAGACCCCAATTCAAGTGCCTGGGATATCACATCAGCATGCAACGAGGCAACCATTCGCCCCATCACCACACCACTATCCATCTCCTTCAGTACTCTCCTTAAATCTCGTTTCATACTTTGTATTTTTACAGATTCTTCCGTAAGACCGGACACACTGACAGCCGGTTGAATATCGCTGAGTGTTGCCAGTACATTTCTGGTTTTTTCTGCTATTGCATTCATATTTTATCTCCTTATTGAATCCTCTCACTGTTAAACCGGCAGTGCATACACTCGCGATAAAGTTGCACTCGCAAAGGGTTTGCCGTAGAAAATGGACGACGCCGTTCCTTTACACATCTATTAAGAGGGATATCACCCAAAAGAGGGCAAGCAATTATCCTTGTGCCGAAGACCTCTTCAACCCGAGCAAGAAACGTATCCAGCCCGCCCTGATAATTGCCGCTGAGAACCTGGCTGATAGTGGCGGTCGAATAGTTGAGCATTTTACCGACTTTTGCCTGACTACCGTGGGTTTCAACCGCATCTCGCAGAAGCTCCAGTAAATTATTTTCTGTCATTTTTTCCTCCATCTTCACTCCACATGACCTTTTTCAGGTTCTGATCCCACACCCGTTTTACCCGCTGAATCATCGGTGGCTTTGGCCCGGTAAACATCTGAGGAATGAAAAAATATGCCCCGTGTTTATCACGCCTCAGGTACCCGGCACGACAGAGGTGTTTGCAGTAATCTTCAGCAGTCGTTTCCTTAACTGTGCAGATCTTTGTTGAGGCATGTATAGAGAGATCCCTGGGATTAAAAACCTGCAAAGTACGCATGGTGCGCCACATATTTATTCTTCCCTGTCCCTGGGTGACGGGGCTACCATCTTTGCGTACTCTGGGGGCATCAATGCCGCAATCGTTAACCAGGGTAAACGCTGAAGGGCTGCAACTGGTATCTTCTTTCAGGTATCCACCATTCGTCAGACCACGCAAATAGCTTCGAACTGAGCTTGCATCCAGCGTGGTTTCCAGATAGATATCCCGCACCGTAAACGAACCTTCAATGTCCCGAATAATAGCCCATATCGCCTCGCGCGAGTCGTAGCCATTGAGCTTATTCATCTGTTTTCTCATGAAATAAATCTCCGTTTCGGTGGTTCACCTGTAAAAATCTGACGGTCGCCCCAACTGGCCAGATCAATCTCCTTTTCGCCAACCTCCATAGCCGCAAGCCGTGCCCGCTCAATATTGACAACGATTCTCCGTGTTGATCCCTTGGTTTTCTGCAGGAATTTCTTTAGAAGATCGTCACCTATAGCAACCTCACGGCAATAAAGGCGGACCAGGTGTTTACAGTCGTCAAAATCGGCTGGCTGTGCTGGTATCCAATCCAGTACACGCCCGTGAAAACGCTCCCACCTCTGCAGTTTATCCGGCAGTAGCTCTTCACCAATCAGCAGGATTGCAGCCCGAGAACCCTCGTAAATATCCCGGATCATCTCCACCGCACCCCTGTTGACCAGGTGATCAAACTCATCCACAATTAAAGGACGCTGCGAGCTGGCAAGCTGCTTACAAATTTGCTCGGTGATCTCGTAATTGGTCTTTTTAGGTGCCAGGCCAAGTTCACGTGCCATGGCCTGTAATACGGCCTTGCGTGTCCAGCCTTCCTGGCATTGGATATAGTAGGCGTCCTGGTCATGCTGCACAAAACATGCAGCAGTGGATTTCCCCCAGCCGGAAGGCCCGTAAAAACAGACAAACCCAGGCAGGTGCATTGGTCGATTAACCGCCCGCAACATCGCCTGGCTGCACAGGCTGACGTTAGTGATGGGAGCAACTGTAAGCAGCGCCCCGTTTTTTTGAGTGTTGAATTCATCCTGCCAATGTGTCATACTTCCTCCTGTTTTATATGGATGGCTCGCTTTGAGCCGGTAGTGTAAAAGAGCCGTGGGTGCGACCATGGCTCTTTTTAAATTGCCGATTCCTGTTGATGGCCGAGCTTCTCTGCAACTGAGCGAAAAGCTCGGTAACTCGTACTTTTCCGATACGCTTCATAAAACTTCATCTCTTTTTCACTGATATTTTCCGAATTATTCAATCGTGCATCAAGTGTGTTCCAGAAGAGAAATTTTCCCTTATCGTCTACCGGAATCTCGACTTCGCTGGCCTTTGCTGCCATCTTCTTTTGTAATTCTATTTTATCGGCCTGTATTTTTAAGCTTGCTGCATCTGTCTCTATCACTTGCGCTGCTGGCTTTATTTCAATGAGGCCACGTTCTTCAGCATCAATTTCGGCAATCTGATCAAGTTTGATCTGTCTGCGTCGCTTGGCCCTCTGCTCATTGGCCAGGTCAATTACCGGACGTGGAAAATAGCTTGACTTGTTCTTGTCAAAATGGGCATAACAGATCATTCTGCCGTCTTTGTCCCAGATCTGCACCATCTCAGCATTATGAATATCGTAGCCAACCTGTACCCGCTCTCCGTCATAATGCTCAAGATTTCTGTTGTAGTAGGTGTTGGTGAAAAGCTGAACACATGCCCGTCTGACCATGCATTCCTGACGTGGCAGAAAAATCAGCTCTATTTCTTCTTCCGTCAGTTGACATTCTTTCTGGTTCCAGCCCTGTTGTATATGCCAACCCCACATCTCAAGAGGTGACATATGCCGCCGCCTACCTGTCTTCGGATCATTTATCTTTGGTAGCCCGGAATGAGGCCTGCGATTGTAAACATCCACAGATTGCTGACAGTGGTCAATAAATTGCGGCCATGTCGGCAATTTGCTGGACACACCGTTTTTTTTGATTTCACGGTTAACAAGCAACCGAAGGTTTCTCTCGGTAAGACTGTCCATCTCTTTACCAACAAAGGTCGGCAGCTCTTTTGCTGCAGGTATCCAAAGGGAGGAATTCAACCTCTCGATAAGCCCGCGCCCCTGTGCATTGCCAGGAATACCTTTTTCCCACCTGGTTCCAATTCGTGCAAAAACACCGGTAAGTTTATGCGTCAGTACCTTTGCTCTATTGCCGGAACCGCCATCTGTATAAAGGATACTGAAAACGCCGCCATAGGGCTTTTGCTCGTTCACCGTGGCCCCGTGACGTACAGCGCTGCCAACGGTAACTGATGATTCTGCAAGACCGACCGACCAACCGACAAGAACCCTGGTGGCCACATCAACAACCGAGCATATTTCCGGCTTAAACGGTGCGCCGTGTACAGGATGCGCAACACGTGATTTAAACGAATGGCCGTCACATGTGCCAATCTCCATCGGCAACAGGTCGCTGGTATCTCTTTTTCTATAGCCTTTAAGTGCCTTAAGCTCAGAGCCGGTACGCCGCCCTTTCTCCCGCTCCAGCCTGCTGCGCTTTGTATGGAAACGGTACACCTGTCCATAGCTTGGCATGGCGATATCTTTGGGCAGCACCTTTTTCATTCGCTCCATGGCCTGAGGGATAGAAGGCTTATCCGGGGTGCCGTAACACCCTATAAAACAGGTCGCCCAGGGTGGAATGACCTTTTTTTCAATAGCCTGGGGAGCAAAACCGGCAATACCGATCTTATCCATCTCTTTCCAGCGGTAGATTGTAGATTTACTGATAGTCCTGCCACTCCTGCCGCCACGTGCATTAGCTATCGAAACGAGTGGTTGAAGATGATCCGGCAACGTGCCTGTTTTTGCCTGCAGGCAGAATTCCTTTATTGCTTTATTCGTGCCGTATTTCCGCTCAAGTTGCTGATATTCACGAAAAAGAGCTACCCTGGCATCCATAATATCACGCTGCCAGTTCTTAAGATCGGAGATTTTTGTAAGCTTTTTTGTTGTTGCAACAGCCAGTGTTGCAGAAGATGCTGTTATCAGCGCAAGTTGCCGATCATCAGGCATAAGAGAGAGCACAAACTTTTTAACGACGACACCATTCTCCAGCTCCTGCGTATAGTCCCACTGTTCGTCCTTTGCCCAGCGATTAACGGTACGCTTGGCAACATCAAGGCTCTTCGATATTTCTGCAGCAGTAAGCTTGGATTCCATTATCTGTTCCTGAGTTGACGTTCCTGCGCTGCTTTTCCTGCCGGGTTATAGGGGTTAGGGAAGACCACACTGAATCCCTGTTTGATAAATTCGGACACCTGAGCTGCTCTATCAGAGCCGCTTCGATTGTCGACCATATATATAGTGTGACCCTCTTTCCTGTACTCTCTGGCTCCAGTCATGATTATCCCCTTAAATTTTTGACATCTTTTAAGATATTTTCAAAATATTCGACCATCACTTTCTTATCCTCGAACTGCTCAACAACACTCCATTGATCGTCATGCAGGAGCATCCGTATAACGAGCTTCTTTTCATCCATTTGATAAATGGTAAACCCTGCGTCCATCAACTTTTCTGTATTGCTGGCCTCTATGGCGTAGCCTTTCTCCGGTATACGATGATTACCGTTTTCACTTATAGCGCCCCTGATCCCGTCCAGGTGGCGGACAACGGTGAGTCTGTCGGTGGTTGCCCACTTGCCGTCAATCTCGGTTTGAACCGCATCTAAAAAACCTTTAAAGGCCAGGGCAAAGGCCTCACTTTTCCGTGCGCCGTTGGCCTTTTTAGGCCGTTTTGCCTTATCCACCTGCTTTTTCATCTTGGCATAACCAAGCTCCCGCACGGTCTTGCGCACATGGGCGGCGGTTACCTTGCCGTTTTCGGCGGTGGCTATAGTTTCCTGCCATACTTCTCGCTGCTCTTCGGGAGCAAGGCCTACCAGGGCTCTGGCTTGTCTTTCGTTTTGGGGAAATGGAAGTGTTTTTTGTCCGCCATGGCGGACACTTTCTAATTCGTTTTCGTCCACCATGGTGGACAAATTCTTTACCACTCCATACGCCTGTATATATTGATATGCGCTTTGTTTAGCCATATCCAGCACCTCACGGCTATACTCTGCAAAGCTGCGGTGGGTGGACTTATAGAGCCGTTTTTCCTGTATTTCACTCAAGGTCTGGCCTATCTCTACATAAAAGCCCTGTACCGTAGTAAAAATCTTCTCTTCCAGTTTTTTACGCAGGGCTGTTTCTTTTTTGGTCAGTGGTACCGGGGTTAAAAAAAAGTCTTCTTTCATCCTGTTATTCCTTATCTCTTGAAAAATTCCATCCCTGCGCTACTCTGCCAGCTGAAATCCCCATTTCATCAAACATTTCACGCAGGAGAAAAACCATGTCACAAACAAAACTATGCCCTTTTAACAACATGGCCCCTTGCTCAAAACAGTGTGCCTTGTACATTTTGCCATCAATTGTCGTTGGCGAACAAAATGCCAGCCGAGTTGATATCGAAGTCGATGAGCTATTGGCAGGCAGGTGTGCCATGTCAGTAGGAGCCATCACTAATCTTTTGCTTTATGCTGCAAATCAGCTTGAGAGCAAATTGGAGTACGACCAAAAGACAAAAACAAGCGCCTTGGAGTAATAACAGGAGCATTTGATTCACTTTTAGGACTCTTTACGGTGCTTTTTTTCTCAAGTAATAAGTATATGCTGCGCTGTCCTTGGTCTGTCATCGTTCCATCTCCTCCAGAAACCGCAGCCGCTTGCGCTTCTCAGCACGGGCCTTGCTTTCCTGTTCTGTAAATTTTTGGATTTCCGCCCGCAAAGCCTCCGGCCCCGGCATGGCAAACATATCGCCGTGTTCAGCAAGCAACCTGATCGGCTCACGATCCCCGGTTACACGGCAAAAAGCGGGCAGATATTCGGCAGGTATTCGATGTCTTTCCTTGGACTCCGCCGTCCAGGAATCTATGGTAGTCTTGCTCACCTCATGACCCAGCAGATGGCTCATTTCACCGGCAATTTGATGCCTGGATAGAGGGCTTTCTTTAATTGCCCGAATAAGGACAAGGCGCAACCGATTGGCAATATCAAGATCGCCCTCGGTGATCTCCTTGTTGGCCTCGCTGGCAGCGCACTGTTGCAGCACGTCAAAGAGGCTCATTTGTCGCTTGTCTATTCGTTTTTTGCGCTTAGACATTGCCGACCGCCTGTTTTTTAGGTAAAGTATCTATATTAAGGTATTGCTTGCGCATTTCACGTTCCCGCTGCCTGACCTGTCGCGCTATTTCAGCTTTGATCAACCGACGTAGTACAGGGTTTGACTTAGAGCCCCACACCTGGCTATGTGATAAACCAAGCAGCCCGGCAATGCCGTTTTCCACAGGAAGACTGGAATAGATACCAAAGGAGCCATCCTTGCGTTTATACCTGGTTCCTTTGATAACTTTTTGGGTAATATGATACCCTTGGCCGATCTCATTAGAGATGCGCGCAATGGTCAGGCCACGAAGGCTTAAAAGCTTTTGCAGGTTATTCATTTTTCACTTTTTTAAAATTTGAGTCCTGGGTTTATGAGCATTGACCAATACATGAAACATGTTCGACAATTGATGGAGCTACGTGAGAATTATCATGATCTCCAGGCACAATGGTACCGGCGTCTGTTGACCTTGGCTTCCGGTGGCCTTGCTCTGCTTGCAGGCTTGGGGCCTCGTGTTCCAGCCGACATGGGCAACACGGGCAAAATTGCTCTTGCATGCACCTGGGTTTTTCTTGGTATTGGTATAATAAGTGGATCTGCGACCACCTTTCTGGAGGTAAATCGCGCAAAAGTTCAAGCAGAGCTGTTTCGGAAAAAACTAATATCATCTCTTCACGACGGTACTGTTCTGCAAACCACTGATTTAGCCATCGCAAACCCGAAAAAAATTTATCTCTACTCAAAGAATATAATGATTGGCGCTTTACTGTTGGCGGTTTGCAGTCTGGTTCTTTATGCGATTTTGGCGACAATGAGTGTTTAATTTGTGACATTAACATCAGGCCTTTTTTTTAATTTTAAGCTGTCTAAACAAATATTATCTATAGACACTTATTTACAAACATACGTTTTACATGTCAACAAAAAAACAAACATACGTTGGTATATCTGAGCGCTTAAATCAATTAGTTGACGAGATATCTCCTGGGAGCGCCAAGAAATTCGCCACCTCAGTGGGTGTTGGCTCAGTTACTTTCTATAATTATCTTAAGGGGAGAATTCCCCCTGCAGATGTCCTGGGAAACATATGTGAAAAGCATAACGTGAATCTTAACTGGCTAGTTTTAGGAATTGAGCCTAAATACATAACCCCTCAGGGTGAAGCCCATGCCTTGGATCCAGATCCGGAAATAGCAGGTCTTATGGAAGGGGCCAGAAGGGTGCTGACAAGCGGAAACCCCATAGCCTTCGATGCTCTGGAAAGAAATATCCGCTACTTCGATCATGCCATAAACGCAGAAAAACAACTCAACGAGATGAAAGACGATATGGAATTCATCAAAAAAGAGTTCGCAAAACTCAAAATTGAAAATCAGCGTCTCGACGAGGAGGAAGAGGCACAATCTTCAGACGAGAAGGCAGCGTGATTTATGCAGTCTTTTAAGTCTACAAGACATTAACAAAGAATACCCTCATAAAAAACGACCTATCTTATTGAGAATAATTCATATTTATTGATTATGAAAAAGTCAAACGTAACCTCACTTGGTACTCTTTTCTTAATAGGTATTATTTTGTATCCCTTTGTTTGGCTTTTTGAGTACGTTAGTGCGGTAGAGATGATTATCATCATTGCTATAGCTGTAATTGGTTATTTCCTTTTTAAAACTGCCAGTATTAAGCAAAAACAAGAGAATTTTTCTGCACTTGTTCTGGATACAATCCATACGAAGAGACACTGGAAAGAAGAAAAAGCAATCAATACAGACCTAAGTAAAACCAACCAGCAAGAGGCTCAGTTTCTTCGAAGTATCCAGATTATTAGAGACTCAATGGAAATAGCCCTGACTTCCAAAAAACGTGATACAGCTGAGGCACGAATGGCTTTAGTTGAGGAACATTTACAGAACATTAAAAATACCGAGACTCAACTCGTCACAGGTGACGTCTTAGAAGAAATTTTTCTTATTATTACTCATGCAAAAAAGGAATTTCATACAAAACTCTACATTAATGTTGCCAGTGGACATATAGATAAAGCTAACAAACTCAAGACGAAAAAATCAAAAGAGAAGTACTCACAGCTTGCTCAAGATGTTGTTATGGAAGGAATAAAAAATGGGAAAGGTGACGATGAAATATTTAATTACTTTTTGGAGAAAATTTCAAAAGTGAGAGCTGATCTATAGTGTAAAAACTTCCTTTTTTCATGTCCCACCCTCGGCTGTTTGATAAATTTTTTAAAATCCCATCAAACCATTGCAAGTAAAGGGATAGAGCGATATTTCTGTTTAAAATAAAATGTCCCGCCCCCTGTCCCACCCTCACCCCTTTAGGTGGGACATAAAAAGAACTGTTTAGAGGTAAAAATGCAAGACACAGCAATAACAATTGATATATCTCCAGACGGTGTCTGTTCATTTGAATTCCCAGTTGAGCCGGACTATTTCTCGGAAAGTTTGTACGATGCAATGGAACTTATGACCATTGGACAATACGAGGATGCTGAACCAACCCTGCGCGACCTCACCACAACCTGTCCAGATCACCTTGACGCAATTTTCCACCTCGCCCTGGTCATGAAGCACACCGGTAGATCAATAGAAGCCCTGGCCTTGACTGAATATGCAGTGAACAGAGGCAGATCATACCTCCCGAAAAACTTTAAACCGGGTAAACATACTATGCCCTGGGGAATTCTCGACAATAGAGGATACCTTCGAGCATGCCACGGCTTAGGTCTGGAATATCTCGAAAGAAAGAAATACCATGATGCTGCAAAACTATTCAATGAGCTGCTATCCCTGAACCCTCTTGACAACCAGAGTGTAAGGGAACTGGCAATAAAATGTTTTTTTGAATTAAATGCACCGGAAAGTGTACTGGAAGTTTGCGATAAATATCAGGAGGACACTCTTCCTGGTGTCTTATGGGGAAGAGCGTTAGCTCAATATCAATTGAACAATCTGGATAACGCAGCCAAATCTATTACATTTGCGAAAAGCATTATGCCTAAGCCAGGTAAAAAGCTTCTACTTAAAACAAATCCAAAACCAAAAAAATTAAGTCACAATACAATTACCCATGGCGGAAATGACCAGGCATATTATTATAAGAAAGACTTTGGAAAGTACTGGGAAGAAACAGACGGAGCGTTATCTTTTCTTAAGCAACATATGACAAAATAATACTGGTTTCAAAGCAAGCGTAAGATATCCAATTTTCACTCGATTTATTTTTCATTCTGTTGAAACCAGTTCAAACAACCTTTATGGACTTTTCTTTAACCATTCCAAACTCTTTTAACCCACAGTCCCTTAGAAACACTACTCTCAATACATTTACACCCCTACACTTATAAGCCAAAATGGTGGCTGATTTGTTTGGGGATAATCCCATGATTAGTTATTCACGACCTTATTTCTATATAAAATTTCTTCTTCAAAAACATCTAAAGAATCGGCAGTACCAAGAGAAAATTCTTTTGGTAACTCTGTGATAATAACAGCAGTAACTCCGCCATCAATAATATCCTCGACTTCAAGGTCAATATATCCACCGTCAGCACGAACATCTTTACCTGATCCAACCCTGACCATTATCTAACCTTCAAATCTTACATCATTGAGACTGATTCCGAGTGCGGTTTGAGGTTTTTTATTTCGTCGGTCAAACATAGCTCATAATAAGCTCCTAGGTGTGTTGTCCCCACAACAATCAAAAGCAGATAATGAGCCGATTTTTAAAAAAATTACTGGGGTATGCACTTGACTCCAGCGCATACCATATGTTGTGACTCGTTATCGAATGGGTCAAGGTTCAGATTTTCACTTCCTTCCAGAAAAGGAAAAGCCGGTCCTTTCAAAGCTGCAACCGGTGCTGGATCTATCAATACAGCATGATTCGAGTGCGGTGAAAATTGTGCCGGAGGTTACAGAAGTCTGTATACCACACTGAGAACAATGATACAGGTCACGTTTTGTCTGCCAGTGCTCATTAGAGTTGCAGTGGGGCAGATGAAACCGTCAGGCCATCGCAATTGCATCAGATATTGGATACAAGCAGATTCGGTTCTGAAACAATTTTCAAATTCTTGAAGTGTGCCAGGAAAATTTTCTTCCATAACATGATACACTACATGTAGTAGTCACTGGAGTCAAATGCATACCCCAGTAAAAATTATTACATTGGTTCAGGCATTACCATAACTACATCAAAAATTTACTGACCTTACCAAAGCTCGTGACGACCACTTCCTTCTTCGCCCTGGTTGCAGCAACATAGAGCAAGGCTTTTTCCTGGTTCTCACTCTCCCGCTGGATTACCTGATCATTAGACTTGCTCCACTCAACCTCCAAGGGCAGGACACCGTCATTCACCCCTGCGATAATTACGCGATCAAACTCCAATCCTTTTACCCGGTGCATGGTTGCCAGCCGTACCCCAATTTGTCTCCGGTCTTCTGCTTCATCACGACGGATAAAATATGTTTCCAATCCCTTAGATTTCAGAGCACCTTCATATTGTTTAAGCAGTTCATGAGTTCTTGCAACAAGGCAGATTTCATGTAAATTCTCACCACTATCTTCGGCCTGCTTCAGATACTCCGCGATATAGTCAACCTCAGCCTGGAATGAGGAAAAATGTTCAACTTCAGGCGACACACCATGAAGAAGAGACTTGTATCCTTTCTGATCATCCAAGCCACCGTCCAGATCATCAAAACTGACACCTTTTAAAAGATTAACTGCCCACCGGCGGTTTTCTTCTGTGGTCCGGTAATTGATCCTGAGTTTCTTGCCACGGCCAATAATTTTTATCCCACAACGGCCAAGTACGACCTTATGGCGGTAAATACGCTGATGAGCATCTCCTGCAATAAAAATATCATTCTTTTTTTCTTCCCCTGAAATCTGCCTGATAAGCATGAACGCCTGAGCCCCCATATCCTGAGCCTCATCAACAACCACCGACTGGTATGGGAGAATATCACCTTTCTCTTTTATAATAGCACAGGTATCCCGCATGGCGTCGTCAACTTCCCTCAGATTATTTTCATTCAGCAACACCCTGTACTCTTCAAAAACAGGCCATATAGCCTTTCTGTTGGGCCTGGTCAATCGCACTCCTCTGCCAACCCTGGGTGCCTTTAAATATTCAGCAAAAGTCGTGATTGCCTGCGGCTGGATGACCCGCTCCCACTCTTCTCTATAAAAAGAATCATCCAAACCCAACTCATCAGGAATAAGAGTAATCGCTTTATCCCAGAGTGGTTTTGTTCGTTTTCCGTAATCAATATCATGGGCATAGTCATTTTTTCTAAGGAATGAAGATACCCAACGATCAAGATTCACAACCTCAACCCTGCGCATCAGTTGGGCAGGACATATTTTAGATAAATTCTCCCTGATATCTGCTGCAAGATTCCTGGTAAAAGTGGTAAAGAGAATTTTATCATGTTCTTCAGTGAAAACATTTTCAACCAGATACTTAGCCCGATGTATAGCAACAACAGT
>Ga0256845_1002458_pt1 | contig 13413 bp, 10 predicted proteins | sample RiftiametaG_FD_189101 | JGI IMG/M metagenome (GOLD analysis project Ga0256845, IMG submission 189101) | Tube worm associated microbial communities from hydrothermal vent at the East Pacific Rise, Pacific Ocean - Riftia | ecosystem: Host-associated > Annelida > Integument > Unclassified ... | reverse complement strand
TGAAGTCGGTGAAATTATTGTTCAAGCTCCACTTGTTACCAAACAATATTTTGACAATCGAAAAGCTGATCTTTTTGGGAAAATACCTGATCCTTCAGGTGAAATATGGCATAGAATGGGAGATGTTGCATGGAAAGATAAAGATGGAAGACTATGGTTCTGCGGCAGAAAAAATCACAGAGTTGAAACCGGTGAACAAACCATGTTTACAATTCCCTGTGAAGCAATTTTTAATAAACACGAAAAGGTTTACAGGAGTGCTTTAGTTGGCGTTGGTAAACAGGGCAGCCAGATACCTGTAATCTTTATCGAACCTTTTTTAAATATAAAAAATAAAGATAAATTTTTTAAAGAGCTTGCAAGTTTGGCTGATTCCTTTGCCCATACTAAAAATATCACACATTTTTTTATTGAAAAAGAATTTCCCGTTGATATTCGACATAATTCAAAAATATTCAGGGAAAAGCTTGCCATTAAAGCTGAAAAATTATTGTCAAAATAAATCAGTCTGGTAAAAGATCATAGAAATAAAGCATAGTATCGGATCTTGTAACTATTCCAATTATTTTATTGTCTTTCATGATTGGTATTCTTCCTATATCATATTTTATCATTTTTTTTGCAGCTTCCATGGCACTTTTATCATAGGAGATACTGACAGGATTCCTGGTCATAAAAGCTTTTACAGGAGATTGCATTTGTGAATCTTTTTTAATCTTTTTAAAATCACGGCGTGAAATAACTCCCACAAGATTATCATTTTTATCTGTGACAGGGACTCCGGTGCATCCCACATCTCGTAAAAGCATTGCCAATTCTTTAATTTTGGTATTTTCATTAATAGTTATAACAGGGTAAGACATAATATCTGAAAGATTAACAGATCCTGAGTCATTACCTTTAATTAATTCAATAATCATTGTCTCAATCGTAGCAGGATTAACGTCTTTGAGCTGGGCTGATCCAGCTCCGGGATGTCCTCCACCTCCAAGGGCATTCATAATATTGCCAATATTTATACTTTCTGAGCCACTTCTCCCAATAATCATGCATTTATTAGTTTCAATATCATGAAAAATGCCAAAAGCTGCATTAACATTGATGATATCTCTATACATCTGTATAACCAAAGCAAGGTTTTGTACGCGACCTTTTATTTCCACATTGGAAATGGAAATGGAATGATTTTCAATATGAACTCTTTTATAAGTTTCTAACATTTTAAAGAGAATATCTTTTTGCTGCTTACCATAGGAATGTTGCAAAAATGTATTAAGAATACCAAGATCAGCTTTTCTATCAAGGAGATAAGCAGTGGCTGATGCATCTTCAGCAGTGGTAGAAGGAAAAGTGAGATTACCTGTGTCCTCATAAATACCCATTAAAAAAAGAGTTGCCTGAATAGGAGTAATGATTTTTCTTTTTTTTTGTAATTCTTGAATCATTATAGTTGTAGCAGCTCCAGTCTGTTTTCTGATTTCAATATCCGGTGTAATATCATCTGAGTTATGATGATCAAACAAAATGATTTCAATATTTTTATTTTTTAATTCTCTAAGCCCTCCTTCAATGCGTTTCCAGGAGCTTGTATCAACAATAACTAAAGATTTGACTTGATCTATGTCAATATCTTTTGGAGAATAAAATCCAAACAAGTCTTTATGTATTGATAGAAATGTTTTTAAATTCTGGTTTAAACAATTTGGTAAAACAAGTTTAATACCCGGATACAAAAGAGAACATGCAACAAGTGATGCCAATGCATCAAAGTCTGAACCTGTGTGAGTTGTTGCTATTTGCATAATATATTTATACCAAAATTAATGGTAAAAACCAATAATTTTATTTATTAAGCTTTAAATGATTGAACATAATATACCATAACTTCAAGTCCTTTTTTTTTCCATTCTTTTGATGAAAGTCCTGCTTTAATACATAGATGAGAAAGAAATTCTTTTTTGTCAGGCAGCTGCTCCCATACTTGTGGAAGGAATGTGGCTTTACGGCGATTTTTTTTTATTATCACACCATGAATATTGACTTTAAGTTTTGATAAAAGATCAGTGGGATTTTTATAAATTAATGGTTCAGGTTTTGTTAAGATACTGATTTCTATGTCCAAATCCTTAATTTCATTTTTATTAACCGGAGAAAATCTCGGATCATTAAAGGCTGCATTTATTGCATTGGTTTTAATACCCTCGATTATGGACTCAACAGGTTCAAGTGTTCCAATACAACCTCTCAGATTACCATGTTTATATAAAGTTACAAAAGTGCCATGCTTTTCATTAAGGCATATATCTTTTAATTTATTTTCATCTTGAATGATATTTTTTGTTTGAGAATGAATTTTATTGTAAATAGCATTTTTGGCGATTTTTAATAAAAATTCGCCTTGTTTTTTAGAGAATTCTGTTTCCATTGGTTTTAATGCCCTCCCATTAAAATTTTATATATTTTATACCATAAATTTACAAATATTAATTCGTAAATTTTAATAAAAATTAAATTTCTTAAGACCTTGTTATTAAAGAATTTTTATAAAAAAAACTCAGTAAACATGAGATTTAGCGAGTAAATGAAAGTAAATTAAAGAAAATTTTATTAACTTTTATTGATAATTATTCATTTGATGTTGCCAGGTTGAATTCAACTAATATAATTTTAATTAAAATTGTATTAACAGCTAATCAATACAAATAACCAAACTTGACGAAATTTTTAATAAGAATTAATCTTAATTAACCTTTAATAATAATTCAAATCGCTAAAAAGAGATGATACAAATAATGACTTTGGTTGATGAAAAATTTATCAGTAGATTAATTGAAAGAGGTGTTGAGACAGCTCTTATTCCTGGTTTTATGCGTAGTCTTGCCAATGCCATGTTGATAAGACCTGCCATGACACATATTCAAGTTAATAAACGATTAAAATATTTAGGATGGGATAATATAGACATTGACTATCATACTTTTCAGTTAGCAATTAGTTCACTGGAAACAAAAGGATTATCAACTTTAGAATATAAAAAAGCTCCTTTTTACATAGATGGTTATAATAATGGTTAGAGAAATTAAATAAAGCCATTGATTTGATTGGTCATTTTTTACCCCCTGAAAAAATAGTGTGCAGGATTTGTGACCCTGCCCACTATTTTTTTATGGTATATAGGTATGAATCTAAAGAATATTTTGCACAGGTGTATGCTCAAATCCAAAAGCATCTGCAACAGGTTTATAAGTTAATTTATCTCCATAATAATTAATACCTTTCCTGAGTTCAAGACTTGATTTACAGGCTTTTTTCCAACCATTATTTGCAATTTCTACAGCATAGGGTAAAGTAGCATTGGTTAAGGCTATTGTTGAAGTGAGCGGAACAGCTCCCGGCATATTTGCAACACAATAATGTACAACCCCGTCTATTTCAAAAATAGGGTCGCCATGGGTAGTAGGTTTAGAAGTCTCAAAACATCCTCCCTGATCAATTGCAACATCTACAATAACCGACCCTTTTTTCATTGTTGAAAGCATATCTTTTGTAATAAGTTTGGGCGCTTTTGCGCCAGCAACTAGCACAGCACCTACAACAAGATCAGCATCTTGTATTAATTCTTTTAAAAGTGCAGGTGAGGACATAAGAGGTTTACAATTTGCAGGCATAATCTCTGAAAGATAACGTACTCTGGTAAGATCCATATCAAGTATTGTTACATCAGCACCCATGCCGCATGCAATCACAGCAGCATGATATCCAACAACGCCGCCACCGATTACTACGACTTTAGCAGGAGGTGTACCTGGGACTCCGCCTAAAAGTATTCCCCGACCTCCAAAGGTCCTTTCAAGATATTTTGCACCTTCCTGGGTTGCAAGTCTTCCTGCAACTTCACTCATGGGAGCAAGCAAAGGTAAAAAACCATCATCTGTTTCAACAGTTTCATAGGCAATCCCTATGGAACCTGTTTTCATCAATGCTTCAGTAAGACCTTTATCAGCAGCAAGATGTAGATATGTAAAAACAATTTGATCTTTTCTTATCATTGAATATTCAGATGGTTGTGGCTCTTTAACATGCATAACCATATCTGAAATTTTAAAAACTTCAGCTGCAGTGTTAAGGATTTCAGCTCCGGCTGAAACATAATCACTATCATCAAATCCAGATCCCTGCCCTGCATTTTTTTCAACAAAAATAGTATGACCATGATGTTTCATTGTTTCAACACCTGCCGGTGTCATACATACTCTATTTTCCTGCGGTTTAATTTCTTTAAGTATTCCAACTTTCATCATTAAACTCCTTGTTTTGTAAATTAATTTAAAAATTTCGCTATAATAATCATCAATCAGGTAATTGTTTATTTATTTCCTGAAATTCATCAATGGATGAAAGTAAAATTTTTACAAGGTCAGGGTCAAAATGTTTTCCTGATTCTGATTGAAAAAAATTGATAATTTTATCTATTCCCCATTTATCTTTATAACATCTCTTATGTGTAAGTGCATCAAAAACATCAGCAACTGCAGCAATTCTTCCGAAAATATGTATCCCTTTACCAGCAAGATTGTCAGGGTATCCGGTTCCATCCCATTTTTCATGGTGTTGTAATGCTATTAATGCAGCTGTTTCCATAATCTTTTTTTCTGATTTCTTTAAAATATCATATCCTGTTCGAGCATGGGTCTTAACAATTGCAAATTCTGCCTTGGTCAAATGACCTTTTTTATTTAAAATGGCTTCGGGAATTCCAATTTTTCCTGCATCGTGCATTGGTACAGCCATTCTTAATAATTCCGTTTTTTCTTCACCTATTCCATATTTTCGAGCCAGTACATAACAAATTTCAGCAACTCTTGCAACATGATTTGCAGTTTCTTTTGATCTTGTTTCAACAAGCTCTCCTAGAGTCATTATTACTTCTTTTTGCGTATTGACAATTTCTCTTGTTAAAACAATATTATCTATATGAGTTGCAATATTATTCATATATAATCTTATTAAATCCGTGTTACCAAGGAATAATTTAGAATCTGGTGCTGAAAAATATATCAGGCTTGTAAACTCTTCATTTGTTTTTAATACCCCGATATATTCATCATCCAAAAAAACCTCTCCACCTGTTTTTTTGATTTTTTTAATATGTTCTGCTATTTTCAAGGAAACTAATTCATTAAAATTTTCAAAAGTTGTATTAATAAAACGTGTGAATCTACCGGTACATGCAATTATTTTAAAATCTTCATGTTGGGAACCTACAGCATAAAAACTTGAATTAATCGAGGAATTAAATATCAAAAAAATTTTTTCTAAAGTGTCAAGTGCTGTTCTTGCAAACACAGACAACTGATTATTCCCTAACAATTCTTTGTTTGATTTTACAATTAATTCAAGACCCCTTTGATTTTTTTGTATCTGTTTAAGATTATGATAAGCTCTGAGGCATGATGTTGTAGTTGTGAATAATTTCTGGACAGTTAATCTGGTTTTGGATTTATAATCAGTGATATCATATTTTTTTATGATTTCATGTTCCGGGGCTTTGCCGGGATGCCCTGTTCTGATAACAATTCGCACCATTCTATTGTTTAAAGTATTCCTTATATAGTCTATGAATTTTAACCCGGTATTGTCCTGTTCCATAACTATATCTAAAAGTACAAGAGCGATATCATCCTGATTATTAATTATTTCTTTTGCCTGGGCACTTGAGAATGCATTAAAGAGCTTAACTTTTCTATTTTTAAAAGAATAGTCATCCAGGGCAAGCTCTGTAATCTTATGCACAGACTCTTCATCATCTACAACTAAAATTTTCCAGGGGTCATAGATATCGGTTTTGTCAGAGTGGTCGGTTTCATCAGAAAAAATTATTTTTTCTGAATGTTTATTTATACTCATGGCTATTTCTTTGTTACAAAATAATAGTCAACAAGTTTATCGGCAAGACCAATATATTGTTCAACAGATAGGGTTTTCATCTTAATTTTATATTCCGATGGTACTTTTTCAAGGTTATCTACAAAAGATTCAAGCTCATTTTTTGTTAAATCTTTTCCCCTTGTTAATTCTTTTAATTTTTCATAGGGGTTTTCTTCCTTGAAAATTCTCATGGCGGTTTGAAAAGGTTCAGCTAAAAGTTCAGGATTATTTTTAAGGTCTCTTTGTAATGCTTTGTTATTAATTGCAATTTTACCAAGCCCTTTAAGGGAATTTTTAATGCCAATTGAAAAATATCCAAATACAATACCAAGATTTCTAAGCACAGTGCTGTCAGTTAAATCTCTTTGGAATCTTGATTTTTGCAATTTCACTGCAAGATGATCCATAATTGAAATTGCCATCCCCATATTCCCCTCACTATTTTCAAAATCAATGGGGTTAACTTTGTGAGGCATAGTTGATGAACCTACTTCACCTTTTTTTAATTGCTGCTTAAAATAGCCATGGCTGATATATCCCCACATATCTCTGTTAAAATCAATTAAAACAGCTGCTGTTCTGATCATTGAATGTAAAACATAGGATAAAGACGAATTAGGATTGATTTGTGTTGTAAAGACAACAGGGTCTAAATTTAAATGTTTTGAAATAAAGGTTTGTGATATTTCAATCCAGTCAATATCAGGATATACAAAATAATGGGCATTGAAATTACCTGTGGCCCCATTTAATTTTCCCTGGATCTTTTTATTTTTTAATATTTTAATTTCTTCTGAAATACGCCATGCATAATTTATAAATTCTTTGCCGACTGTGGTAGGAGATGCAGGCTGCCCATGTGTTCTGGACATCATTGGGATTGATTTAAATTTAAGGGCTTTATTTTCAATATCTTCTAAAAATTGATTTAATAATTCTATAACATGGGTTTTGCCTTTTTGAAGCATTAGAGCATATGAAAGATTGTTAATATCATCTGAGGTACAGGCAAAATGGACCCATTCTTTAATTCTATTCAAATTTAAAGATTCAAGTTTGTTTTTAATAAAATATTCCACAGCTTTAACATCATGATTAGTTCTGTTTTCAATATTTTTAATTTCCTTTGAATCATCAATATTGAAATTTTTATATATAGTATCAATTTTTGCTAACTCATGGTCCTCAATTTTATCAAGATTGCAGGCAGATAAAATGAATTTCAGCCACTCTATTTCAATTTTGACTCTATGCTTTATAAGACCATATTCTGAAAAAATTTCACTTAAATTATTAGTAAGTTTGTTATATCTACCATCTAATGTAGAAATTGCTTTTATAGTGTCCATAATTTCCTCTAAAAAAGGCTAAATAAAAATAATATTAGAAAATTAACTTAGATTGGGATATTACTCTGATAAAAAAATTTTTTCAACTAATAAACTTAGGTATTTGCTTGACAAATCAAACTAAATTGAAGTATTTTAACCTCTGTTTTCAAAAAATTGAAAATAAATATTATTAATTGTTGTGGGAGTTAAATAAAATATGACGTTAACAAAAAATCAAATTACAGATACCATACAAAATAAGCTTCAATTATCCAAAACAGAAGCGTATGAGGTCATGGAAGACTTTCTTGAGATTATTAAACAATCTATTGAACAAGGGAATAGTCTTATGATCAGTGGATTTGGTAAGTTTACTGTTAATGAAAAAAAACCTCGCAAAGGCAGAAATCCTGCAACTAATAAAGAGATGATACTTGCTAAAAGACGAGTTGTTACATTTAAGTGCTCTGGGCAGCTCAGGAAAATAATTAATAATTCCAATTAAGTTATTTTATATATTTTTAGATTCAATGAATTGATCAAATTCATTCCAGAAAATATTTCTGATTTCTTTTTTTTCAAATAATATTTCATGGAATGCATTTTTTATCGATATTAATGAAGAATTTACAAGTAAATGGTTAATTCTTTCTTGAACTGATCTTTTTACTATTTTATCTTTTTGAGCATTTACAAGTAATACAGGTGTTGTTATTGATGATACATAGCCTTTGTTTAAGATAACATCAATTGATTTATATGCTGCATTTAACCATCCCCAGGTCGGTCCACCTAAAGCAAGTTCAGGATTTTTTTCTATTTCAACAGCCTGGATTTTAATTTGGTTTTTATCATGACTCAAAAATTTTTTGTTTAGACTTTTCGTTTCAAAATGATATTGTTTTTTGCCAAACACATAATGCTCTGACAATCCGGATTTACATGCCTTTTGAGTAATAGATTTGGTTATAGATTGCGGTAACAGGGTCTTTATGTCAAACATTGGAGATACAAATACTGCTTTTTTTATTAAGTTTGGGTAATCATGCAGGAATCTTAATCCAATATGCCCACCCATTGAATGGGATAATAGAAAAATATTTTTTTGTTTTTGAGGTTTAAGGGCTATATCATACAATATTTTCAAATCTAATATATAATCATCAAAATTTTTAACATATCCTTTATGTCTGTTTAAAACTTGTCTTTCAGAAAGCCCCTGCCCTCTCCAATCAAGAGTTACAACTTCATATCCTTTCTTAATAAGTAATTTAGCAATATCATTATACTTTTCTATAAATTCAGCTCGACCCTGTAATACAAGGATTATACCCATTGAGCTATTATTCTTAAACTCAGTATGGGCATACCTGATTTTTAATGAATCATGTGTAATAAAATAATTATATGCAAAAGGAGTTTGCAATTTTAAATTCTAATAGATTAAAAGGGTTTATAAATAGCTTTATTCCGACCGGTCTCTTTAGCTTCATAGAGAGCTTCATCAGCTTTAGCCAATAAATCTTCAAAAGAGATTTCTCCTGTGGGAATAACACTTGAAGCACCTACACTTAATGTAACATATTCATTAACCGAAGAGCTTTTATGTATTATTTTCAATTGTTCAACTGCCTTGTTTATATTTTCTGCTACTTTTAAAGCGCCTTGTCCGTTAGTTTGGGGCAGTACAACAGAAAATTCTTCACCTCCATATCTGGCTGCAAGATCACCCGGTCGAAAAACTGAATTTTTAATTGCACTTGCAACCTTAATCAGGCAATCATCACCTTGTTGATGACCATAAGTATCATTATAATATTTAAAAAAATCAATATCACATATAATAATTGCAAGTTCGTTTTTATCTCTAAAATGTCTTGCCCATTCCATGGATAAAAAATCATCGAATTTTCTTCTATTGGGTATTTTTGTTAATCCGTCCTGGACAGATAAGAGACTTAATTTTTTATTTGCTTCTTTTAAACCGTTTTCTGCACGAATAGTATCCGTTATATCAATGGCAAAACCATTAAAGGATGCCTGCCCATTACCATCATGAACAAGTTTTGCAAAAGACAATGTCCATAGAGACGTTCCATTGCTTTTAGTAAGTTGACAGCGAAATTTGTTCACCTCTTCTGATTCTTTTAAATAATCTTTAAATTCTTCTCTTTTTTCCTTATCAGTAAAAATATCAAAAAAATTTCTTTTTCCTTTTTTGATAAGAATACGAGTTGAATCATAGCCTAACATCCATGCAAATTCTGAGTTAGCAAGTGTAAAATTGCCTTTCATATCTGCCTTAAAAATACCAATGGGAGCAAATTCATAAATTTGCTGTAATTGGTTTCTATATTCGATTAAGTCTGTATTCTTTTTAATGTCTTGTGATATATCTTTTACGAGTACGGATACTCCTAATCTGTGTCCTTTAAGGCTGACTATGGGAGAAATAAAAAAATCATACCAGACTTTTTCCCCGGAATCATTATTAATATTGGTTGTAATTTTTTTGGGACAATTACATTCAATAAGCTCATGTTTAGAAATCGGAACTAATTTATCCATGGTTGTCTCCATGGCATCATGTTCCGAATATCCAAAAAGTTGAATAGCACCTGCATTCCAGGTTAAAATATTCAAATCACAATCAGATTCAATGTAGGCCATTTCAGCCAGACCTACAAGATTCCCTAATGCTAGTACTCTGTCTAAAAGTTTCATATTATTAAATTTGGTTGGCAGCTAATAATTTATGACTCATAATCTCAGTATTATATAATTTATATTTTTAAACAATATTAAAGTTTATACAACAAGATTATTTTTCCAGTTTTCAATAACTTCAATAAAATTTTTTAATCGAAACGGTTTGGCTATAAAATCATTCATCCCAGCAGAAAAACAGCGATCTTTAACCCCTTCCATATCATAGGCTGTCATTGCTATTATAGGAACTTTTGCTTTTGTCTCAAATTTTCTAATTTTTTTTGTTGTTTCATAGCCGTCAAGTTTAGGCATTTGAAGATCCATAAATATTAAATCATAGGGTCCATTTTGTTTAAATAATGTAAATGCCTGTTCTCCGTCCATGGCAGTATCAATTTTATATCCGGAATTCTGTAATAATTTTAATGCTATTTGAATATTGGTTGGGAAATCATCTACAAATAAAATGCGAAAATTGGAATTTCTTTGATATTCTTCATTGTGTATTATATTATTTGGTGTATCTGATGATTGCTCTTTTAACATTTTTTCTATTTTTTCTGCACAAACAGGTGGACAGGATAAATATCCCTGATATGAATCACAACCCATGTGTCTTAAAAAAGGAATCTGTGCTTCGTGTTCTACACCGACTGCAATAATGCTTTTTAATTGAAGTGCTATTCCCATGGCAGCAATAGCAGATACAAGAGCTGCATTGCCCGGATTATCAGTAATATTTTGTATAAATGTTTTGTCGATTTTAATTGCGTCAATGGGGAATTTTTTAAGGTAACCTATGGAAGAATATCCAGAACCGAAATCATCCATAATAATTTTATTAATCCCAAGTTGTTTAATTCTGATTAATGTATTTTTTACAATATTATCATCAACTACAAAAACCCCTTCATTGATTTCAATTTCAAAAAATTCAGGATCTAATTGAGTGATCTTTAAAATTTTTTTGATATTATCAGCAAATTTTCCATCATGGAATTGTAGTGGTGACAGATTGACAGATATAGGTATTTTAATATATCCCATAGCTTGCCAGGTTGAATTCTGCTTACATGCTTTTTCAAGAACCCAATTCCCGATTTGATTGATTAGTCCTATTTCTTCTAACAATGGAATAAAAACATCAGAAGGTATATTTTCTCCTCCAGGATGATTCCATCTCAGCAAAGCTTCAATCCCAATGATTTTATTGGTTTTAATATCAATTTTGGGTTGATAATTCAGATCAAATTCATCTTTTTCGATAGCATCGTATAACATTGTGCATAATTTTACTTTTTTGGAAAGATCATTATGCATTTTCTGAGTAAAAAATTTATAATTATTACGTCCATGTGCTTTAACATTGTACATTGCAACATCAGCATTACGAAGAATAATTTCAGCACTTATATCTTTAGTGGACAGGCAAATACCAATGCTTAAACCGATATATGCTTCATTATCATCTAAAACAAATGGCTTTTTAATTGAATTTACAAGTCGTTTAACTATTTCAACAACAGTTGATCGTTGTTCAATATTTTCAAGAATAAAAAAAAATTCATCTCCGCTCATTCTTGAAATAGTATCTGTTTCTCTTATGCATTCTTTCATTCTTTTTGCTACTTCAACTAGAAGTTGATCTCCAGCAGAATGACCAAAAGTATCATTGACCATTTTAAAATGATCCAGGTCAGCAACAAGAACTGCAATTTGCATATTATTCTGTACTGCTTTTTTCATTGAGAACTTGAGTTGTTCATCAAAAAAAAGACGGTTTGGAAGTTTTGTTAAAGGATCAAATCTTGAAAGTTCTCTTTGTTTAGCAATTTCTTTTCGTAATTTTAAAACCGCTTTGATTCTTGCCTTAAGAGTGATTCTGTTTAAAGGTTTGGAAATAAAATCTATTGCTCCTGCCTCAAATGATTTTTCCAGATTAATTTCATCCTGAGAGTCGGTAATCATAACAATAGGAATCTCTAAAAAATTAGCATCATCTCTAATTAATTTTATAATATCAGGGCTAAGGCTATCAACAATTTTGATATCTATAAATATAATATCAATTTTATATGAAAGTGTACCTATAATTTTCTTAGAAAATTTTACATTTGAAAAATTAATATCTTTTTCTTTTTTCAAGATTGATTTAAAAACTTTATTTAATGTATCAGACTCGTAAATTAGTAATATTTTAATATTATCAGTCATTAATTTAAAAGCATTCGCCCATTTAGAATTTCGATTTGAAATGTATTATATTTTGATTTTGCTTAAATTTCAAGTAAAATCGTAACGAAAAATTACCCCTTTAATTAGTGTTTAAGGAAGCCGCATCGGCTGATTTAACTATAGCTATTGTTCTAATAGCTATTATATCGCAATGGCGGGGTGAGAGATAAAAGTTTTTTGCTTTTTTATCGTGACATGTTTCGCTTATATCGGGACAGATGAAAGCTTTGGCATTCAATCCTTCCATGGATAGTAGCTGTATGAAGCAATAAGATTTTCTATAATAAAAAAATATCCAGGGAAGGATTATTAAACGACCCTGTAGTCTATTTTATGCTTGTCCGAAGGTCATCCTTCATATAATATACTTAAAATGACTTGTTTTTTTGGGTTCAAGCAAGCAAATTTTTATTAAGACATAGTCCCAGCTTTAAAAAAAAGTCCATAATTTAAGCTTGGGGCAGTGAAAATAAATTAGGCGGTGGATTTAGGGAAATACAGTAAGCTTGACACGCTCGGTATTACAGTATAATAAACAAATTGATAAAATTAAGGATAAATATAATGCATAAAAAAAATGATATTGAAAAAGAAACCTTTATAAAAAGTTTTAAACTGATTATTACTCTATTTCTGATAGTCCTGTCTTTGTCAGCATGCCAGACAATTTCAGGTGGTACCCTGTTAAATGAAACGCTTAATATAATGCAACCATCACAGACACCCACTCTCAATGAGATAGGTGAAGCATTTAAGCAAGCACTCCGTATCGGCTCTGGAAATATTGTTACTCAATTAAGCGCTCAAGATGGCTTTAATCATGATTCTGCTATTCACATACCATTACCGAAAAAATTGCAAAATGTAAAAAAAATACTAACGCATATTGGTCTGTCTAAAATAGTTAATGACCTTGAAATAAAACTTAATAGAGCAGCTGAACTTGCGACTTCAAAAGCAAAAACACTCTTCTGGCAATCAATTACTGAAATGACATTTAGTGATATAATGGGTATTTATAATGGACCGAATGATTCTGCAACGAGATATTTCAAAAGAAAAATGTCCTCTGGCTTAAGCAGTGCAATGAGACCAATTGTTGAGAAATGTCTGCTAGAAGTGGGGGCGATCAGAGCATATGAAAATGTTATGACTCAATATCAATCATTACCTTTCATGCCTGACATCAAAACTGATTTAACAACTCATG
>Ga0256845_1002457_pt1 | contig 13414 bp, 13 predicted proteins | sample RiftiametaG_FD_189101 | JGI IMG/M metagenome (GOLD analysis project Ga0256845, IMG submission 189101) | Tube worm associated microbial communities from hydrothermal vent at the East Pacific Rise, Pacific Ocean - Riftia | ecosystem: Host-associated > Annelida > Integument > Unclassified ... | reverse complement strand
GTGTGAAATTATACTTTACACCTGAAGAAGTGTCCAGTTGTTTTTGTCCATTCATTTGTTCAGTAAGAATGTCAATTAACTCCAGTCCAAAGCTATAGTTCTCTTTAGTAGGAGGCACCCAATTTCCGTTGTCTACGTATTGGAAATGAATATGTTCATTGATTTCGCTGATTTGAATTAGAATTGATATGTTTTCTTTAGAAGAATGTGCATGTTTCAATGTGTTAGACACCAATTCGTTGATAAGAAGTCCGAAAGGAATTATAGTCGTCAAGTTAATATCATAAATACTATTTTTTATGGAGAATTCAATCTCATTTTGTTGAATTGAGCTGGCAAGAATGATTTCCGAAATCAGCTCTTCAATGTAAGATTTTAGGTTTAATTTAGAGATTTCTTTGGTTGAATATAATTTCTGATGAATCAATGACATGGTCATAATTCGGTTGATTGATTCTTGGAAATAGACTTTAGCTTCATCAGATTTTATCTCATTACTTTGCATTCTAAGTAATGAAATAATAATTTGAAGATTGTTTTTTACCCGATGATGAATCTCTTTTAAAAGGTTTTCATTCTCTTTGTTTTTACTTGAAATGATATTATTCTGTTCTTTTAATTCTTTATTCTTTTCACGGACATTACTCTCTGCATGACTTTGAAATTGAACAAATTGTTGTAATACAAATGAGATAATTAATAGCGCAAAAACGATTTCAAAATAATCTGACGACAATTCCAAAACTGATTTAGGTTGAAGTATTTCAATGTGATTGTTGAGTGAAAAAATATAGAATAAGCCAATTCCTATTATATCTAGAATTACAAAAAGGAATCCTTCTTTTTTACCCAATCCAATGAAAGCAACGAGTATACAGGTTGGTAGCCAAAGAAAATCTACAAAATGAGTATATTCTGGAATGAAGTTAATTGCTAGGAGTGGTGTGATTGTACCCCCTAATGTGAAAATCCAAAAAACAATTCGAACATTTTTATATTTTTTCAGATAGAATATACCGATTACTGCCGTAGTTAGAATGAGTACAATAGGGAAAACTCCGCTAGGATTTGTTATACTGTTGATTATAAGAATTACAGAGAATATAAGTGAAAACGTTAGTGCAATTCTCCAAGCAAGGATATATTTCCCTTTCTCGTAAAAATCAGAAAAACTCTCAGTATTTGGAGTGAAAAAGCTCAATAATAGTTGTTTAACGTTGTATAAATATAGTAATAAAAAACTAAAGAGGTGTTCCGTTAATGTCTGTAGTCAAAACGTCGCTAAAATAATCGAAAAATGGGCGCATATTTTTGAACGTCTTATCTGCCTCTTCAGCAAAATTATCTGCTAATATTTCTTTATCTGTAAAAGGTCTCCAGAAAATAAATTGCTTGTAACGAAGTAAATCGATTGCTTCATGATCTTTCGGGAATCCTTTTGGAGCCGTTTTTAATTGTTCTCCTTCAAGTTTGCCAAAAGTTTCAATAAATCCTTTTGCGTTGATAATTGTTCTTAATTCTTCAGTATCAATAGCAATTTCTTCTCTTATTCTTAATAAATCTTCTTTTGAAGGTGACCAAAATCCACCAGCAATAAACGATTTGTTCCCAGGTTCAATGTGGTAATAATATCCTCCTCTTTTTTGGTCAGTAGCTCGTTTGTAACTTCCTCCCCAATGTTTTTTGTAGGGCGATTTATCTTTCGAAAAGCGAACATCTCTATAAATACGGTAGAGACTTTTTTTGCCGTTGGGGGTTTCTATTGTATCGTGTTTGTTCAATTTTGCAAGCAACGAATCCGAAAATTGAGTCATTTTTTCTAATTCTTTAGAATACGTTTCTTTATTTTCAGCAAACCAATCACGGTTGTTGTTCTTCATTAGTTCTTGCAAATAAGTCAATGTACTTTTAGAAATAGCCTCCATAGTTGATTAATTAGAAAGTAAAATAAATCCGTGACGAACTGCGTCAAAATGGTTGTAGATTAAATGGTATTTTTTTGAAGTAGTCGATTTATTTTTCCCTTTTCGAATGAGAACGGAGTGTTTTGAAGAAATAGAATTGTTCAGGATTTGAGCAGAAAGCCAAACCCCAAATGAAGATACTGTTCTGTAATCTCCAACAAATTGTTTAAATGTATATAAATCTGTATCAGGCAATAAATCATTTCCAACGAAATCATACCATGTGTTATGGTTTTTATCACCATTATAACCGAGCATTATTGATGAAATATCCTCCAAACTTAATTTTTGTCTGTCCAAAAGTTGATTCAGTAGTAGGGATAAATCTTCCTTCGTTGGGTAAGTTATTTGCTCAATATCAATTATTTGTGCAAGGTATTTATCCGCTTCTTTTTCTAGTATAAACATATTTGCTCCTTCTCCACAAATGGTTCCTTTTGTCGAGGATTGAAGTAAATCTTTCGTAGAAATAAGTTCTGTTTTGTATTTGTCCGCTAAAAAATCAATGTTGTAATTGTAATCTGATATTTCTTCAAGTCCACCTACAAGAAGTTTTTGGGCATTGTTCTCTTCAAATAGTAGAAGTGCATCCAAAAGGGTGTTTTCAAAAGAAGTTCCACCATTTGTGTAAGTGATGTTGTAGGATTGATTCTTTCCCATCAATGCCAATAACCCAGCTACAGCATTTGGTGTGCTTTGAACGAAATTTGTGGGAGTCAATGTTCCTTCATCGTATTCCACAATTTGATTTAAAAATTTGATACAATCTTCTAATCCACCATTGGCAGTTCCAATAAGAATCCCATCAATGTTATCGTGTTTTTTGACCAAAGGTAAACCTGTTCCAATTCCCATTCTAACAGCTTTCCCCATTCTACGTAAAAGTCCTTTTGGGATAAAATCTAAATAGTTTGGTTCAGAAGCGAGGTAAGTTTTCTCTTTAATTTCATTCAATTCTCCATTGATGAAATGATCTGTATATGTTTGCTGCGAAGAAATGCATTTTAAATCTGTGATGTACATTTTCTAAGTCGTTTTTTTAAAGATTACAGAAGAACAATTTCCTCCAAACCCGAATGAGTTAGACATGACAATTTTCATTTCTTTTTGAATAACTTTAGAAATAGGAGCTTCGTTATTTTTTCCAATTGGATTTGAACAATTTAAACTAGGAAACAATGTGTTCTCATTCAAGGAGATCAAGCTAAAAATAGACTCGATGGCACCAGAAGCAGCTAAAGTATGTCCTGTATAAGATTTTGTAGAATTGTACGGAGGTATTTTAGTGAAAGTTTTTTGAAAAGCAAACAATTCAGTTTCATCGTTATTAACTGTACCAGTACCGTGCGCATTGATGTAGTCTATTTCTTTTTCAGAAATATGCGCATTTCCCAACGCTCTTTTCATTGCTAAACGAGGTCCATTTGCTTCAGGAGATGTTGCAGAAGGGTGATAGGCATCATTTGCATTGCCGTAACCTAAAACTTCACCTACAGTTGATGTGTTTTTAACTACTCTGTCAGATTCTAAAACCAAAAAACCTGCACCTTCACCAAGATTAAGTCCTTTACGTCGTTCATCAAAAGGTTGACAGAATTCATCCGAAAGGATCATCAATGAATTGAATCCATTGACTGTATATTTCGCAAGGGAATCAGTTCCTCCAACAATAACACGATCTAGTCTTCCCGATTTAATTAAACGAGCGCCAAGCATTATGGCGTTAACAGAAGAGGAGCAAGCAGTGTTTATTGTTGATGTGAATCCTTTTATTCCGTATTTTTTTATGATACGCAATACGTGTTCACCACCTCCGTAAGATTTTACAAATTCAGAGGGTTCACCTTTCAAATTAGCATCGGCGTATAATTCATCCGTATTACTCATTCCGCCAACAGTACTGGAAGAAATAAACCCTGTTTTAAAGGATGAAATCTCTTCTTCAGATAAATCTGCCGACTTGATTGCTTCTTGAAAAGCTTTGTAAGCTAATAAAGTTGTTCTGGTCAATCCTTCTTCATGGGATGAATCAGTCAAAGAAACCAACTGGTCATTGTTCAGGTTTACTTCACCAAACAATAAACTATCGGTGTATTTAGAATGGAAAAAGTGTGCTTTTCCTATACCTGTTTTTGCTGAATTCAAAGTATTGAAACAAGATTGAACGTCATTTCCAATTGCAGAAATAACCCCCAGACCTGTTATGTATACTTTTCCCATAGGAAAACTATTTTTTGTTTTCAATAATGTAATCAACGATAGTGTTTACATCAATTAAAATCTTTCTTCCTTCTGTAGGGTTATTGATTTTAATTCCATATTCACGATCTAACAATACAATTAATTCAACTGAATCAATAGAATCTAAACCTAATTCAGGTCCGAAAAGTTCTTCATCGTTTTTAATTTCTTCTGGAGTAATGTCCAATAAGTTTAAATATTCAACAATGTGTTTCTTTAATTCTAGTGTTAATTCTTCTTTGGTTTGGCTCATTTTAAATGTAATTTTGAATTTTTAATTTCAGATAAATCAATACCTGACATACGAAGATAAATATAATTAGGAATAAAATGGTAGGTAAAAGTAAATTCCATTCTCCTCCTTTTAAAAATAAAGTGTAAAACCCTTCTAAACACCAATGTAGAGGTGATATTTTTCCAATGTTTTGTAAATACGCTGGCATAACAAATGAAGGTACCCAAATCCCACCAATTGCAGCAAATATAAGTACTGTAATTGCTCCAAATCCACTTGCTTGCTCTTGTGTTTTAGCATATGTTCCAACGAGCATGGCAAAACTAATGGCTGAAAAAGCGGATAGAAAAGAAATGATTAATAGTCCTAATAAATTTGAAGGAAGAGTTAAAGAGGGTAATCCTAAAACGGGGAAAAAGAATTTTCCTAAAAGAAATATTACAGCCAATTGACTCATTGCAACAGCTAGATAAATAAATATTTTACTGATTAAAACCAAAGAGAAACTAGCGGGAATAGTTTGAAGTCGAACAAAACTACCACTCAACCGTTCTTTAACAATGTTACTGCCTAAAGAAATAACCATGAAAAACATAGCGAATATGGACCACGCAGGAACATTGTGCTGTGTCGAATTTGGTATAACTTGGTTGGAAGATGTATTGGCTGATATTTGTTGAATTTCCATCCTGTTTTCAATGAACTGATTTTCTAAATGAGCAGGAACTTCATCAAAGCCCATTTGAACATACAAGTCTTCCACCATTAGTTTACTTTCCAATGCGCCAAGAAAGGAGTAGATAGAGTTGACAATTGAACTTCTAAAGTTTTCTTGCAATACTGGGTCGTAATACATTTTTAGAGGAGAAATTGATAGAGGAGAGGCAACGGAACTGTCTTTATCAAATAGTCCGAACTCGGTCAACATGCCTACACTTAATCGGTTTGCTTTTTCTTTTAAGTTCTTGGAGAATTCTGTGGGTATCTCAAAGGCAAGCATCTGATTATCATTCAGTAATTGGTATTGAATTTCTTCCGAAGAAAAATCTTTTTTCTCCTCAATTAAAAACGTTCCAGATTGTTTAAGAATAGAAATAAGTGTATCTCCTAAAGGACCTTCATCATTGTTGACAATTAATAAATCAATGTTGTTTTCATTGACTAATTTGAAGGTACTGTCTTGAACAATTGTAATAATGATCACCAAAAGAATGGGCATTAAATACATCAACAAAAGTCCTACCTTATCGTAAATAAGGAGAAGGAATTCTTTTTTTATGCTCGCCAGTAGTTTTTGCATCAGTCTCGATATTCTATTCCTGTTAAACGTAAAAATAAATTTTCTAAATTTTGCTCATTGTATTTTTCTAAAAGGCGATCAAGAGAGTCTGACTCAATTAATTTACCCTGGTCAATGAGTACAATTCGATTACAAAATTCTTGGGCTTCATTCATGTGATGAGAAGTGTAAACAATGGTTGTGCCTTTACTATTCAAATCTTCAAGGTAAGAGATAATTGCATTCTTACTCTGCACATCAACGCCAACAGTTGGTTCGTCAAGGAATAAAATAGCTGGATCGTTAATTATTCCGATGGCTAAATTTACTCTACGTTTCATTCCTCCAGAGAATTTCACCACTTTTTTGTGAATTACTTTTGTAAGGCCTAAAACATTCAAAAGTGCATCAATTTTATCTTTCAATTCATTTTTAGGAATACCGTAAAGTGAACCGAAATACATTAAGTTTTGATAAGGGCTTAATTCTTCATAAAAAGAAAAGTCTTGAGGAACATAGCCTATTTTTGGCAACATTTCTTTTAAAAGCACCGAAGAATCATCTTTGTAATATGAAATATCTCCACCAGAAGAAGGGATAATTCCACAAATAATAGAGATTAATGTTGTTTTTCCTGCTCCGTTAGGACCAAAAACACCAATTTTATCTCCTTTTTGAACAGAGAAAGAAACATCGTCTAGACTTTTTTCCAAAGAGCCTTTATAGGTTTTAGAAACAGAGGATATTTCAATAATTTGTCCCACTATGAGCGAAGTTTTAATTTACCAAGAGATTGGAAAGCTTGTTTTTCTAAAGCAGCAATTTCATTCATAATGTCGGCAGAATCTTCAAAATCTTTTTGACTTGTAATTCTTCCTTTGTAAATTCCAGCCATTTGAACAGCGCTGTCACGCCATAAATCTCCAGCTTTAGAAAATTGTTCTGAAATTCCCATCAATTTATCTTCTTGTAGAATTCCAGCAGCTTGTTCTAAAAAAGCAGCATAGAGGAAACGAAATCCACCGCCTCCAGTACCAATTTCTTCTTGCATTCGAACAATTTGACCAAGAAAAAGTCCTGCTTGTTTTGGACCATGCTTATCTCTCCATTTTCGGATTTGACTAGCCGTATAGTTTATTCCTTTTGTTCCAACTCTTCGAGAAGGAATGTGAATCATATCTCGAGTATTGTGTTTGATTCCTTTGATAATGGCATTCCGAAGAATTTCATCACTGATGTCTTTTGCATCATTTGGGTAATATATATGTCCTTTAGGAGCCAATGGTCCTTTCGCAAACCTTACTTTGTCTAATTCTGCTGTTGTAAGCGTTGTTGTTTCTTCCATAATTGGATCAGAAATAAGGTAATTATCACCTTCTTTTCCGTAAACAATTAAATTGTGCGCATTAAAATGAAAACGATACGCTTTAGGAAAGTACATCAAATGAAAAACTCCGACCTGACAACCAACAGGATGTCCTTTTTGAATTTCAGTATCTAAGAATTTCTGTGCTTCTTCGTGAGAGGAGAATTTCTTCTTCGTAACATCAATTTCCAACATTTTACATGTTCTTTTGAAAATTGCTCCAGGCATAGATCTGAATGAAATTGCAGGGCCTTTATTTATTTTCAAAAAAGGGATATGGATATAGAATAATCCAGAACCGATTCCAAAAGCTAATGGTTCATTCATAAAGTCCAAGCCTTGTCTCTGTAATAAGTTTACAGTTACGCCATTTTCACAATGGGCAGTTTGAATGTGTTTAAATTTTTCCACTATCCTTTAAAGTTTGTTAATTCGTCTACAGAAACATCAAATGCGTCGGCATAGATTTGTATTTTTTTAGCACTGAGCTTCTTGAAAACACCAGGTTTCATGTGACGTTTTATTTGCCATGACCAAAAACCGGTATAGCCTGCAAGAACAGGTAAATCCATAATTCTAAGCTCCATGAAGTATTTCACAGGGCTTACTTGACCTGAAATCACTTCTTGTTTCACTTCTTCAACTACTCGGTCAATTTCTTCCCAAGCATTATCTAAAGCAACTTGCTTAGTTTCCCAACCTTCACTTAGTCCTTTGACAAATTTTCCATTTTCATCTTTAACATAACACACTTCTCGTGTAAAGTTATCGAGTGATCCTTTGTCTTGTGGAAGGTCTTCTTTTTTCATCTTAACAAACAGTTAAAAGAGAAAAAACATACGAAAAACGAGCACTTTCAGGAACAGCAAGTAAGATTGTGTCTCCTTTTTTCAATTTTCCACTATTGAATAATTCATCAACCATGAGGTAAATTGAACCTGCTCCAACGTTTCCTTTCGTTTTTAAATTGGTAAACCATTTCTCTTTTGAAATAGGGAATCCATATTCTGTCAATGCTTCGTCAATCTTATTTTCAAAGAAATAACTTGACATATGTGGTAAGAAATAATCTAAGTCTTCAGGTTTAATACCTTTTTCATTCAATGTTTGAATCATTTTCTTAAATCCAAGACTAACGATGTTTGGTCCTAGAATTTTTACATCTTGTTTAACACTGTAAACAGATTTGTCAATGATTTCTTGCTGTGTGAAGTCCATGAAACTTTTCACCGTTCCGTCTTCTTCTTTTTCACAAGCCATGTACATACATGTTTCTGCTTCGTTGGCGAAAGAAAATGCTTCAACCCAGTCTACGCGTAATGAAATTCCATTTTCACTTTTTGTAGGTTGTAGCATAAATGCAGCAGCGCCATCAGAAAGCATCCAACGTAAGAAATCCTTATCAAAAGAAAGACTAGCATTTTTCTCTAACGCTCTCATTTTTGAAACTTCTAATTCAAAATGATCAGCATGCAAGGCACGAGAAAGTCTTTCTGAACCAGTACAAACAGCCTTTTTAGACATTCCCATTTTAACGGACATGAATGCATATTTCAAGGCATGCATACCCGAACAGCAGTTTCCTGAAGGAGTAATTACTTCAATATTGTTTGTTTCAGGTAACCAACCATGAACCATAACACCATGAGATGGCATCATTTGATCTGGGATTGATGTTCCACACGTCAATAAATCAATTTCTTTTAATTCTGTCGTTGAGTGGACCAAATTACGAATTGCCAATGAAGTTAATTCCGCATTTGTATGTGTCGGAATTCCTTTACTGTTAATTGCATAATGTCTGCTTTCTATACCGTTGTTACGAAGTACAATTCTACGAGACTTTGAAGCCTGTTCGCCAATTTTACCCAAATATGTTTCCATTTCATCATTAGAAATAGGCTCATTGGGCATATAGCTTGATGTTCTTGTTATGTATACTTCTGACATTGTCAATGTAAATTAGTGGCGGTAAAAGTACCTTTTTTTGAGGTTTTATACTAAAAAATTGACAAGTATTTTTGTGAAATATACTTAATTTCTAGGAGCGTCATTTTTTTATTCCTAAGAATAAGAAATTTTGCTTCTTTTTTTGAATGGTTTTTAAGGTGAATGGTCGAATCAGAATGGTGTCAATTACGAGTAGAATTGGAGCTACAAAAAACAGTGCGAAATTAAGGTAATATCGGAAAAATGAAATCCAAAATGAACGATTTTTCCCAGCTGCTTCCTTCTTCTTAATAATTCCAGCCCAAATATTGAATATTTTTTTTGCTTTCCCTTCAATGAAAAGAATATTGGTGTTTATTCGAGTTATTTTTTGTTCTACAATGTTTTTTTGAAAGGATTCAAAGCTATTGTTTTTAATTGTTTTATTTAAAATGTCTCCAACTTGAGTCATTCGATTAATATCGCCATCTCCAACACCAGGAAGAGGGAAGATTCCCCATTTTCTTGTTTTTTTACCGGTCATCATCCAATGTGCAATACTGATAGCACTCAAATGATTTGGAGCTCTATCAACCAAAGCGATATTCCCAACCATCTTTCCACCAGATTCAAGCAATTGTTCTACAACACTTGTTTGTGCATTTAGCCACATGTTTCTCGCTCCGATTACAGTAATGATCTTGGTGTCTTTCACTCTTTTTTTAAAATCTGGGTTTTGTAAAAGTGCTGCCGTTGGCATAGAAGGTGAAAGGAACCAAGGTTGGTAACCCAAAATAATTAAATCATATTTATCTTCCGAAAACGTTATGGATTCCATTGGGATTGCTTCTTCTAAAACAGTCTCTGGCATAATGTCGTAGAAATTATCTGCAGGCCAAGGAAAAGCAAAACTCTTTTTGGGTTGAATATTTATTCTGTCAATTATACAACCTTCAAGTGGAGCAATGAAATTGTTTAAAATGTCGTTCAATTGTCCAGACTGAGAATAATTAATGGCAAGTACTTTCATAAAATGTGGATCAAATTAAGGTTGTAAATTCAATGCTTTTGAATGTAAAGCGTATTTTTTAATGTGTTTTTTGGCGATAATATTTATAGCAACATAATTCGTTTGAATGAGTTGAGCATCGTCACTTATGTTTGTGTTGTATTTTAAAACTTTCGGACAATTTTCTTGAATTGCAAGGCGTAAGAAACGAAATTCTGTATTGTTCGGTTGTTTTTTGATAGCAGATTCAAGGAGAGTTTTTCCTTTTTTGAAAATATTGATTTTTTCTTTGGGAGTTTTGAGAAATTGTGCTTTTTTCATAATCATTGCGCCAAGAAAAGCATCTTTCAATGCAGATGGGGCTTCTTTGTCAAGGGCTTTTATTTCTTCATTGATTTTATCGATAGATTTTGTTTCAAAAACTCTATAGAATCTATCTCTGTTGATGGCACTCAATGATTGAAAACTAATCAAAAGAAAAAGTAAGATAAATATGCGCATATTTTTTTATTTTTCAGAACAAACATACAATGATTTTGCCAAGAATGATACTGTTCTTGTTTAATTCTTCTAATTTTACACTTTTAATGAAAGAATAAGATGTTTTCTACGATAAATGGCTGTGTAATTGTACCAACGTACAACAATGAAAAAACGATTAAAGATGTTCTTGATCGAGTTTTAGCTGTGGTCGGAGAAACAACTGTAATCGTTGTAAATGATGGATGTACAGATAGTACATCTGAGATTTTAAAAGAGTTCAGTGACCGTGTTGAATTGGTTGAATATGAACTGAACTTTGGCAAAGGAATGGCATTAAGAAAAGGTTTTCGTAGAGCAATTGAACTAGGTTTCGATAATGCGTTAACAATAGATTCTGATGGACAACATTTTCCAGAAGACATTCCATTGATCGTTAATGCTGCTAAAGAAAATCCAGGAGCATTGATTATGGGGTCTAGAAATATGGATCAAGAAAGTGTGCCGGGAAAAAGTTCCTTTGGGAATAAATTTTCAAACTTTTGGTTTAAACTTGAAACATGGATTACTTTGCCTGATACACAAACGGGCTATCGTCTTTATCCTCTCTCTCCGATGAGGAAAATGATGTTTTTCACAAAAAAATTCGAGTTTGAAATTGAGGTAATTGTTCGACTTGCCTGGAAAAATGTTCGTTTTATTCCTGTTCCAATTCGTGTAAAATATGACATGGATGAAAGGGTGTCGCATTTCAGACCAGGGAGAGACTTTTTCCGAATATCAGTTCTAAATTCTATTTTGGTACTAGGAGCGCTTTTGTACTATTACCCAAAGAAGTTTTTTTCAATAGACACTTTGAAAGCGGTAAAAAAAGAAGCTATTAAACCGGAAGAATCAAATCTTAGAAAAGCTACTTCATTAGGCTTTGGGGTTTTTATGGGGATTGTTCCTTTGTGGGGATTTCAGTTGCTCATTGGTATTCCTCTCGCTGTATTGTTTCGTTTGAATAAAGTGTTATTTATTGCTGCTGCAAATATTTCATTGCCACCAATGATTCCGTTTATTATATATGGGAGTTTACTCGTTGGACAAAAAGTGCTTGATGGAGAAGTTAACCACAGTAAAATTTTATCATATTCTTTAGACGATGTAATGGAAAATGTTCCACATTATTTTTTAGGTGCTACATTGTTGGCAATAATTGCATTTGTGACAATCTTTATTGTAAGCTTTATTCTGTTGAAAATATTTCGAAAAGAACCTAAAGCGTAATCAGAGCAATTTTTAGGTGCTTTTTTAATTCTTAATCACAAAAGTTTCCTTCACTTGCATTGGCCTTTTTGAGATCAACCCTACTCGAAATAAATCGATGGATAAATGAAATTGAGGATCTTTCATGATTTTCTGCCATGCTTCAAACATAGAGTCACTCCAACGGATGTCATCTAGGATGAAAATGGTTTCATCGTGTGTGATAGACGCTAAAGATTCAATGTAATGGAGTAGAGCTTCACCGTCATGATGACCATCTATAAAAACAAAATCATAAAGAATTGATTGATCATTTTGGGAAATGAATTCATCAAAGGTAGAATGAATGCTGTGAATATTTTGGAAAGATGATGTGTTTTCTAAAGCAATTTTACGCGTGTTTTCACAAGCTTCAATAGTTGTGATAGTTGTTTTTGGATTTCCTAAAGCCAAATGAATCGCCCCAATCCCTAGAGAAGTTCCAAACTCTAAACAATTCGTGAAGGAATAATGCTTAGATAGTTGATACAGTAATTTACCATATCGTCCTTTTGATGAGCTTGTTTTAAAAATGGTAGAAATACTTCGATGATTTCCTAATTTTTTAGAACCTGCGCCAAAATCTTCTATCTCAATGACTTTAGAATTGTTATTTAGTTGTTTAAAAAGGTGATTTAATATTTTTGAATCTTCGCTTGAAATGGATTTTTTTAAACAAAGATCAACAAAATCGTAAACAAATGGAGAATGAATTCCATGTCTTCCTTTTGCATTCCATCTATATTTTATATATTCGAATCCGATTTTCATTGATCGAAGTTAATTATTCTACGCGAAATATGAGTATAGAAACTAAAAAAGCAATCTTATCTGAAAGAAATCAAGTGTTTGAACCTGATTTTAAAGTTCAATTAGTAGAATCATGTTCTCTTGAAAATGGTATTCTTCGTTTGACTAATGAAGAAAAAATTTTATATGAGGAAATATTCCAAAGGAATGATGAATTGATTTCATTTTTTATTCCGGCATCAGGTTCAGGTTCAAGAATGTTTGCTTTTCTATATAAATGGCTAGAAGACAGAATTGAGACGGAGGAAATTCAATCATTTTTCAAAAACATAGAGCGCTTTCCTTTTTTTAAAGAATTAAAAACAGATCAAAAGGACAAGGTTTTAATTGTGAATGAAATTGTAGAGAATTATGCTCATATTCCCAAAGGATTAATTCCGTTCCACTCGCATAAAGATAATCTGAAAACGGCTTTTCAAGAGCATGTTGACCAGATCAATCATTTTTTTGGAGAGAAGAGTAAAATTCACTTCACAGTTCAAAAAGAGTTTGAACGTGATATTATGAAAAATATTGGAGAGAATTTTAGTGTTTCATTCTCATTTCAAAATGATGAAACAAACGCATATTGCTTTGATGAGAATCAAGATGTCGTAAAAGTAGATGGTGATTTTTTACGTCGCCCCGCTGGACATGGAGCTTTACTCGAGAATTTAAATGAAATAAAAGCAAATATTGTTGTATTGAAAAATATTGACAACGTTCAGCATTTTACCAAAGCCAGTATTTTTAAATCAACAACTCAACAGTTAATAGGGATTCTGATTTCATTTAAAGAAGAGTTAAAAGAATTAATAGCTAATTTTTCAGT
>Ga0256845_1002456_pt1 | contig 13415 bp, 11 predicted proteins | sample RiftiametaG_FD_189101 | JGI IMG/M metagenome (GOLD analysis project Ga0256845, IMG submission 189101) | Tube worm associated microbial communities from hydrothermal vent at the East Pacific Rise, Pacific Ocean - Riftia | ecosystem: Host-associated > Annelida > Integument > Unclassified ... | reverse complement strand
TGTGTTTGTTGGGTATTGCGCTATAAAATTCTTATACAATTCCGTTAGATTCAATAACAATTCTTTATTAACAGGATAGGTCTTTTTTACTTCTTCTTCCTTGGTTGTAATTTGCCAAAGCTCGGCTTGCACCGAAATGTTACTGCCAGCAAATGTGGTAACTACATATCCAAAAATTTTATCTGCCGTTTTATAATCTTTGTTAGATAAGGCCATTTTTCCAATAGTTAATAACTCTACTCCTCCTTTAGACATTCTGCGGTCTAATGCCCGTGCTTGAATGAATGCGCTGTAAAAATTCTTTGTTTGCATATTCGCCCAAATAAGCAATTCTGAATACACGATATTTTGAGGGTCGTCTTGAATTTTTTGAAATAGATAACTTTCTAATTTTTCAATATCTTCCGGCTTATTTAAGGTTACTTGCAAGGCATTTTTTACATACCTAAGATTGCCTTTATTTACATTAGCAAAAATGATATACTGCTCAATCATCTCTTGCTTCTTATTCATATACCTGTAAATATTGGCAAGGTCGAGAGCAAATAATGTTGAGTCTCCAGATTTTTCTCTAGTTAGTAATAACAGTTTTACAGCTTGTTCCCGTTCTCCTGTTTGTAAAAAATATTGAGCTCCTCTTCGAGCAGTGTAAGGGTCATTGGCAAATTCTTTAATAATAGCCGAAAAATATTGATTTGTTTTCTCTTCTCCTTTTTGCGCTAAAATTAACCGGCCCTTATCAATTTTATAATTTGGGTTTCGAGGATAGACTTTTACGAGCTTATCAATATATTTAGTTGCCTTTTGATATTCGTTTAGTTGAATTAATAAGGCCAAATAATTGCTGTGTATAACTGGCCAATAAGATTGTTTTTTTGCCAATTTAGAATAGCTGTCTAATGCTTTTTCTAAATCACCTTGTGCATAATATTGTTGCGCTAATTCTATATCTGCAGATTGCGCTATTACAGATACATAACTAACGATTAGTAGAAACAATATTAATGTATATTTTTTTACCTCAAACATTTCTTTTAAAACGATTATTAAATCCTTTAGTTTTTTACTTATCCACGTTTTTACCTCACTATATAATTATATTATATATATATAAATATTTATTATTAATTATTAGCTGTGTGGATTTGTGCATAACTATTTACTAAAAAATTTTATTAATTGAATTGTTTATAAATATCTGCTTTTTTGTGGATTACTTATGGTCTTGGATTATATAAATTATTGAAAATCAACTTTTTAATTTTATCCATAAGTTATGCACGTTTGCTGATGTTGAAAACTTTACTGATGATAAGTGTTTATTAAATCTTAATAACTGGGTAGTTACATCATTCTAAATTATCAATTTCTATAAATTTATTAGTTTCATCAACATTTACAAAGTTGGTGTTAATAACTTCATCTTTATTAACATCACAATTATGAGTTATCAACAGCTAAAAAGTGATGTCTAAACTAATTTCCCCGTTAGCTCTGATAGTAGTTTTGCTTATTCCATCTTCATTTTTGTAAATAAAAATAGGTTCTGGTAACTCGTTAAGTAAAATATTACCAGCATCCCAAATACCGTTTTTATTGCTATCTAATACAATACGAATTATGTATTCGCCAGGTTTAATGTGGCTAATTTTATATTTATCTGCCTGGGTTATCTCCCTAATAAGTTCAAATTTTGGATTTAATAATTGAATAAAATAGTGGGTATGTTCTGTTGTAATCGTACCCATTAAAATTCCAAAGTCTTTATTATATAATGGGGTTAAAGTATTTTCAATCAATTTAGAAGAGTCGTTTTCGATAGATATAAAACTTGCAAATGGAATGGTTAGCGAGTAATTGCTAGGAGAACGAGCTTGTTTCTTATTTTCTTTTTTCCCTTCTAATGCATTGTTATCTTTCATTTCTTCCCCTCCTTTTAATTCTAATTTACCCTTACTGCCTTCGGTTTTGGTTGCTGTAGTAGTGGCTATAGAATCTAAGTAGGTTTGGGGCAATGTGTTGCTAAATTTAAATTCTGTTGAAGTGGCATTAACTGCAATGTTCCACGTGGAATCAAATGGAATTGTAGCTAGTGAATCTAATGTAATGGCTAAGCTATCCTCAGAAATAAAATGGCTAGGCTTAGAAGTATTAATTATAAAGCTAATTTTTTTGCTCTCGGCAAACACTTTTAATTGAGATTGGCCGATTTTATACTCGTCATATTTTCGTTCACTAGCAGGGAATTTTAAATAAAAAGTATCTTTTACATGTGAGTTTATAGAATCTACCATGGAGAGTTCAACCAGTAAGCTATCTTTAATTTTAAAGGTATTATAGATTTTTATCTCCTTATGCTCTTTATCTAAGGTGTACCAAATGGTGCTATCATTTTTTGCTTTAAGTGTTAGGTCTGTTAAATATTTAGAAGCAACTGCAGTAAAGTATTGGCCACTAGATCTAGCCCTTTTTAATTCTAAGGTATCGATATTTAATGCTTGTAATTTTAATGTATCAGCTATAAGAGTTGTGTCCAATTTAATGGAAGAGTTAGTAAAGGCATAAGGCTCTCTTTCCGATTCACAAATAATATTATTATTGGCATCTGCAAATGCATTTAATATATACTCCGCTGGTTTAAGATTTCTAAATAGGTAATTTCCTTTTTTATCAGTTTGAGCTAAATAGTATGGTGGGCTATTAAATAGGTTTAAAGAATCATTCGCTTTATATAAACCAACCACTAAATTTTCAACAGGTTTTTGTGTGAATAGATCGTTTATGTTACCTGCTAATTGAAGCGTATCTAATATTGAACCTGTACTAAAAGCTAACACTAAATTTTCAGCTGGGTTGGCTTCTGTAATATCTACAATAGAATTTCTAAAATTAAAAGTATAAGTTGTGGCCGAATCTAAGGGTTCTTCAAGGGTTAGAATTATAGTATTTTTTTTGGTCTGATATTCGTAATCAAAATCAATTCGAGGAGTAATAAGCAGTTCTTTTTTAATATTTTTAGTAACTACGAGTTCATCAAACAATAATGTGATTTCAGTTGACCGTACATTGATGTTACCATTTTTAGGAATAGAGCCAATTAGTTCTGGTGGTTTAACATCTTTTGGGCCACCGGTAGGAGGCACTCTATTAGCACAACCACCCCAAATAAGCACAATTAGTATAGCAGTTAGTATTTTATTCATCAGCGTGTTTTAAAACATAAATTAAACTAGAATGATTCATCTCTTTATTAGCATAACTATTTGATTTTAAACCATTTAAAAACGATTTTATTGGTTTAGTTGACGAATATTTATGCTGGTTACTTAATAAACTCACATAAAATGAATCTAGTTTCATTGGTTGAACAGACTCTAAGCTAAAATGATGCCTAGTTGCTAAATCTGCTAATGTTGTTTTAGTAAAATGGTAAAGATGCCGTGGAACATCATAAGCAGCCCAGTGCTCTTTAAATAGTTTGGCATCGTAAGATTCTGGGTTTGGTACTGCAATAATTAATCTACCATTTTTGGCAAGATGCTCTTTGAGCCAATCCACTACTTCATTAAGATTAGGAATATGTTCTAACACATGCCAAAGTGTAATTACATCAAACTTTTTGGTAATGTCAGCACTGTTAGATGCTACCACAGAACCAACTTCTGTTATCGCTAAAGCTCTGGCATCTTCGTCAGGTTCAAAACCATTTACATCTAGTCCTTTCTTTTTACAGTAATTAAGAAAGTGCCCAGTACCACAACCATAATCTAATATGTTTTTGGGTTTTGATTTAGAAACTAAATTGTACTTCCATTTTAGTGTTTGTGTACGGGCTAATTTATAAATTAGATTGATTGGATTATTACTCTTATTTGTATGCGAGATATAATCATCGGATTTATAATAAGCGCCTAAAGATTCAGCGTTTGGTCGAGGATTTGTATAGAGAAAAGAGCACTCTTTACAAGCCACAATATCAAATGTTTCTTGCGAAACAGTATAGTCTTTTACCGTTTTGTGCAATTTGTTTTTATCTGAATTACAGATGGGGCAATGGGTTAATTTTTCTAAGGCCATTATCTACTTAAATATACAAGCAGCACAGAAATATCTGCAGGTGTAACACCACTAATTCTACTAGCTTGTCCTAATGTTTTGGGTTGTATTTTAAAAAGCTTTTCTCTCGATTCTGCCGATAATGCAGAGATGGTATTAAAGTCAAAACCTTCTGGTATTTTTTTCAAATCCATGGTTTCTAGTTTGCCTGCCAATTGAGATTCCTTTTCAATGTACGAAGCATACTTAATTTTAATTTCTGCCTGTTCTAAAATATCTTCTGGATAAGAGATAAGTTCTTTATCAAACGACTCTACCAATGTTCTAATTTCAGTGATACCAATCTCTGGTCGTTTTAATAATTTTTCTAACGAAGAGCCTTCTTTTAATTGAGCGCTGCCTAATTTTTTAAGCTGAGCATTTACTTGAGTTGGTTTTACTTTAGTAGTAATTATCAACTCTTCTAGTTCTGCTACTTGTTTAATTTTGTCGTTAACTATGTCTAAACTTTCTTTACTAGCTAAGCCCAACTTATACCCTTTTTTTGTGAGGCGAATGTTAGCATTATCTTGTCGTAATAAAATTCTAAATTCAGCTCTTGAAGTAAACATTCGATAAGGTTCATCGGTACCTTTATTAATAAGGTCATCAATAAGCACACCTATATATGCTTCTGATCTTGATAGAATAAATGGCTCTAATTCATTTATTCTATTATGTGCATTTATGCCAGCCATCATTCCTTGACCTGCAGCTTCTTCATAACCTGTGGTGCCGTTTATTTGGCCAGCGAAATAGAGGTTACTAATCAGCTTAGTTTCTAGAGTAAGGTTTAATTGTGTAGGCGGAAAATAATCGTATTCAATGGCGTATCCTGGTCTAAACATTTTCACTTTTTCAAACCCTTTAATTTGCTTTAGAGCTTTTAGTTGCACCTCTTCGGGCAAGGAAGTAGAGAATCCATTAACATAAACTTCTACTGTTTCCCAACCTTCGGGCTCTACAAATATTTGATGCCTGTCTTTATCTGCGAAACGGTTTATTTTATCCTCAATAGAGGGGCAATACCTTGGGCCAATCCCTTGTATTCTACCGGCAAACATGGGCGATTGTTCAAAGCCAGTTTCTAATATTTCGTGAACTTTTGTATTAGTATAAGTAATATAACAGCTTCTTTGTTTGGCTAATGGTTTAGTATTTGAGTAGGAGAATTTACCAGGAGTTTCATCTCCTACTTGTTCTTCCATTAGGTCATAATTAAGAGAACGACCATCTACTCTCGGAGGTGTGCCGGTTTTCATTCTACCAGATTCAAACCCGAGCTCAACTAACTGTTCGGTTAATCCTGTTGCAGAGTGCTCTGCTGTTCGGCCACCACCAAACTGTTTTTCACCAATATGAATAATACCATTTAAGAAAGTACCGTTTGTGAGCACTACAGTTTTACCTTTAATGGTATGTCCCATTCCAGTTTTTACTCCGGTTACCCTACCCTCTTCTACGATAACTTCCTTTACCATTTCTTGCCAGAAATCAAGGTTGTTAATCTTCTCCAAAGCAAGCCTCCATTCTTGAGCAAATAGAACTCTGTCGTTTTGCGTGCGAGGGCTCCACATAGCAGGGCCTTTAGACATATTCAACATCCTAAATTGGATCATTGATTTGTCAGATATTATTCCAGATAACCCACCAAGCGCATCAATTTCTCGTACAATTTGCCCTTTGGCCACACCACCCATTGCTGGGTTACAGCTCATTTGTGCAATGGTTGCCATGTTCATGGTAACAAGTAAAACACTCGATCCCATATTGGCTGCCGCAGCAGCGGCTTCACAACCTGCATGACCTGCACCAACTACAATTACATCGTATTCTTTAAACATAATAAAAATGTTCCACGTGAAACATTACAGTTATTGTTCCACGTGGAACGTTATATAAATTACCCTATTTCTTTTGAAGCTTCCTTTTTCTAAGTTGTTTGAAGCCAACTATTGCAAGACCAAACAATATAATATATGGCCAAGCTTGAACTGTTATTACTAAAAAGTTAATAAACCCTTTCCATCCACGACTTGTGGCTGTCATAATTCTTACCCAAAAACCTTCTTCGGTATAACCACTAGGTAGTGTTTCGTAAAAATTTAAATGGATTGTACTATACGAAACTTGCTGACTTAAGTACCTGAAATTTCCTTCAGCAGTTTCAATTTCATTCCTTATTTCGTTTACACTCCGTTCAATTTCTAAAATATCTTTTACCGATTTGGCTTTGGATAATAGCTCTACATATTTAGCTTCTAATAATTTCTTGTTTTTTATCCGAGTTTTAAGATCATAATATCGGTTGGTTACATCATCTATTTGCGAACTTTTACTATCTACCTTTTTAGATATTTGTGTTAACAGAGTAAATAAACTATCATAATTATTGGATGAAATGCGGATTGACATATCGTAATCTATCTGATAACCTGAATTAACTTCATTTTCAGAATCAATATAAGAATCAAATTTTGTAAGTAGAGTTTTAACGTGTTGGTAATCATTAGTTACATTTTCTGATTGAAAACGAATGCTCCCTCTTTTAATAACTTGCCTAGCAACCTCTTGTTGGCTTGGAGGATTTGGAGGCGCTTGCTCAGTAATAGGTATCTCCGACATGCTTCCATTAGCATACATATCCATTTCTGGAGATGAGTTTCCGCAAGCCAATAATAGAAACGATACTAAACTGATTGCTAATAATTTCATAGAACTAGATTAATTAGCGTAAAGATAAACAAGCATCTTCTTTTAAACGCATTTGTTTTTTTAAGGCTTCTGTTTTATCTCCCCATCCCATTAGGTGTAAAATGCCATGAATTAATACGCGAGCAAGTTCATCTTCAAATGCAGACTGCTGCAGGTCTGCATTTTCTTTTACTCGATCAACGCTAATAAAAATATCCGATTCAATGGCATTCTCTTTCTCGGAGTTGTCAAATGTGATTATATCGGTATAAGTATCGTGGTTTAAATATTCCTGATTTATACTATGCAAGTACTCATCTGAACAAAAAATATAGCTAAGCTGATTGAGCTCATACCCTTCTTTAGAAATAACAGTTGAGATCCAAGATTGTATGCTTTTTTGCTGATTTAATTCAAAATCAGTGTCCTCACTAAAAAAATTAATATTCATAAAAAGTTAGTTAAGATAAAAAACCAACTCTACTTCTCTTCCGTCATTAATAAAATGAACTTCATCTGCTAAGTTCTTCATTAGAAAAATTCCTCGTCCACCTTCTTTATCTACATTTTCAGGAGATGTGGGATCTGGTAAATCATTAAAGTCAAAACCTTCTCCCTCGTCTTTAATCAGAAACTTAATTTGATTTTCGTCTAGGTTAAGAGTAATGGATACGGTTTTAGATTTGTCTTGGGCATTGCCGTGGTGAATAGCATTATTAACAGACTCTGTAACAGATATCATAATGTTACCATAGATATCATCATTTAGCTTAAACCGCTCTTTAACATTATCGATAAAGCTTTCTACGATTCTGAGGTTTTCGGTTAATGACGGTATCTGTATATTAATAGTGTCCATTATATTATTGATAATCAATTAGTTATCCTTATTTTTTAATCGATTAAAGTACTCGTTTACTTCTTTTTTATAATAAGGATGCAATTTAGGTGGTATTGTTTTTATTAATTCTATTTCTTTCTCTTTTTGTTTTAAATAATCTTCAAAGGCCTGAGGAAGTTCTTTTTCATATTGAACGGCAGAATTCGATTCACGTTTCATTTCCATTTCTTGTTCCCTCAGTGCATTTTCAGCTTCGAGCAAGCGAGTTAATATTTGTTGCTGCCTTCTTTGCAAGTCTCTACTTAGGTTTTTGTTAACTAAATCAAGCTCTGTTTGCTCCATTTGTTTTTGCAAATTGCCCAAATTGCCAGGCTTAGCCCCATCCTTATCTCCTTCTTTTTCTCCTAATTTCTTTTCCGCATCTCTCAGTGCTTTCCTTATCATTTCTTGCTGAGCAGCTAATTTGGCCAATTCTTGGGATAATTCTTTTCCTGATTTTCCGCTTTTTTGCAATTCTCTAATTTCTTTATTTAGCTGCTCTTGTAATTCAGACATGCCAGGCATCGGTTGTTTTTTATCCCCTTTTCCTTTGCCCATTGCATCGGCCATGCTTTCTTGCATTTGTTGCAATACATTATCGAGCATAAGGGCAAGGTTATTCATAGAAGTCATCGATAATTGTTGATTACCAACAGCCTGAGCTTTTTTTCTGTCTTTTATCGCCTGTGTGCTTTTATCTAACTGGGCATCCATTTCATTTAACTCTCTTGTAACAAATGAGGAAATAGCAAGCACCCTACTGGCTAAAGAAAGAAGACTGTCTTTAATTATTTTGGAGTTGTCTTTAATTTTTAATTGCTGTTCCGATAGTTCAACAAATTGAGGGTCGCTTTGGTTAACAGCTCTAAAATCTACCATTACCTGCTCTTGTGTATAGGAGAGAGTAATTAGGTTTTCTAAAATAGCTCTTAGATTATTAATATCTTCTTGCATTTGTTCCATTTGCATGCCCCCTTGCATCTTTTCTAATTTATTAGCAAGTTTTTTCATGTTCTTGCTAGAGTTCTTTTGATTTTGGCTTGATTTCTTCCTATTATTTTTATCTAAGTTTTCTTTTGAGTCAGATATTTCTTTTTTTACTGATTCTTCTTCCCCTGAAGTTTCTTCAAACGATTCTGGATGTTTAAGATCATTATTATTTTCTTTTGTCTCTTCTAAACTTTCTTTTATATCTTCAAACGCCTTCTCTATTTCTTCCTGTTTTTCTTTAAGATCCTCTGTGCTGTTTTCTTTGTTTGTTGTGTTTTCAGCTAAACTGTCTTGTTTATCTGCTAACTCATTTAAGTCTTCGGTTAATTTTTCTAAGTCTTGTTCTACTTTCAATCGTTTGAATAATTCGAGTGTGCGCTCTAGCTCCTCTTCCAAGTTCATTTCTTTATTTTGGATATCGTTTAACTTAGATTGTACTTGATCTGCTTGGGCTTTTTCTTCTAGTAGTTTTTGTAGCTCATCATAAAGCTTTTTGGTTTCTTCATCGAGTAGCTCATTCATTAAATTTTGTAACTGCTGTGCTTTTTCCTCTAATGCTTCACTTGGTTTTTTAAGTTCGTTTCTTTGTAGGTTTAGCAATTCATTTTGTTTCTTTAAGTCTTCTAACTTTTCATTTAGCTTTTCTTTTTCCTTAAGTAGTTCCTTAATGTTTTGCTTATCCTTCCAGCTCAATTCTTTTTTACCTTTGATTTCTTCTACTGATTTATCTAGTTTCTTACGTAGTTCAGAGGATTCTTTCTTGGCATTTTGCAGGGCTGACTTTTCTTTGTTCTCCGAATTTTTTAGTTGATTCTCTAATTCCTTTTTTGTAGGCACTTTTAGAAACCTCCAAGAAGATGTAGCAGATTTATAACCATTAACTCGGTCATTATCAAATACTTGTAGTTGATAAGAGAGATTTTCTCCTGATAGTAAACCAAGTGTATCAATTAGCCAATTGAAATAGATATTTTGTTCTGTGATCCCCTTGTTGAATGGCAGCTTTATAAATTTTTCAGCCCCGTTTTCTTTTTTATAGTTAAGTAGCAACTTAGATATACCGTGGTCATCAGAGATATGACCACCAAGCGTAATGGATTTAAACAGTAATGTGTCTATAAAATCTTGAACTTGGATTTTAGGCAATTCATCCTTAATGGTAGTAATGGTATATTCAATTTTTCCTTTTTGGGCTGCTAAATCGTTGTTAAGTAGAAATCCGTAAACTCCAGATTTACGGATGACTTGTTTGATCGAATACTCGTTACTCGATCGTTGTTCGGTTTCTAACGTATCATTATTAAGATAGAAGTTTACTGTATTAGAATTTTGAACGTCTATTCGCCATTCAACTGTGGTTCCTTCTGGAATCTCTAATTCACCTACAGGGTTTATAACTTCTGTTTTTTTACTTAAATAGGCTGGATATTTTACTTTAGCTGATAATGAATTCATAGAAGGCCTAAACATAAGGTTTAGGTTAAATGTTTGAGACTCAAAGCCAGATGCTTGTATGGTAAATGATTTGCCTTCTTGTAAGGTAGGAAACTGTAAACTGAACGAACCCAATTGATTTTGGGACATTTTTATGCGGTTATTATCTTCTATAAAATATGCTTCAGTAGGGATGGAACTACCTTTAAGGTCTATTAATAATTGATAGTTCTCATGTTGGTAGGCGTTAAGAGGAGATATAATGGTAAAAGAAAATGGTGCAGCTGGCTTGTATTCCGTTCTAAAATTAATAATCCTATTAGTGCTAGAAACAAACTCGTTTGGTGCAAGTAGTAAAATGGTTCCTAAAAGCACCAATAAAGGAATAAATATCTTGAATGGTTTTTTTGATTCAGACACATCCACCGCTTCTGTGAACTCTACCGTATCAAGCGAAATGGCCCTCTGGTTTATACTTGCTTGTGCTAGGGACTTTTCGCTCTCATTATTACTGCTTAATTCTAAATAATTAATCAATTTATCCTTTATTGAAGGAAAATATAAGCCTATTGTCTTTGCTGCTTCATTATCTTTAATTGATTGGTTCGCATTCAATAATTGCAGTATCGGCTTAACTACCAAATATGCGGCTGATGTTAGTATGATTGCTAAATAAAGAATAAAAATTATGGTACGGTTTAAGGTACTTAGCTCACCAACCCATTCTGTTACTCCTATTAATATTCCAAGACCAAGGAATAAAGAAACCCACATAATGCTTCCTTTCAAAAGCTTTATTTTTATGGCTTTCGTTTTATAAAGGTGGAGCTTCCTTTCAATATGGTTGATGTGTGAATTCAATATAGTGTACTAAACGTAATTAAGGATATGTGGTTTAGACTATAAATCAATTTCTAAATAGGTTGGGCAATGGTCAGAATGAAATGCTTCGTTGCGAACATCTGCATCAATTATTTTATCAGCTAGAGAAGCAGATACTAATTGGTAATCTATACGCCAACCTTTATTATTTGGTCGAGCATTTGCTCGATAGGTCCACCAACTATATTTGTGAGGCTCCTTATGTTTTATACGAAAGCTATCTATAAAACCAGAGGCCAAAAACGAAGTTAACCATTCTCGTTCTTCTGGTAAAAAGCCAGAATTATTTTTGTTCCCTTTGGGGTTGTGAATATCTATTTCTTCGTGAGCAATATTATAATCGCCAACGATTACTAAATTTGGAATGGTCTTTTTAAGTTCGTTAATATAAGTTTGAAAATCTGATAACCAGCCCATTTTAAAGGCCTGACGTTCGTCTCCACTCGTACCAGAGGGCATGTAAGTACAAATAATAGAACCTCCAGGGTAATCAGCCCTAATTACTCGGCCTTCATAATCGTATTTACCTATTCCACAGCCATATTCCACGTGTTTTGGCTCAATTTTTGAAAATATAGAAACACCACTATAACCGGGCTTCTCAGCGGACATCCAGTAGTGTTTAAAGCCCATGGCTTCTAATTCACCAACATCTACTTGTTCTTCCCTTGCTTTTAGTTCTTGTATGCAAACTACATCTGGGTCTTCATTTTTGATCCAATCGTAAAGCCCTTTTTTAATTGCAGCCCTTATACCATTTACATTATAGGATATTATTTTCATGTTAGCTTTAAGTCAAATTAAAAGTCAAGTTCTATTTCGTCTTGAAAGTATTCTAAGATATGCATTTTTAGTAATTGTTCTTGCTCTAGCAAATCAAAATGTGGTACTTGTTTAAATTGTTTCCAATGTGGCCAGCCATCTTCGTCAAGTCCTTCTAACACATAATAGCCAGATAGGCTTAATACTTTGCAAACTGCAATATGCATTAAGTCTTGTTTTTGTTCTTTGCTAAATTCTATAGTACCCTTACCAAGTTCTTGTATGCCTATTAATAATAACATACTATTTAGGTCTCGTGGTTTTTTCCCTATTACGTCTTTTAGTTTTAACCTAAGCCGTTGCCAGGTACGTTCAAGTTCAAGATCTTTTTTATCATATAATAATAACTATCTATTTTCTAAAACTTCCCAATATTCTACTGCTTTGCGTAAATGCGGAATTATAATAGTGCCCCCAACTGTGGTTGCTACTGAAAATGTTTCAAATAATGCTGGTTTTGTAACTCCCAGATCATAACATTTTTCTAAATGATATTTAATACAATCATCGCATCGTAAAACCATGGATGCTACAAGCCCCATTAATTCTTTTGAAGTTGCATCTAAAGTACCAGGTTTAAAAGCGTTTGTATCTAAATTAAATATTCGTTTAATAACTAAATTATCTTCTGCCATTATTTTGGCATTCATTTTTTCTCTGTACTCATTAAACTCTTCTACTGCGTCCATAGCAAGTTTTGTTGTTAAATTGAAAACGATTTACTTCTGTAATGAGCAAAGATAACTTTCTGATGGCTTTTTATCTTTAAGGGCCTAGTTAAGTTGTTTCGCTTTTATAAATTAATCAGAAATAGGTATATTTAAATAGTTAAGAATACGTTTTGATTTATAAGTTCAATTATTAAGTTAATAACTAAATTTTAAAAGCTTGAAAAAAATAGCAACTCTGATAATTACCTTAGCTCTTTATACAAGCAGTTATAGTCAATCTGCAAATAAAATTTCTATTGATTTGAATCTAGCACGATATGCAAGAACCCCAGTTTTATTTGGGGCAGATAATTATTTAAATGAATTTACCTACTTCAATGGATTTAATATAAGCTATACTCCTGCTAAAAACCTGAGTTATTTTGTTGGGTTAAGGAGAGTAAATACATCAATAGACTCTGGTGGTGGATTTACCCATGAAACCTCGGATATTCAGGGCTTGGAGTTTAGGACTGGCGTAAAATTTTCATCTAAAAGAGACAAGCGAGTTTTTTTAACCTATGGGTTAGAATTGTTTGGCGAATTTTCGACCATCCAAGGCACATATTGGGTCGATTACCCCCCCACGTATGAAATAAATCACCGAAAAAATTATGTAGGATTTGCACCAAGCCTAGAAATTGGCATAAGGGTTATTGATAATATTATACTATTTGCAGAAACAAGATATCGATTTGGGATGGTGAATTTAATTCAAATTGAAAGTACGCAAATGGATAAAGAGCTTTTTTCAAATCAAAAATACTGGTTAAGCTTATTTGAGCCATTAAACTCCATTGGTGTTAGATTTAATTATTAGAGATAATCACTTAGCTACATAATATAATCTTTGTAAATTGCATATCTATGGATATATTTAAAGGGCAAGACCTTCTAAAGTTTACTGA
>Ga0256845_1002455_pt1 | contig 13418 bp, 9 predicted proteins | sample RiftiametaG_FD_189101 | JGI IMG/M metagenome (GOLD analysis project Ga0256845, IMG submission 189101) | Tube worm associated microbial communities from hydrothermal vent at the East Pacific Rise, Pacific Ocean - Riftia | ecosystem: Host-associated > Annelida > Integument > Unclassified ... | reverse complement strand
GATCCCACCAAAAACAAGACGGCCGGTGTGACCGTTTCCGCCAAACTCAATCAGTTGGCGCAAGACAGCCTGACGGTAGAGTTGGGCGATCAAAACGGTCACGATGACAAACACGAGCAGCCCTGTCAGCGCGAAATAGCGCAACAATTTAAATTTTTGATTTTTCATGAGATCACAATACGAACAACGAACGCCATTACCATAACATCTTTTTTAATAGAGCAGTGTTCGGAGGAAGAAGTTTAAAAAGAAATGTCGGATTGTCTGTAGGTCGAACTTTCCAGTTCGACCCGTCGCAGTTGCAGATCGAAGCTTTCGCTTCGAAAGGCCAAACCGGAAAGTTCGATCTACAGACTATTCATTCACCGGGAACGCTCTACGGAGCTGGCGGATGGCCTGTTTTAACCGGTTTTCATTTTCAACCAGGGCTATCCGTAAATACCCTTCGCCATCCTCACCGAACCCACGCCCCGGAGCCACCGCCACCTCAGCTTTTTGCAGACATTGAATTGCAAACTCGATTGAGCCCATCGCAGCATACGGTTCCGGGATTTTGGCCCATACGAACATGCTGGCTTTGGGTACGTCCACCTCCCAGCCTGCCAGTGTCAAACCTTCACACAAAAAATCACGACGTTTTTCATACACTTTGGCCTGCGCCAGCATATCATGTTCGCAGTGGCGCAGGGCGATCACTGTGGCAATTTGAATGGCCTGGAAAATGCCGTAATCATAATAGCCTTTAATGCTGGCGAGCAGTTGGATCATATCAGCGTTCCCACTCACAAATCCCATGCGCCAACCAGCCATATTGTACCCTTTGGACATCGTCATGGTCTCCACCCCCACCTCTTTCGCCCCGGGAACCTGGAGGAAACTCGGTGCTTTATATCCATCAAATGTCGTCAAACCATAGGCAAAATCATGGATCACATAGAAATGAAACCGTTTCGCAAGCTGCACGATCTCTTCAAAAAACCCAAGTTCAACGGTACGCGCTGTCGGATTGTGGGGGAAGTTTAAGATAACGATTTTGGGCTGTGGCGAGACAATGCGACACATCTCCGCGATATTCCGCAAAAGTGCGTCTTCGCCATCTTTCATGGAAACACCAATCACATTCGCCCCGGCAATGATAGGACTGTAGATATGAATCGGGAACGATGGCGTCGGCGTCAAGACGACATCCCCTGGCCCCAGCGTCGCCAGACATAAGTGGCTGAACCCTTCTTTTGATCCCAGGGTGGCAATCACCTCATCCTCCGGGTCCAGAGAGACGTCCCAATGTTTTTCATAAAAGATAGCGAGTTCACGCCGCAGATTATAGACCCCCTGAGAGATTGAATACCGCTGATTCCGCTTGTCTGCCGCCGCTTCACGCAGTTTTTCCACGATCAGATGGGGAGTCGGATCGTTTGGATTCCCCATTCCTAAATCAATAATATCGATTCCTTTCCGCCGCAACGACATTTTCAGCGCATTAATCCGCCCAAACAGATAGGGCGGTAGACGGTGCATCCGAGCGGACCCCACTGGTGGAATGTCCATACGAAGCAGATCGTTCGATGAGTACTCATACACCTGTTCCTGTTCTGCCGGAGTGTGTTGATCGGTCATAAGACAAAAAACCTCCTGTTACTTCTTATCCTGTTGTGTCAGGAATGTGTTAAACTCCAAACTGTAAATATATAACAACACCATCGTCAGTCCGACAATTAGCGGACCATAAAGTAATCCGATTAAACCAAAATAGTTAATGCCCCCCAGGAGCGAAAAAAAGATCACAAGGGTACTCATATTTTGCCCAGACCCTTTCATAAATAATGGGCGAATCACGTTGTCAATCGACCCAACGATAAGTGCGCACCATACGAGGACAAAAAGGCTATACCCCCAATGTCCGGACAGGAGCAGAAAGGCGGCAGCCGGGACCCAGATCAGCGTTGTCCCAACCAGTGGGATCAGCGAGGCAAACGCCATCATCGTCCCCCAGAATAAACCGGGAAGACCTGCGATATGGAAGGCGATGCCCCCGGCGATGCCCTGGGCGAGCGCCGTGATAAATGTCCCGAATATCACTGATTTTGAGACCGACTGGACTTTGTCAAGGATTTGTTCTTCCTGGCTGCTGGAAAGTGGAATCAGATGCAGAATCCCATCAAATATCTTTTCCTGGTCGCGTACCATAAAAAAGAAGGTAAAGACCATCAAAAAAGATTGACCGGCAAACGACGTAATGTTGCCAAAGAGTTGTCCCCCCTGGTTCAGTAAATGCTTGCCGACCTTTGCGCTCACATCGAGCAGGAGCGTATCCAATTGCATGTCAGCAAGACTGAAATGCGGGAAAAATCTTTGAATATCAGGGAGATATTTCTGGATCGAGTGGTCGATTTTCAAAATCCAGGGATGCTCAAAAAGCGTCTTATATTCCCCACTTACAATCCAGTCAGATAACCCGTTAAACGCCTGCACCCCTTGCTGGATCAGGGCAAAGGTCGTGAACGTAAGCGGAAGGACAACGACTAAAACCAACAGGATACAGGCAAAAAAGGCGGCCAAGCCTCGCCGTCCGCCGAATGCGTGCACAATTCTGCAGTAAACCGGTTTTGCCAGAATAGCCAGAATCGTCGCCAGGATAATCGCATTGAGATACGGTTGAACAAGCTTATAACAGGCAAAAATACTGAGGAAAATCAGGAAAAACAGGAAATACGATCCAGCAGTGTGAGATGGCCCTGCCGGGGCAACAGCCCCTCGTTCCCTGGAAGAGGGTGGTTTCTCTTGAGATGTGACAGACTTTCTGGATGATTTAACACGTCGTTTCATGCGAGCCTTCTCCCTTCCTGTGTAACGTAAAGAGCAATAGCCATCTTCAACCCTGTGAGGGTGACAGAGAAGTCACGCTCTCCAGGCAATATTGGAAATACAAATTTGCCGTTCAGTCCTCGTCTTCTTTCTGAGAATATTTTTTTTATAATTTGTCGTGCGAGGGAGTGGGGATGTCAATAGAAAAAACCGCAAACATTGCACTTACATGAAAAATTTATGGCAATGTGTTAAACGATTTTGACATTTGAATTTCTAAAGAAATAAGAGCGCAGGAATAAGTCCCAGATTTATTCACCCCATCACGAGGTTGTGAAACATGGTTACTGATCAGGAAAAGCTGCAGAAGATGATCGAATTAGGTATGGAACTCTCCCACATCCAGGATATTGATCTCCTGTTAGAAAAGATTTTAAGCGCGATAAGAACCCTGCTCCATGCTGATGCCGGAACCATCTATGTCAAAGAGGGAAATAGTCTGACGTTCAGCCATTCACAGAATGACACCCTTCAAAAGCATATACCTCCCGGGAAAAAACTTCTCTACAAAACCCTCTCAATTCCGGTGACTCCTCAGTCAATTGCCGGTTATGTCGCAAGGACGGGGGATTATCTGAATATTCCCGATGTGTACGGGATACATCGGGACAAAGTTCCTTACACCTTTGATCGGTCATTTGATCAGAAGACACAGTACCGGACCAGATCGATGCTGACACTGCCACTGAAGAACAGTCAGTCCCGCATGATTGGGGTGATTCAGATCATTAATGCTCAGAATGCTCAAGATGAGGTCGTCCCCTTCTCGGAGCAGGATATTCCGATGATTAAAGTGTTTGCCAGTCATGCAGTGCTGGCGATTGAACGCGCTCAACTCGCAAAAGCCGAAATGTTGGGCTTGATCCGTTTTTTAACGGAATTGCGCGATCCGGAAGAAACTGCCGCCCATGTGAAGCGAGTCGGCGCCTATACGGCTGAAATTTACGAACAGTGGGCGTTGAGGCAAGGCATTTCCTGGGCAAAAATCGAGACGAATATTGACATTGTGCGAATGGCCGCCATGCTGCATGACGTCGGAAAATTGGCGATCCCTCACAAAATACGGGAAAAACCCGGTCGATTTACGAACAGCGAATATGACATCATGAAACAGCACACCATCAAGGGCGCTCAGATGCTTCATAAATCTGCGCAATCCCGCTATGAAGAGATCGCCGTTGAAATTGCCTTAAATCACCATGAATACTGGGATGGAAGCGGCTACCCCGGTCATATTGACCTCGAAACCGGGCTTCCCCGGCCGGACGCTCAGGATAGTAACAAACGAACACATGGAAAGCGCGGCACTGAAATTCCAGTCTATGGCCGAGCTGCCGCGATTGCCGATACATTCGATGCCCTCTTATGCCGGCGGGCTTTCCGGGAGGCGATGCAGGAGAAAGATGTCTTAAAAATGATCAAGCACGGTTCGGGGAAACAGTTTGATCCAGACATGGTTGACGCCTTTTTTTCATGTATTGATACACTCCGGGAGATTGCCGAACGTTTTCCCAATAAAGAAGGATGAGGTCGCTCAAAGTCGTCAAATATTATCAATAAAATAGCCGAATTTCTCAAGCCGTTTTTTGACTTTGCTAATATGCTTCTCCTCAATCAGGATATGATAATCCTCAGCTTTAAGCGTGTAGCGTTTTAACACCTCATCCCGCGCGATTAAAGCAATCAGATCTTTGTTGGGTTTCAATTTGAAGACCTCCATTTTCTGCTTACTCACCAGAGGATTGACTTTTTCGAGCACGCCAGTCAAAAATTCCTGCCAGAGTTGCGGCGGTTTTTCATGAATATGCTCTTTAAACATGGAAATTTTCTGTGTGATCTCTTCTTTTGTCGAACATTCTTTGAGGAATGATTGATAACTGACTTTGTAGGTATGCTCATTAATCCGATCAGCCATTTTTTCAAGAATCATTGCTTTTAACGGGTCTGCCCCGTCAATCGTCAAAAACAACCGATTCTCATCGAGTGTAATCGCAGCGCTTTGTGGGCGTACCGTCGAAGTAAATTGTGAGGCCAACCCCAGCACATAAGCGCCCAGGGGGGTCAAGCGGACATAGCGCAGCCCGTCGAACGGGGACAGATACGGTTTGTCACGTTCCCGGAGTACCGGATTCTCAGGTACATCATAGGCAATATCAAGAATTCCGAACGTGGCAAACAGAAACATCATTGTTTTCAGAAAGGGAACGAGCAGCGCATCTTTATACAATTCCTCTGTGATGTTCACTCGTTCATACCCCCCACCGTAGGAATCGGAATAGGATTTATTGAAATATAAATCATTACCATAACTCCGTTTTTCGATCACATTCAGGTAGATGTCCCGATAGAAACAGTACCGTTCAAGGTTGTCAATCGCGATCCATTGAGAGAGAGGCAGGGTTGTTACAATCTGCTGGAGCGACTTTTTCACTCGTAATTCCCGCTTGTCATAATTATATTCATAATAGCGGCCTTTGAGATGATACAAAAACTCATGCAGTTTTTTCCCCTTCGGGTTTTCAACGGTAAAAAAATTCAAGACCTGTTGTTTGATAATTTTTTCAGGGGCTTGTTCGATGTCACAGCACGCGCCTTGAAGAAAGTCAATAATGAGACGGGTTTTGAAATACTCCAAATTTTTGCGGGCGGGGTCGCGATAAAATTCCTCAATATAGCAATATTTCGCCATTTTTGTTAAGGAGCTTTTCAGGAGTTTGCCCGTGCTTTTTGAGTACTGGAGATTTCCCTGATTAATGTATGTAATATACAGTTTAACCTGTTGGCACGCGGTCTCCTGATTCTCCGCCAGAAATGTTGTGGGGGTGATTCGCTCGGTCGGAACAAGATCATATCCACGTGGAGTCGGAAGATACTGCTTAAAAACTCTTCGGAAACTGTCAGCCAGAGAAAGGTAATAGGTATAAGAGTAATCCCGATGGTATGTCCGCCAATCATACATGCTGCGAACCTGAAAGAGCACAAACGGATCGGCAATATCCTGCGGATTGCCATAGCCATATTTCTTCACTGGCTTGACAATTTCGACGTCGAAGCGTTTTTCAAGCTGTTTGGCCTCATAGGATGCTCCTTCCCAGACCATCATCTGGAATATCTCTTGCAGTGGAGGCGAAAAACGATGAAACAAAATATCAAACAAGTGTTTGTGAGCAAACACTTTTGCCAGCGCGCGCAGCGTATCGGTCCTTTTGAGCTTGCCAATCGTAAAATTACCCTTGACTGTAAAACTCCCGGCACTGAAAAATACATCGTGCAGGTAAGTTTTATAGAGACGTTTCAGAGAATCCGCCGTATAATGCTTGTCAACCAGTATCTCCATGCGGCGTTCTTCGGGTGACGCCGAATCAAGACGCACTGGCTCACCGAACAGCACCTTCTGCACCGGCGCCGGGGTCGTCCCGATCTGCACGAGATGGCGGAGCGAGGAGTCGAGCGTATTCACGACAGTCTGGAGGCGCTGCTGTTTTGGCGATGTAGAGTGGCGGCGGGCAGGCGTCTGTTCCGGAAGCACTGCCGCTGGTTCTGAATATCGCGAGAGTATCACTGATGCCCGTTTCCGGATTTCAGCATTCTGATCCTGCGCCGCTTTTTGGATAAAAGCGGCAACCCCCGGCTCCTGCGGCGCGATATGACCCAGTACCATAATGATATTCGCATAAAACTGCCAGGGAACCGGCTCGCATAAGCCCATGAGCAACGGCACCAAAGAGGCCCCAACGGACTGACATGCCTGAAACGCCGCCTGCCGGACATGCTGGGCCAATGGGTGTTCCTGGACATAACCCAAATTGCGAATCAACAATTTTTGGATAGGCTCGACCTCTTGTGTATTTCTGGATGCGATCAAAGGCAGCACATCGTGAAAGCGCCAGAGCACTGTCAAACGTGACCGAATTCTTCCTGAAAATTCAAGAGCTTCGGTAAGCTGCGAGTTCTGCAGCGTTGTCACATCAACATTGTTGATCTGCTTTTTTAGCTCTTTTTCAACACAATCAGGACAAATTGCTCCCAGCAGAGACTTAAATGCGTACCCCTTTCCTTTTTTGTGACAGGAAAAGCAGGTAAATTTCCCCTGCGACCATGCTGCCGCCTCGTCGATGTTCCGCATCATGTCTGCCAGCTTGTACAAACGGGTGTTCATCTGGTTGCTCCGAACTCACACTTTTTTAGCCAAAACGAACCTTATGAAAACCATCTAAAAGACCCTGGGCTGAAATTCCGCCGGATTCAGGAGCGTAACATTGTCGCCCGACTGAGCCAACACGTACAACCCCTGCTTGATCGCATAGGTATCAGCTGCCTGCTCGATGCTCATGCCCGCCACTGCGCCCAACACCTGCATGGCGTGATAGCGGGGGAACACCTCTTTAAAAATTGAGAGCCGCCGTTCCAGAAACTCCTTCACATGCTCGACGTTGAGCCGGGTTTTCACCGACACCACCACGACATACTTTTGGTTGACTGCCACAATATCGTATTCAATTCGACGCAGCGGGGAACAGACGCGCTGCGCAGTTTCTGTGATCGGGATTCCCGCCAGATTCAACAAACGCACCAACGCCGGAGCCACCATATTTTCAGAAAATCGTCCCAGTGCATCTGTCACATTCGCGACCTCTTTCCGGGTTTTCTGGAAGTCCCGACGCAATTCCTCCGTAATCTCCCGAAACCGCGCATCCGTCTCCTGAAATTTTCTGTCCGTCTCCTGAAATTTTTTGTCTGTCTCCTGAAAGTTTTTCTCCGTCTCCTTGAATCCTGTGTAGATGAGCTCTTCTAATTTCTCCAAAGTTGTCATCATCCCCTCCTTGTTAAAAGACCCTGGGCTGAAATTCCGCCGGATTCAGGAGCGTAACATTGTCGCCCGACTGAGCCAGCACGTACAACCCCTGCTTGATCGCATAGGTATCAGCTGCCTGCTCGATGCTCATGCCTGCCACCGCGCCCAACACCTGCATGGCATGATAGCGGGGGAAGACCTCTTTAAAAATTGAGAGCCGCCGTTCCAGAAACTCCTTCACATGCTCGACGTTGAGCCGGGTTTTCACCGACACCACCACCACATACTGCCCATTGACCGCCACAATATCATACTCAATCCGGCGCAGCGGCGAACGAACGCGCTGGGCGGTTTCTGTGATCGGAATTCCCACCTTATTCAACAGACGCACAAGTGCTGGAGATACCATATTTTCAGAAAAGCGTCCCAACGCATCTGTCACATTCGCGACCTCTTTCCGGGTTTTCTGGAAGTCCCGACGCAATTCCTCCGTAATCTCCCGAAACCACGCATCTGTCTCCTGAAATTTTCTATCTGTCTCCTGAAATTTTCTGTCGGTCTCCTGAAATTTTCTGTCGGTCTCCTGAAAGTTTTTCTCCGTCTCCTTGAATCCTGTATAGATAAGCTCTTCTAATTTCTCCAAAGTTGTCATCATACCCTCCTTGATTGCGTGCTCCGCAGGCCCATCTCACCAAAACGCGTTTTCTCATCCTTCACCATCAAATTAATGGGTCTGAAGATATTTGTCAATTGTAAAACTGTATCACAACGATCTCATGCTGCACCGGATGAGTGACTTCTCTCTTTACGAACCCAGCACAAATTCAATATCCTTTTCATCAAATGATTTTATGGAGGCGCCATCGCTTGAAATCAGATGATCAAACAATTCACTTTTGATCTCCTGGAGCGTGAGAATTTTTTCTTCAATCGTACCGCGTGTAATTAATTTATAACTAAAAACCGTCTTATCCTGCCCGATACGGTGCGTTCGGTCGATGGCCTGATTCTCAGCGGACTTGTTCCACCAGGGATCAAAGATAAAAATATAGTCTGCGGCCGTTAAATTCAACCCGATTCCCCCGGTTTTCAACGTCATGAGAAAGACTTTGCACGCATCGTCATGTTGAAACCGCTGCACCAGGGCTTCACGACCGCGAGTCGCTCCGGTCATGAGTAAATACTCAATACCAGCCTGCTCAAGGTCTTCTGCGACACAATCGAGAGCCGTCAGAAAATTGGCAAAGAGCAACACTTTATGCCCGCCGGCAATAACATCCTGAATCTGCTCGCGGAGAATTTCACGCTTTGGCGATTGAATCCCATTGTCGCTTTTCGCTTCGGGAATTGAGGCGATTTGCCGTAACTCACTCAGGGCCTGCAAAATAAAAAATTGAGATTTTCGGATACCGCTTTCAGCGATTTGTTCCCTGACCGTTTTATAATAAAATTGGCGGCGCTGCTCGTACAACGCCTTCTGTTCCGGCGACATATCAACAAACAACGTTTGTTCGATTTTTTCCGGCAGTTCCTTTAACACATCGCGTTTTAACCGCCGCAGAATAAAGGGATAAATTTTCTTTTTCAGCTCATGCAGCGCCTCTTTGTCGCCGCCCCGCTGAATCGGCATCGCGTAGCAGGCGTTAAATTCTTCCAAAGAACCGAACATTGCCGGATTCAGAAAACGAAACAGCGCGTACAGTTCCCCCAGATTATTTTCAACCGGCGTGCCGCTCAACGCCAGACGATACCGGGCATTAAGCAGCATCGCTGCCTTCGAGGTTTGAGATTGCAGATTTTTGATGTTCTGTGATTCATCCAGGATGACGTAATAGAACTCCTCCTCCTTCAAGGTGTCAATATCATTCCGCACTGTAGCGTATGTGGTCAAAATTAGTTGAGAGTTTTTGGCTTTTTCAAGGTCCCGGTTCTGTCCATGGTAAGTGTAGAAGGTGAAGTCAGGATGAAATTTCTGAATTTCATTGGCCCAGTTAAACAGCAGAGTGCGCGGCATGACCACAAGGGAACTTGTCGTTTCTTGCGGATACACCGTTGCCAGCATGGCAATGGCCTGAAGCGTCTTCCCCAATCCCATATCATCCGCGAGACATCCCCCCAGGTGATGTCTATGAAGATAATGAATCCATGTATAGCCCTGTTTTTGATAAGTCCGAAGTGTTGCCCTGAGCTTGGGATATGTCATTCTCGCTTTGCTCAACTCGTTAAAGCCCATGAAAATCTCACGAGATAGAGGGAACGTGCTTTGCGCGCTTTTCTCATCAAGCAGTTCTTCAACAATCGGCAGGTCAAAAAACGAAACCTTGACCTTGTCTTTCTGCTTTTTAAAAATCCGAGCCAGTTTCTCAATATATTCTTTATTGATGATGGCGTGTGTCCCATCGTTCAACGGGATGTAAGAATGATTCCGGTAGTGGTTGAGGGCGTCAAACAGCGAGATCACCTGTCCTTCGATCTCCAGCGCGGCTTCACCTTCCAGAAAGTCAATGCCGTGAGACAACGACAGTTGGAGTTGCGGAGCGACAGCCCTCACATGGTAGGACTTCAACTTTTCAGCGCCAAAAATCGCAAAGCGGGAGATGAGATGAGTCAGTTCCTTGTGAATAAATTCTTTCGCAAGAAACTCCTCGATAATAAAGAGATTATCTTCGATGTAATACCCATTCTGTGATTTTTGACTGCGTTTATATTTCCGCAGCAGTTTCTCGATATCGGAAAAGCAGCTATGCACATCTTCGTGCATCACATCGCTTACAAGAAGTTTTTTTTCCAATTCATTTAACACGACCACTTTGACGATGTCGTAGTCATCAAAAAAATCGGCATCAAACCCCGGCAATGCAGTGGAAACACGAAGATAGAGCGCGTTATCCGTATCGACTTTTTCAAAGATCAGGGCCGGTTCCGTATGTTTCAGCGGTCCTTCAACCTGGCGGTAGTCCTCATAACTGACGGTAATATGGTCAAAATGGGAATAGAGCAGGGAAAGGTATTTCTCAATGCTAAGCGGAAGTATCCGGCTTTCAAAGGTTCGGAGTTCCTGAAAATTTTCTCCCAGCGGTTGAACGCGATAGATCACCCCTCCTGCAAACGCATAGTTTTCTGTCAGAAATCGAATATTTTTACAATCGGTTCCCTGATGTTTCAGCAGAATCGAGCTTTGCAGATACTCATGTTGAGGATGAATAGCAATCATAATTTCGGCTGGTTCATCCTCAAAACGAATCGGTGTCCCGTTCTCATCCACCAGATTGTCACAATACTGCAATTGCCAGAGCAGATATTCGTGCTCCGCGAAGTATACGCGATCTCCGGGACGTTCCCAATCGATCCTGAAACTATTTTTGTCTGAAATCGTGTCGATGGACTTGAGAATGTCACGAGTATGCCCGCTGTAACGGTCATACTCAGTATTCACAAGGTTTCCGCTTTGATCGACAACCGATAGGTAAGCCCCAATGTCGTCAAAATTGAGGCAAAAATAGACAGAAGAGACTGATGGATGTTTCCTGATAACGGTTTTTTTGCGTTTCAGCCGCTCAAAAAGATCACCGTTCATTATGTCTCCCCCCCCCAATCCCCCCGCTGCGTACTGCAAGCATCCAGAGTCTTAGATGCCTGCGAGAGGCGGAAAAATGATCACATCATGCGCTCTCAAGCACCTTATGATAAAATTGCACGCTGTGTCGAATAGCCTCCAGCACATCATCAGGCACGTCTTCTTGCGCCAAAACCCCGCGAGCCACCGCGTCGGCGACAAAAATATCAGCCGGAACCTCGCGGTGCTGTCGAAACAATTCCCGTGACGGGCCATCAACGTATGCGTGCAAAACATGCCGCAACTCACGGCTGCTCATTTCTCCTGCCTTCCAACCATCAAAACGGGTTGAAAGGTCTTCCAACTGCCGGTGCAACTCTTTTTCAACAACGAACAAGGCGAGTTTCCGGAGTTGCTGCCGGATATGTCGTGAATATCGTTTCATAATGAAAAATGTCTCCAGAAGCCATGAAAAAGGTCAAGGAAAAAGCGAAACCCCTTCGAGAATAATGCCTGTCTTCAAGGAGAGTCAAGAAAATTTCTTGACAAACTCTCGCCCTTGACCATCCATAAAACCGACGCTATACGACCCGGCAATTTGCTTGTTTGATACAACCCATAATGCACTATACATGAAATTTTTGTCGTTCTACTGGTGGGAGAATCTATTCCGAAAACACTTCTGGTCGTCAGTTGTCCTCGGCTTGGCGATCTTTTTCTTGTGCTCGGTCGTTATCATCTATCATTTCGAACGGCGATACGATCCGGGGCTCACCATGTTTGACGCCTTTCGGATCGTCCTGGTGTTCTTTCTCGGAGAATATGGCGACACCCCAAAAACATTTGTGGGACGGGTGTTGTCAGTGTTCCTGTTTGTCCTGGGCATCGGTGTTGTCGCTGCCCTTATTGGGAAAATTGCATCAATTTTTGTTGAGATGAAAGTGGAGGTGAAAATGCCAAAAGACCTGGAAAACCATATTGTTCTCTGTAATTGGCACGACAACGGAGATCGGATCGTATGCGAATTGCACTCCCCGCTGGCCGCGCCGGAAACAGAAATTCTGATTATCAGCACACACGACATCAACGAGCTTGAACTCCGGACGAACCCGGCCTACGAAAAAGTCTATTTTATCCGAAGCGACCCCACCATGCACGATGTGCTGCGGCGGGCCAGGGCGCACCTCGCCAGAAGCGTCATTATCCTTGCCGATCCCCAATGTCCTGACCCCGACGCACAAACCGCGCTGATCGCGCTGGCAATCACCAAACTCGAACAGCACGTTGAACGCCCCCCCCATATTATTGCGGAAGTGACGAATCCGCAGAAAGTGCAGCACCTTGTTGACGCCGGGGTTGATGAATGGGTTTGCTCCGCGAATTACGGCCTGGGAATTCTGGCCCAATCCGCCCTGTTTGGAAAGATTTCCGATGTCTACCAACAGCTTCTGACCTATTCAGCGGAAACCAATGAGGTTTATCTGGTCGATGAACAGAAATATCCACCGTCGTTTCTGGGGAAAACTTTTCAGGAGGTCGCTGAAATTTTAAATAACGACCGCAACCCCGACAATCCTTGCATCCTGCTCGGCGTGAAACGTGATAACCAGGTCATGCTCAACCCGAAACACGAAGAGTTTACGACCTTTCAATCCGACGACACCCTGATCGTGATGAGTTTCGATCAGCCGGATTTGACGTATCTTGCCTGATAGGATCGTGGAGTGTTCGTCTCCAGTCGGGAGAACATCCGGGGAAATAAAGGAGGAAGCCATGTCGAAACCGTTGGAAAATGTCAAAGTCTTAGATTTAACGCGAGTGCTGGCCGGGCCATTTTGCACCATGCTGCTGAGCGATTTAGGTGCAGACATTGTGAAGGTCGAAATCCCTGGCAAGGGAGATGATGCACGTCATTTCGGCCCTTTTAAAGGAGAAAAAAGCCTCTACTTTCTCAGCCTGAATCGGAACAAGCGGAGTATATCTCTCAACTTAAAAACCGAAAAAGGCCGAAACATTCTTCGAGAACTTGTCAAACAGGTTGATGTGCTCGTCGAAAACTACCGCCCCGGAACGATGGAAAAACTCGATCTGGGCTATGAAGAACTCCGCAAATTGAATCCGCGACTTATCTACGCAGCATCCTCCGGGTTCGGGCATACGGGGCCAGATTCGAAAAAACCGGCCTACGATATGCTCGTTCAG
>Ga0256845_1002454_pt1 | contig 13422 bp, 11 predicted proteins | sample RiftiametaG_FD_189101 | JGI IMG/M metagenome (GOLD analysis project Ga0256845, IMG submission 189101) | Tube worm associated microbial communities from hydrothermal vent at the East Pacific Rise, Pacific Ocean - Riftia | ecosystem: Host-associated > Annelida > Integument > Unclassified ... | reverse complement strand
CCAACAAGTGGGCTCGGATAGCCGCGGCGCAGCTAGACCGGGCTTGGCAAGTGGCCTACGCGAGCGCGAGAGAGCGGTTCTTGACGGGAGCTCGAGAGGTCCTGTTCCCGTTCGGTAGCTACTGGGTATGCCGATTTGCGGGTGCTCAGGCCGCACCGGCTCCCTAACATTGAGCGGGTCTGTTCTGGGCGGTGGCTTTTGGTCTCCGCCCACGGGTGCTGGTTGAAGGTGACTGAGCGTATTTTGGAGGTCGTGAAAGTCGACGGACGAGCTTGAATCACGGCGTTGGGAGACCAAAACTCGCCATTTTTTGTTCGTCGAGCCGGCCTCCAGACAAATTAGGGAGAGACTGGTTGTTGCCCCAGGAAGAACCCCGGGACCGGGTATTGCTGGGACCGGGTATTGCTGGGACCGGGTATTGCTTCCGGTTTTTGCCCCAGGACGGACGGTATTGCTTGCCGTTCCTACCGGCCGATGCCGGAGTAGCTGAACCCCAGCCCCTCGACATGCCCCCGGTCCCACTGATTGCGCCCATCGAACAGCGCCTTCCCGGCCATGATCTCCGCCAGCCGGCTGAAGTCCGGGCTCCGATACTGCCGCCACTCGGTGGTCAGCACCAGCGCGTCGGCCCCCTCGGCCGCAGCGTAGGGATCCTCGCAAAACTCGATCCCGAAGTTTTGCACGCTGTCGCCCAGGGCAGCCATGAAGTTGGGTCCCGCCTCCGGATCGCAGATCCGGAGCTTGGCGCCGTCGCTGGCCAGTGACCGCACGATGCTCAAGGCCGGGGCCTCGCGGATGTCGTCGGTGTTGGGTTTGAAGGCCAGACCCCAGATCGCCAGGGTCTTGCCGCTGACATCACCCCCGAAGAACGAGCGGACCTTGCGGACCAAGACCAACTTTTGGCTCTCGTTGATGCGGTCGGCCGAGGCCACGATCGACATGGACATGCCGTGCTCCCGGGCCGTACGGATCAGGGCGCGGGTGTCTTTGGGGAAGCAAGAGCCGCCGTAGCCCACACCCGGGAACAAGAATTTGTTGCCGATGCGGGCGTCCGAGCCCATGCCCCGGCGGACCTCTTCGACGTCGGCTCCGACCGCGTCGCAGAGGTTGGCGACGTCGTTCACAAACGAGATCCGCGTGGCCAAGTAGGCGTTGGCCGCGTACTTGGTCAGCTCGGCCGAGCGCGGGGTCATGAAGATCAGGCGCTCGCTGGTCCGGAAAAACGGCTGGTAGAGGCGCTGCAAGATGTCGCGGGCGCGGGTGTCGGTGGTCCCGATGATGACCCGATCCGGGTGCATGAAGTCCTGGACCGCGACCCCCTCCTTGAGGAACTCGGGGTTCGAGGCGACCTCGAAGTCGGCCTCGATGTTGATGTCGCCGATGATCCGCTTGACCCGCTCGGCCGTACCCACGGGTACGGTGCTCTTGTTGACCACGACCGTGTAGTCGTGCAGGTGCGGAGCGATGTCGCGGGCGGCCTGAAACAGGTAGTCGAGCTTGGGGGCCCCGTCCGTGCCCCCGGTGGGGGTGCCCACGGCCAGGAACACGACCTCACCATGGCGGGCGGCCTCGGCGTTGTCGGTGGTGAACTTGAGCCGTCCAGCCTCGACGTTGCGCTTGACCAAGGGCTCCAGCCCGGGCTCGTAGATCGGGATCACGCCATCGTGGAGGCCCGCGATCTTGGCCTCGTCGATGTCCGCGCAGACCACATCATTGCCGTGATCTGCGAACGCGGCGGCCGCGACGAGTCCCACGTATCCAGTACCGATGACGCTGACTTTCATTTGGCCGCGGAGGATACGACAATGCCGCAGCGGCCGCCACGCGGACCGCGTGAGCGCGCAGCCGAGCGGCGCGCGAGCTCCGAACCGGCGCGTGTGAGCCGGAACTCTTCACCCCCGAGTCCTGTCCCCCGAGCGCCTCATGACCCCCGACGAGCGCGACGAAGGAAGTGCAAAACCGCGGCCCGACAAGCCTGACGACAGGTCTGACGACTGGGTAGGCGCATCGGGCGTCTCGGGTGCGCACGTCATCGCGGGCGATCGGACCCCCAAACTCCATATCGCCATGATGGTGCTCGGCCCGCTGGGCCTCGCGGTCGCGATTTTGCTGAGCCTGTGGAGCTCGAGCCGGCGGGTCGAGCACTCGGTGAACGTCCAGGTCGAAGCGACCTGGCGGCCGGGCGGTGAGCTCGGCCTGCGCACCCAGCTCCTGGGCCACGACGCCCGGCCGCTGGTCGACGTGGCCACGGTCCACGCCGAGCTCACCGACGCCTCGGGAGCCCACTTTCCGCTCGGTGAGCTCGAAGCGGTGGGCGAGGGCCTGAGCCAGCGTACGCTCCGCGTGCCCGTGGAGGCCGCCGTCGGCGAGGGCGCTCTGACTCTCCACTTCGCCCCCCAAACCGGCGCCCCCGCGGTGCGTGACGAGGGCGGGCGGGCGAGCGGGGCCCCCGCTCCCATCGAGGCCTTCGACGAGCACATCCCGATCTCCATCGTCGCCCGGCGGGACCCCACACAGGCCGCGGGTCGGCCCGTGGTCGCCAAGCACATGCTCCAGTGGGCCGACGACACGGACGAGCAGCCCGAGCTCCTGCGCATCGATCTGCGCCCCGAAGGCCGGCTCTTGGCAGGGTTTCGCAACCGCGTATTTGTGCGGGTCACCGATCTCGAGGGCGCCGTCTGGGAGCCCGAGCACGTGCCCGCCGAGATCCAGATCCGCCTGGTCAGCGGGGAGTTTGCGGGCCAGGTCGGCGACCCGGAACACCCACCCCTGTTGTTCGAGGGTCCCCTCGACGCCCTGGGCCTGGTCAGCGTCGGCGGCGAGCTGAACTCGGACGTGGTCCGCTTCGAGGTCCGGCTGCGCGCAGACGAAGCGGGCGTCCCGGACGGGCCGGGTGAGCCGAGTACCGAGCCGGGGGAGCAGGGCACCGAGCCAGGTACCAAGCCGGACACCGGGCCAGACACGCCGGGCACCGAGCCAGGCACACCAAAGCCCGAACTCGATCGCTTCACGGGCCCGAAGCGGAGGCTCCGCTTCGTCAGTCACGCCGGCACGGTTCGGGTTCACGCCGACGTCGACATCGCCGAGCCCGGGGATACGATCCACCTCGACGTCGAGGCGATCAGCACCCGGCGTCCGGTCTACGTCGACATCCATGGGCCCCAGGGGGCCTGGCTGGACACCCTGACCCCGCCCCTGCGCGTGCCCCAGGAGCGCGATTGGGTGGTCCCCAGGGGACTCCGGGCCGGGGCTTCCGAGCCCGGGAGCTTCATCCAGTTCGAGGCCTACCAAAGCGTGCTCCGACCCGAGGAGGCCTCGGCGATCGCCCGGGTTCAGCTCAGCGACGCGGGCCCGCGAGAGGCCCTGCGCGACCTCATCGCCCGCCATCGGGCGGTGCTCACCGAACTCGCCGCTGCCGAGCCGGGGGCCGCCGAGCTCGGGGTCCCAGGTGAGGAGCTCGAGCTCGAACGTGAGCGCGCCTACCTCGACCACGTCGAGGCGCGGTTGGGTGTTCGGGGGGCAGAGCCCCTGAGCGACGAGGCCCTCGCTCGAGCCCGGGCGTTTTTGATCGCCAACCTCGGGTCCATGGTCTACGGCCCCCCTCAAGCCCTGAGCACACGTGAGCGTCAGGACGCCGAACTCGAGGCTTTCAAGGCCCGCTGGGCCGTGGGTGTGCGCTGGTTTTTGCTCGGCGGTGGCGCCCTGTTCATCATCGTCGCCGCGCTCTTGATCGGCCTCAACCAGCGGCGGCTCACCCGAGAGACCTACGCCGCCCTCGGTCTGCGCCCAGGGGCGGCCGAGGATCCACTCGTCGATCTCGAGGAGCTGCGGGCCGACCACGCGCTGGTGGTCGCTCGCTCTCGACGCGAGATGATCGTCCGCGGTGTCCTGACGATCGCGCTGGTGAGCGCGACCTTGATGTTGACCCTGGCCATGCTCGAGAGCTTGGTCTGGAATTTCTGAGCTTCTTTCATCCAATCCTTTGTTCTTGCTCATCCGCTCATGTCATCGACCTCGCCCCGTCCGCCCCGTGCCATGATCCTCGCCGCCGGCTTCGGCACCCGCCTGGGGCCGCTGACTCGGGTTCGGCCCAAGCCCATGCTGCCGATCTGTGGGGCCTCGCTGGTCCGCTGGTCCGTGCTCTGGCTACGGGCCCAGGGCGTGCGCGAGATCGTCGTCAACCTCCACCACCTGGGTGACCAGATCGTTCAGGACCTGGGCGACGGCTCGGGCCTCGAGGTCGATATCGCCTACTCCAACGAGGCCGGCTCGATCCTCGGTACAGGCGGCGGTCTGCGCCAGGCGAGGGCGCTCCTCGACGACGGTCACGACAGCCCGATCATCGTCGCCAACGGCAAGATCTTGGTCGACCTCGATCTCGGCCCGGCCCTGGCGGCGCACCGCGGGGCCGGGCGAGAGGCGACCATGGTCATGCGTGACGACGCAGAGGGCGTCTGGGGGGGCAGCCTGGCCCCCGACGCCGACGATCCGGGCGTGCTGGCGACCTTCCTGGGTGAGACTCGCCCCGGGGCCACGCCCGGGCCCAAGACCATGTTTACGGGCATCCACATCATGCAGCCCCGCTTCCTCGACCGGGTGCCCCCCAGCGGCGAGCAGTGCATCGTGCGGACGGCGTACAGGGAGCTGTTTCGTGATTCCGAGCAGCGGGTGGGTGTGCACCTTCACCCGGGTTACTGGTGGGAGCACTCGACCCCGGAGCGCTACCTCGCGGGCATCAGAAACGTCCTCGATGGCCGGGTCGACCTGCCCTGGGCGCAGCGCCCCGTGGTCGGGGTCGACCCCCACGCGGTCGTGGACCCCAGCGCCCGGATCGTGGATCCCGTGTTCATCGGGCCCGGCGCCCGGATCGGTGCGTTCGCGGTCATCGGGCCGCACAGTCAGGTCGGCGCGGGCGCCCGGGTCGGCGCGGGCGTCCAGATCGTACGCAGCGCAGTGTGGCCGGGGGCCGAGGCGCACGCGGATCTGACCGACGCGGTGTGTGTCCCCGATCCACGTTCGCGCCCCGAGCACCCACGGGTCTGACATCTCGGGGCCTCGTTTCTCCCTGCCCAGGCTGTGAGGCATCCCGCCTCCCGGGCAATCCGAACATGGGCGCTCGGGGTTGACGGTCGCCGAGGCGTGTCCAGGTTTGTGTCCGAGCCGCTCGCCGCGAACTCCCGCGGCATCGGCCAGACACCCAACCCAGCTCCACGATCACCCCTGAGGACCGCTCGAGCGAGCGCCCGCGGAGGTGCACGGCAGAGCTCCAGGAAGACCACCATGTTGAGCACGCATCGCCTCCACCCCGCCGCCGCCCTCGTCGATCCCTTCCGCGCCATGGATCTGCTCTTCGACGCCATGTTGAGCCCCCAAAAACGCGCCGGTCGCCGAGCCTCCACCAAGCTCGCCCAAGGTGTCCCCAACACCGCTCAGTTCCAGGTCGAGGACAAGGGTGAGGCCTTCGAGCTTCGCGCCTACTTGCCAGGATTGGCCCCCGAGGCCCTGTCTCTCGAGGTCGGCGACGACTGGTTGACCCTCGGGGCGACCCGCTCCCTGACCATCCCCGAGGGCTATGAGGCCCGGCTCAGCGAGCGGCGCAGCTACGACTTCGAGCGCCGAATCCAGCTCCGAGGGCGCATTGATTCGGCCCGCGTGGAGGCCCGGCTGCGCGATGGGGTGCTGACCATCACGGCCCCCAAGCTCGCGGCCGCCGAGCCTCGGCGAGTGGCCATCAACGCCGCTTGAATCCAGCCAACCCCTGATTCAGACCCCCTGATTCAGATTCATCAGACTCATCAGATTCAGATCGACCGACACGAGATATCGCCATGACCACACAGACTCCCACCGCCCCCACGCCCGAGGTCTCCGCGCCCAAGGCCGTCGTCCACCCACTCATCGACATTCTCGAGGGCCCCGAGGCTTTCATTCTTGTCGCCGATCTCCCCGGGGTTGCGCCCGACACCCTCGATGTCCAGGTCGAAGCCGGCGTGCTCTCCCTGCGAGCGAGCACAGACTCGCTCGAGTACCGGCGCAGCTTCACCCTCGATCGTGACATCGAGGTCGGGGGTATCGAGGCCAAGCTCGAGCACGGTGAGTTGCGCCTGCACATGCCCAAGCGCGCCGAGGCTCGGGTCCGCAAGATCAGCGTCGGTGGCTGAGCGTCGACGGGGCCCAGGGCGCCGACTCGGGAACCGTTCGTCGGCGCTCAGTGTCCGTCGCCGCGCAGCTCGGGCGGGAGCAGGTCGCAGGCCGGCGGGTAGCCCTCGCCGCACAGCTCGACGACCATGCGTCGGCCGAACTCGGCCTGCTGCTGGTCTTCGCTGTTGCTGAGGACGACCCCCAAGCGCAGACAGCCCTCGTCGTCGCCGTGTTCGCAGGCCCACCGGTGGAGCTCCGAGGCGCGCTGGAAGTCGACGGGCAGGGTCTCGCCGATGCCCGCCTCGTGGAGGATCCCGAACAGCACACAGGCGGCCGGGCCCTCGAGCTCGGAGCAGCCGCGATCGAGGACGTCGACGAGGCGCGCGTCGTCCCACCCCTCGACGGCCCCGCGGTAGCGGTCGTAGAGCACACCCGCGGTCGCGCAGGCGGTCTCGAAGCCGCGCTCACAGGCCATGCCGGCCGCGTCGAGGGCCTCTGGACCCAAATCGGCGAGCGACTCGAAGGAGTAGATGATGTCGGCCAGCACGGCGCAGGACGAGCCCCCGCCGAGTCCACAGCCACGCTGGGCAAAGCTCAGGGCGTCGTTGACCGATTCGCGCAGGGCGTCGCCTGAGAGGTACTGATAGGCCAGGTCGCCGCAGGCCTGGGCCAGCTCGCGGTCCTCACACAGGACGACCAAGCTGGCCTCGCCCTGGGCCCGGGTCTCGGGCTCGCGGATCAGGGCCCGGGCCTGCATGACACAGGCCGCCCCGCTGCCCGCGAGGCAACCCTTGCGCGCGTCCGCGAGCGCCCGCGCTCGCTCGTGGTCCGACTCGTCTCGAAACAGGCGCAGCGAGGCCGACCAGGCGCAGCCGTCGGCGTGCTCGCGCTCGCAGGCCCGGTCGTGCAGGCGCAGGGTCTCGGTGGTCAGGGCCTCCGGATCGCCCTGGTAGGCTGGTCCTGCCACGATACGAGTCATGAATCCGGCGACGTAACAGGCCTCCCCGACTTCACCCGAATCGCCCGCAGGCACGTCGCAGCGCGCCACCCAACCGGCGACCGCCGCGGCGCAGGCCGCCCGCTCGGGACACAGATCGACGGCATCCCGGGCCGGGCGCAGCTGCTCGGGCAGCTCGATGGTCTCGACTTCGCTCGCTGGATTCCGCTGGTCCTGCGCGGGCCGACAGCCGGGCGCCGCGAGCCACAGCAGCGCGCCCACGAGGGTCGCTAGCGAAGTGGTCTTCGAGCCCGAGTCGGGCAGCGCGGACATCAGGACTTGCCGGTCTTGCGCAGGAAGTCGGCGTAGCCGCCCGGGAAGAAGTCCCAGCCGCCGCCCGGGGTCAGCTCGAGCACGCAGGTCGCCACGGCCTCGAGCAGAGACTGGTCGTGGGCCACGAAGATCATCGTGCCTTCGTACTTGGCGAGCGAGTCTTCGAGCGCGCGGATGGACTCGAGGTCCAAGTGGTTGGTGGGCTCGTCGAGGAGCAAGAGGTTGTCCTTGGTCAAGGTCAACTTCGACATCAACAGGCGCACGGTCTCTCCACCCGAGAGCGCCGAGAGCGACTTTTCCGCGTCCTCGCTGGGGAACAACATGCGCCCGAGCAGGCCCCGGACCTCCTCGACCGAGGCCTTGATGTCCCACTGGTGCAGCCACTCGTAGGCGGTCAGGCTCCGGTTGTCGCCCAGGGCCTCTTCGTGATCCTGAGGCATGTAGCCGACGCTGACCTCGTGGCCGAGGCGGAACTTGCCCTTGTCCGGCTCATAGACGCCGGCCAAGCACTTGAGCAGGGTCGTCTTGCCCGCGCCGTTGGCCCCGACCACGGCCAGCCGCTCCCCCCGGGTGAGGGTGAAGCTGAGGTCCGAGAGCACGGTCTCGCCCTCGAAGCCCTTGCTCAGCCGATCGACCTCGAGCACGAGCTTGCCCGAGGGCCGGGCGAGCTCGAAGCGGATGAAGGGGCGCTGGATGTTCGAGCGCTTGAGGTCGCTCAGGGACAGCTTGATCTTCTCGACCTCACGCTTGCGGGAGCTGGCCTGCGAGGCCTTCTTGGCGTTGGCTCCGAAGCGGCGGATGAAGTCCTGGAGGTCGCCGATCTTCTTGGACTTGCTCGCGTTGTGCTTCTCGTCGGCGATCCGGTAGGCGACCTTTTGGCGCATCATCTGGTCGTAGCCGCCCGGGTACAGGATGATGTTCTCGTAGTCGACGTCGGCCGTGTGGGTGCAGACCCGGTTGAGAAAGTGGCGATCGTGGCTGATCACGATCAGCACGCCCGAGTAGCGGAGCAGAAATTCCTCGAGCCAGCGGATGGACTCGAGGTCCAAGTGGTTGGTGGGCTCATCGAGGAGCAGGATGTCCGGGTCACCGAACAGGGCCTGAGCCACGAGCACCCGCAGGCGCAGGCCACCCTGGAGGATCTCGAGCGTGTCCTCGTGTTGGTCGGGCGTGATGCCCAGACCGGTCAACAGCTCCTCGGCCCGGTTCTCGGCGTCGTAGCCCTCCTCCTCGGCGATGACCATCTCGAGCTCGCCCAGGCGCATGCCCTGCTCCTCGCTCATGTCGTCGTAGTCGACCGTGTCGAGCAGGGTCTGCTTCTCCTCGAGAGCCTTCCACAGCCGGCGGTTGCCCATGATCACCACGTCGCGCACCTTCGAGTCGGCGAAGCGGTAGTGATCTTGGTGCAGCACACTCATGCGTGTGTTGTTGGGTGTGGAGACCGTCCCCGAGTCCGGCTCCACGTCACCCGACAGGATCTTCATGAAGGTCGACTTGCCGGCGCCGTTGGCCCCAGTGAGGCCGTAGCGGTTGCCCGGGTCGAAGGTCGTGGTGACGGTGTCGAAGAGGTTCTTGCCGCCGTAGGCCTTGCTGACTTCAGATACGGTAAGCATGGGAGATCACTCGTTTGTAGGGAGGGGGGCGAAGCCCGAAGAGGGCCGCGAACTGGGCGTCGCGTGGGCTCACGCTGCACCCCAACTCGGGCCTTAGTAGGTCAAGGCCCGCCCGGATTCAAGCAGGGGCCAGCTCACGGGCTCCGAGGGGCTTCAAGGGGCTTCAAGGTCCCGCGGCTCCCCGTGGCGCCGGGCTCTCGATGGCGATAGCGTCCAGGCATGCGCCGAGTCCTCGCTGTGACCGCCCTCGCCCTCGCCCTGACTCCCGCGGCCCTGTTGTTGGCCCCGAGTGCGGCCGAGGCCTGTTCGTGCATGCGCTCGACCAGCGCCGTCGACTCGGCCCGCGGCGCCGACGTGGTTTTCAAAGCCACCGTCGTCTCGGTCGAAGATGCGCCCGGGCAGGCGTCTGGAGGCCTGCCCGCCTCGCACGACATGCCCCAGAAGATCTTCACTTTTGCCGTCAGCGAGACCTACAAGGGCAACCTCGATCCCGAGATCCGGCTGTACACGGCCACCAACAGCGCGGCCTGCGGGCGTGACTACGGCGCTGCCGGCAGCGAGTGGCTGATCTACGCGAACCGCTCCGACAGCGGGGAGCTGCGCGACAACCTCTGCTCGCGCTCGATCTCGATCACCGAAACCCAGGCCGCCGAGGACATCCTCGCCTTCGAGGGCCAAGATCTGGATGCCCCGCCCGAGCCCGCCGGTCCCCGCCCGGTCGATGGTGACGCGCCCATCGACATGGATCCTCCGCCCCTGTTCGAGGGCGAGCAGGAGCCCCAAAAGGTCGAGCCCGAGCCGACCGAGCCCAGCAAGAAGGGCTGCTCCGTGGGCGCGGGTGGGTCTGGACTCGAAGGGGCGGGGTTGCTGGGTCTGGCGCTGTTGCTCCCGCTTTGGCGTCGCCGTCGTCGCCAAGCCTGACCCGCCGACGTCGCCAAGCTCGACCCGCCGACCGGTTGTCTGCCCTGCACTCGGCGGCAGTGGTGTAGCGCACGAGCGTCGCGTACAGCCGCATACCCGTGCGTGGTAAGTGGGCCGCATGTCCTCATTCGGCGCCGCACCGATCCCCGTCCCCGCCAACGAGCCGGTCCGCGGCTACGCTCCCGGCAGCCCCGAGCGCGCCCGCCTCGAGGCCGAGCTCGACCGCCAGCTGGGCATGGAGATCGAGGTCCCGCTGGTCATCAACGGTGAGCAGGTCACGACCGGGACGACCCAGGACATGGTTTTGCCCCACGCCCACGCCCACCGCACGGGTGTGTGTCACCAGGCCGGCCCGGCCGAGGTCGCCAGGGCCCTCGACGCGGCCGAGGCTGCTCGCCCGGCTTGGGCGGCCCTGCCCTGGGAGGACCGGGCCGCGATCTTTTTGCGGGCGGCTCGCCTGCTCGAGGGCGAGTTCCGGGATCGCTTCAACGCCTCGACCATGCTCGGCCAGAGCAAGACCTGCCATCAGGCCGAGATCGACGCGGCCTGCGAGCTCATCGATTTCTTCCGTTTTAACGTCAGCTTTGTCGAGCGCATGTACGCCGAGCAGCCGATCTCGCCCGGCTCGGTGATCTGGAACCGGGTCGAGTACCGGCCCCTCGACGGCTTCGTATTCGCCGTCTCGCCCTTCAACTTCACCTCGATCGCCGCCAACTTGGCGGCCGCGCCCGCCCTGTGCGGGAACACGGTGATCTGGAAGCCCGCGCCCACGGCCCTGCTCTCGAGTCACTACATCATGGAGCTGTTCGCGGCCGCCGGCCTGCCGCCCGGGGTCATCAACTTCGTCCCCGGACCGGCCGCCGAAGTCGGCACCCAGGTCATGGACGACCCGCGCCTGGCCGCGGTCCACTTCACGGGCTCGACCGCGACCTTCAAGCACCTGTGGAAGCAGGCCGCTCAGAACCTCGATCGTTACGTCGCCTACCCGCGCCTGATCGGCGAGACCGGGGGCAAGGACTTCGTCTTCGCCCACCCGAGCGCCGACCCGGAGCGCCTGAGCACCGCCCTGTTGCGCGGGGCCTTCGAGTACCAGGGTCAAAAATGCTCCGCCGCCTCCCGGGCCTACATCCCCAGGAGCCTGTGGTCGGCCCTGCGCGATCGCCTGGTCGCGGGCATCGAGGCCATGCCCATGGGCGACCCGCGCGATTTCTCGAACTTCTTGGGCGCGGTCATCGACGCTCGCGCCTACGCCAAGCACTCTGGGGCGATCGCCGCGGCCAAGGCCAAGGTCGGCCAGGGTGTGGTCGAGGTCCTCGGCGGCGAGTGCGACGACAGCGTCGGCTACTTCGTGCGGCCGACGGTGATCGTCGTCGATTCGCCCGACTATCCGACCATGTCCGAGGAGCTGTTCGGGCCGATCTTGACCCTCCACGTCTACGAGGACGGCGACTTCGAGCAGACCCTGGTCGACTGTGACCAGGGCACCCCCTACGCCCTGACCGGGGCGATCTTCGCCGAAGACCGCTACGCCGTGGCCCAGGCCGTCGAGGCCCTGCGCTTTTGCGCCGGAAACTTCTACATCAACGACAAGCCTACCGGCGCCGTCGTCGGCCAACAGCCCTTCGGCGGCGGCCGGGCCAGCGGCACCAACGACAAGGCCGGCAGCCTCTGGAACCTGATCCGCTGGGTCTCGCCGCGGACCATCAAAGAGAACTTCGCCGCGCCCACCGACTGGCGCTACCCGTTCATGGGCTGAGCCTCGATAGGGACGAAACACGCTGGCTCCGACCGCGGGAAACCGGCGAACCGCCGGGTCGCCGCGGGTCCAGACCTGCCCTGGGCGCGCCGACCTTGGCCCCGACCGGTGCATGCGTTAACGTCGAGGTCCGGGCTGGAGCCTGAACAACCCGAACTTCGACTATGCGCTCGACACGCCAACTCGCTCTCCTCACCGCGACCTTGCTCAGCGGGGCCCTCGCCCTCACCGGATGCTCGAAGAAGCCGACCGAAGCGCAGTGTGAGGAGTTCGCGGACCACTTTGTCGAGTTGCTCAAGAGCTCGCGCGACAAGCCGGACGCGAGGATCAGGAAGCTCGCCGTCGACAAGCGCGACGACCTGATCGAATCGTGTGTCAAGGGTGGGACCGTCAAAGAGGTCGAGTGTGTGCTCGCCCAAGACGCGATCACCGGGGTCGAAGCGAACTGCAAGTAAGCCCCGATGGAGGCCCCCGAGCTCAGGCAGCTGCCTCGTTATCCGGCGGTCGGAGGCACCTGCGTGATCGCGCTGGGGATCTTCGCCCTCGCCCCACCGGACATGGTCGAGCCTCTCCAGCTCGACCTGCGCGCGTTTTGGGCCGAGCCCTGGCGGATCTTGACCTCCAACCTGCTCCACGCCGCCCAACTCCAGAGTGAGGACTTCCTCGGCGGCCTGTTTCACGTCGGCTTCAACTGCTATTGGATCTGGCTGCTGGGTACGCAGGTCGAGGCCCGCCTGGGCCACCTTCGAACCTTGGGATTGCTGGTCGCCTTCGGGCTCGGCGGCGCCCTGCTCGAGTACGGCATGAGCGGCCCCGCGGTCGGGCTCTCGGGCGTGGTCTATGGCCTCGTGGGCATGTTGGTGGTGCTCGCTCGCCGCCCCGACCGCAGCGGCACCTCACCGCGCTGGCGGGGCTGCATCGACGACCGCAGCCGCAACCTCATGGGTGTGTGGTTCCTGGCGTGCATCGCTATGACCTTGCTCGAGGTCATGCCCATCGCCAACTTCGCCCACGCTGGCGGGGCGATCTTGGGTGCGCTGGTGGGCTGGTCCCTGCGGACCTCGGACAGCCGAGCCGCAAAACCGAATACAGCCTCTGATTCAGGTCCGGATGCAGGGCCACGGCGGTTCATTCCGGCCCGACTGGCGAGCGCCGGGCTGGCCCTGGGCCTGTTCGCGGCGCTCGCCTCTGTGGCGCGACCGTGGGTCAATCTCAGCACCCGCGCGGGCATCGACGCCATGGTCTTGGCCCAGCGCGCCGACAGCAACGACGAGCTCGAGCTCGCCCTGCGCTACGCCGAGCGCGGGGTCGGCTACTGGCGGACCCCGGCGGATCACTGGGCCTATCTGGGTGGTCTCTACTATCGCAATGGCGACCCGGCGAAGGCGGCCTCGGCGCTCGCCGAGGCGGTGGCCCGGGACCCCGAGAACGACGATTACCGCCTCGCCCAGACCCAGTTCGAGCAGATCGCCGCGGCCTCGCAGCACTGATGACATTGAGGCCCGACCCTCGGATGGCTGGATGGTGATTCACCGCGGTCCGAGGTGGACTTTCACGGCGAGTCTCGGCGATTGAAGCCGCGGGTTCGCTCAGCTCAGGCCGAGGCGCCGCCGGCGATCAGGCTCAGCATCCTGCGCATGCCGCCGCGCAGCTGTTTGGGTAGGGACTTGCGAGCCCGGCGGAGCACGGGCACCACGAGGTGGTCGCCGATCGCGTCGGCG